>SL_3KL_010_SEDDRAFT_10004872_pt1 | contig 12093 bp, 9 predicted proteins | sample SodLakKL_010_SED_2_FD_10381 | JGI IMG/M metagenome (IMG submission 10381)
TCTATAACCGGCGTGATGAGCTTGGCCTGGACGAGGAATCGATGAAACTCCTCACAGATACCCATCGGAACTTTGTGCGGGCCGGTGCTCAACTTCCCGAAAATCAGCAGACACGAATGCGGGAAATTAATGAGCGCGTTTCCACGCTCACAACAAGTTTCCAGGAAAACCTCCTCGAGATGACTCGCGAACGTGCTGTTGTTACAGACGATGAATCAATGCTTGAGGGACTGAGTCGCGACAGGATTGCCGCTGCTAAGGAAGCGGCCGAAAGCAGGGGTTATGAAGGAAAGTATCTTTTTAACATTACCAACACCACGCGTCAGCCCGTGCTAACTTCACTGAGTAACAGGGAGATGAGACAAAAAGTCTGGGAAGCTTCAGCTTTCCGCGGCATCGGTGAAAACGACGGCATTGATACTCGACCCATCGTATTGGAGCTGGCCGAACTTCGGGCAGAAAGAGCAGCCCTTCTTGGCTATCCAAGCTATGCGCATTACGCCCTTGAACCCCAGACAGGTGAAAACCCCGAACGCGTTCTGGAAATGCTGGAAGGCCTGATACCCTCGGTTGTGAGAAATGCCGAAGCCGAAGCCGGATTAATCACCGAAATGATGCGTGCTGATGGGATTGAAGATGATTTGATGCCTTGGGATTGGGAGTACTACGCGGAAAAAGTTCGTCAGGCACGCTACGACATAGATGATAATGAAGTGCGCCCCTACTTTGAGCTCGACAGGGTTTTAAAAGATGGTGTCTTCTACACCATGGAACGTCTGTACGGAATCACCTTCGAGGAAAGGCACGATTTACCCGTTTATCACGAAGATGTGAGGGTATTCGACGTCTATGACCACGACGGCTCACAGCTTGGGCTATTCTATGCCGACTATTTCTCGAGAGATTCAAAGCGAGGCGGGGCATGGATGAGTTCGTTTGTGGTTCAGTCGCGCCTTAAAGAGCAGATGCCTGTAATTGTGAATGTATTGAACATTTCACCACCTGCATCGGGAGAACCTGCGCTTATTACCTTCGACAATGTTACTACTCTTTTTCACGAAATGGGGCACGCCGTACATGGGCTTTTCTCTGACGTAACCTTTCCCTCGCTCGCCGGCACATCAGTGCCCCGCGATTTTGTGGAATTTCCGTCCACATTTGAAGAAGACTGGGCCATACACCCCGAAGTGCTGGCAAATTACGCGGTTCACTACGAAACCGGTGAACCTATTCCCTCCGACCTGCTCGATCGCGTGATTGCTGCGCGTGAGTTCAACCAAGGTTTCAATACCTATGAATACCTTGCAGCCACCATGATTGATAAAGAATGGCATCTTCTGCAGCCAGGCCAAATTCCTGATGATGTGCAAGCATTTGAGCAGAGCGCTCTTGCAAAATACGGGCTCAACGATCCGGCAATTCCGCCAAGGTATAAATCAACCTATTTTGCTCACATCTTTTCCGGCGGTTACTCTGCAAACTATTACGCGTACATCTGGAGTGAAGTGCTCGCCGCCGATGCCTTTGCATTCATGAAAAAACGAGGCGGCCTCACCCGTGAAAATGGTGACCACTACCGGGAGCATATTCTCTCGAGAGGCGGCAGTCGCGAAGCAATGGATTTATACCGGGAATTTAGGGGCGATGAACCGGATGTTCGTCACTTACTCACAAGACGCGGCCTGAATTAATCGAATATTCTGGGAATTACTCGTTCATAAGCCACAAAAGCTTGCATGCGGCTGCTTCCACAGAATGGAAAGAGTTTTGGGGATTTATACACTGAAAAAGGGTGAAGATGAAACCGCATTGAGGTAATCATCTTCATCCATTCGCACGTAATGCCAGACAGATTTACATACACAGGCAAGCTTAGATCACTCCTCACTGTGTCTTCTTTGCATTGACTCTAGAGGTTCTTTCTTGAAAATGAATGTGTACAATGTGCCTTGTTCACTGATTACAGACATCTCTGCATTGATCTGTTTTGATAGTGTTCTTACAAGAGTTAATCCAAGAGACTCCTTACCAAGCTCGTCAAAATCAGCCGGCAAACCCAGTCCGTTGTCCTCAATTTTCATAATTACGGTGTCGTCTTTACTCCGTGCAAGAACAACCTGTATTTCCGGTGTTCCAATAAACCCATCTGCGAATGCATGCTTAAATGAATTTGTGACTATTTCATTGAGTAGCAAACCGCATGGAATCGCTTGTGTAATGGTAAGCTGAATGTTCTCGGTTTCGAAATTCAGCTTTACATCGCTGAGTTCATTAATGTGATACTTTCGGATTGCTTCCGATAACTCCCTTATATAATGATCAAAGTCGATGCGCGAGAGTGTTTCATTTTGGTAGAGCTTTTCATGGATAAGAGCCATTGAATTGATTCTCATCTGGCTGTCTTTGAGGGCTTTACTGGCAGTTTCATTCTCTGTGCTGTGAGACTGCAGTTCCAGAAGGCCTGTAATCACGGCAAGATTGTTTTTAACCCTGTGATGAATTTCTGCAAGTAGCACCTCTTTCTCCTTTAACGATTGCAGCACCTGCATTTCGGCTTCTTTTCTATCGGAGATATCTACATAGATGCCATATATTGCAATGGTTTTATCGTCTACAATCACCGGCACACCGTATATCAATACATCAATGAGTTTGCCATCACTTCGCCTTCGCACACTCGACACTTCGAATGGCTCAATGCTGTCTGATAAATTCTTAGCTTCTGATAGCTTGTCATCAGGCGCAATAACCGAATCAATTTCCTGTCCTTTTATTTGCTCGAGCTTGTATCCAAATATTGCTTCAAATCCTTGATTTACAATAACGATCTCTTTGTGTTTGTCAAGCAGTGCTATACCTACAGGGGCATTTTGAAATAACTGCCTAAACAGCTCTTCGTTTTGTTTAAGCTCTTTTTGCTGTTCGAACTGATCGGTCATATCGTGACTGATAGCAATGACGGCTTTTTCGCCAAAATACATACCGGGATTCAACTGAATGTCATTGGGAAATACATCGCCGTTTTTCTTTTTTGCCCACCACAAAAATCGCTGAGGTTCGCCGTTGAGCGCACGCCTGAACCGATTGTTTATTTCGGTAGCCTTCGCTTTGTCTGGAGCGCTCAGGTAATCCGGACTCTTCCCGATAAGTTCGTTTCTTGAAAATCCAAAAACTTCAAGAGCCGTTTTATTTACTTCGATGAAAAGGTTTTTGCGGTTTATGATGTAAATCGAATCGCCAATCGTATCAAAAAGAGCCCTGTAGCTTTCAACCGATCGAATATATTTCTCGGCAGCCTCTACTTGCTTGGTCTGGTCCACAATTACGCCAATAAGTGCAGGATGCTCGCCCTGATCTATCTTGGAACCGTACACTTTAACGTGTATCAGATTATTCTTACGCGTAAGCGCCTTAAGGTCAATTTCAAATGAATCTATTTCTTTTTTTTGCCAAAGGTCTTTGATTTTATTCACTTTCGATTGGTCGTCCGGATGAATCAAATCGATCGGATCAAGATTGTGCAGCAAATCCCGCTGCGAATATCCAATCATTTCGCAAAGACGAGGGTTAACATATCTGAATTTTCCTTGCTGAAGCATATATACACCTACAAGAGAGGCATCACTCAATACCCTAAAGCGCTGTTCTGATTCTCTAAGCTGTTCTTCGGCCTTCCTCTTCTCAGTGATATCCTCAACAAGAGAATAGATACTCAGCAATTTGCCGCTTTGGTCGTAAATAGCGGCATTATGCCATGTGCAAAATATCAGGTCACCGTTTTTTGTAAGATGCTCTGACGTTATAGAAAATGATGTATGCTCATTACTTGTAAAATTACTGATGTTATCTCGGGCTTTGTTAATGAGCGACTCGGGCAGCATGCCAATCTCAAATAGATTTTTGCCGATAATCTCATCAAAGCCCCAGCCGAAAATCCTGGTGGCGGCTTCCGACCAATCGCGAACATTGGCATCCGGATCCCATTCAATCGTAGCCATTGGCAGCTGTGCCCGAATAGTATCAACCCGCGGTAACTGGTGCAGGTTTGTACTCAGCGTTTCAATCTGATCGGTTATATCGTGGGCAACAGCAACTTTCGCTATTCTCTCATTGAATTTAATTTGATGGAGTGTGAACTGAATAAAGAAATACTGACCATTTTTTCGATAGTGTTTCCAGATCGACGCCGCTACCAGATCTTTTTCAATTTCAGACTCATACTTTTCTCCAAGATCATTGATTTTCATCGAACGGAGTTCATCAATGGAGTAGCCGTACTTTTCAAGTGCGATCTGATTCGCATCTATGATATCGAAAGTGTAATGATCGTACAGAAACATCGCTTCTCTATCAAAAAAGAGACTATCTGTTTTCGTCAATATTTCTTTTTCTTCCATCCAAACGTTTTTTGCAAATGACAATAACCTGAGACGTAATATGTATGATACGCTGACATATTTTATCGGCCGGGAGTGCTTAATCCTAAGCAGATAAAGGTTTAATGCTATGTAAGGATTTTGTATTTTTAGCCTACACAACATACTAAGATATATCGATCAAAGCCTACTTACTTACAAATTAATGCCAGACGATTTTATTATCCTCACTTTCCCTGACGGCGCCAAGAAAAAATTCCCCAAAAAAATCACAGGTTTAAAAGTTGCAGAAAGCATATCTCACGGCCTTGCCAGAAATGCATTGAGCGTGACTGTGAACGGTGAAATTCGTGATCTTGACGCGCCGATTACCGAGGATACAACCATTTCAATTAATACCTGGGACAGTGACGAAGGCCAGTANACGTTTTGGCACTCGTCCGCTCATCTCCTGGCAGAAGCCGTGCAGGAACTTTATCCTGACGCAAAGTTCGGTATTGGTCCGCCCATAGAGAACGGTTTCTACTACGACATTGATTTTGGCGCCGAGTCGTTTGGCCAGGATCAGCTTCCAAAGGTCGAAAAGAAGATGATTGAACTTGCCCGGAATAAATCGGAATTCCGTCGGCGTGAAGTATCAAAAGAGGAAGCGCTTGAGTTTTACAAGAACCGAGGGAACGAGTACAAAGTTGACCTTATCGAGGAGCTTGAAGATGGAACCATCACCTTTTACGAGCAAGGAAACTTTACTGACCTTTGTCGTGGTCCGCATATCCCCGACACATCCTTGATCAAGGCGGTGAAATTAACAAGCCTTGCCGGAGCATACTGGCGCGGTGATGTTGAGAGCAAACAGCTGACACGCATATATGGGGTCTCTTTTCCGAAGCAAAAACTTCTTGAAGAGCACCTGCATCAGCTTGAAGAGGCAAAAAAGCGGGATCACAAAAAGCTCGGAAAAGAGATGGGGATCTATTTAATGGATCGCATGGTGGGATCGGGACTTCCCCTCTGGCTGCCAAACGGAACCGTACTCAGAAGAACCCTTGAACAATTTTTGCGAGATGAACAAAAAAGACGCGGATACAAGGAAGTAATTACGCCACATATTGCCAACCTTGAGCTTTACAAAACCTCAGGTCACTATCCCTACTATAAAGATTCACAATACGACCCGATGCAGGTTGACGATGAAGAGTATATGCTTAAGCCGATGAACTGCCCCCACCATCACCGGATTTATTCAAGTGACCTGCGCAGCTATCGAGAGCTGCCTCTTAGGCTCGCTGAATTTGGTACCGTGTACCGCTATGAGCAGAGTGGTGAGCTAAACGGACTCTCAAGAGTTCGCGGCTTTACCCAGGATGATGCACACATTTACTGTATGCACGATCAGCTCAAGGATGAAATCAAGCACACCATTGATCTCACACAATTTGTGTTCGATACCTTTGGAATGCCTGTGGATATCCGTCTCTCCTTCAGGGATGAGAATGATGAGAAGTATGGCGGTGAATCGGAATACTGGGAACGGGCACAAAGAGAGATTAAGGAAGTAGCCGATGAAATGGGGCTCGACTACAAAATTGCCATCGGTGAAGCCAGCTTTTACGGACCGAAGATTGATTTTATTATTCGTGATGCCATCGGCAGAAAATGGCAGCTTGGTACCGTTCAGGTAGATTATGTGATGCCGGAAAGGTTTGATCTTACTTATGTGGGCTCCGACAACGAAAAACACAGACCGGTCATCATTCACCGTGCGCCGTTCGGTTCCATGGAAAGGTTCGTAAGTATCCTTATTGAGCACTTTGCAGGAGACTTCCCGCTGTGGCTTGCACCACTGCAAATGAAAGTTCTGTCCATCGCTGACGACTTTAACAGCTTCGCAGCTGAGTGTGCAGCAAGATTCAGTGAAGCAGGCGTACGTGTAGAAACAGACGAACGGTCCGACAAAATCGGAGGCAAAATTAGGGATGCAGAAAATGCAAAAATTCCATATATGTTGATTGTAGGTGCCAAAGAGAAGGAAAACGGCACCGTCTCCGTTAGAAGACATAAACAGGGCGATATCGGAACGTTTTCGCTCGACCAATTTTTTAACAGAGTAATGGAAGAAATATCCTCCAGATCTCTGCCGCCAACTCATAATTAAACAATACGAGGTATCTTATCGCAAGAAGAAATCCCCCAATGAGAAGACAGCGTAATGACGACCGTCCAAAGGTGAATGACGAAATCCGCTCTACCAAGGTACGGCTCATTAAACCCGACGATGAGCATGAAATTGTTTCCATCGAAAGGGCACTCGAAATTGCCGAATCATTTAATCTGGATCTTGTGGAGGTAGCCCCGCAGGCTCGCCCTCCTGTATGCAAGATCATAGATTTCGGCAAATTCATGTATGAAAAGAAAAAGAAGGAAAAAGAAGCCAAAAAGAAGCAGCATACAATTCAGGTTAAAGAGCTGCGCTTCCGGCCTACTACCGACGATCACGATCTGGAATTTAAGACACGGCATGCACGGGAATTTCTGGAAGGAGGCGATAAAGTAAAAGCCACTGTTCAGTTTAGAGGTCGGGATATGCTCTACACAGAGCAGGGAGAAAAACTTCTATCTGAACTTGCAGAAGAACTGAGCGATGTTAGCAAAATAGAATCGAAACCTACCATGGAAGGCAGAAGAATGATTATGGTTTTGGCTCCTGCCAAGAGTTAAGGTTCTGCGCATTTCTATGACTCAGGCCCTTTTTTTGCCCGATTATTTATTCGTTCAATCTCTTTTATAGGAGATTAAACATTGTTATCTTATTAGTCTTTGATAATTGTCAAATCAATAAGGAAACAATGCCTAAAATGAAATCGAATAGTGGCGCCAAGAAGCGTTTTAAGTTTACCGGCAGCGGTAAAATTAAGCGCAAGAAAGCGTATAAGCGCCATATTCTTACCAAGAAAGATGCCAAAAGGAAGAATCATCTCGGCAAAACCACTCTCGTTCACAAAGCGGATGAGAGTTCTGTCAAGGATCTCCTCCCCTATGGCAACTAGCTCAATTAAACAGAAATTTTAACATCTAAACGTTACTAAAATGCCACGATCAAGTAATCTTGTGGCTTCCCGTCGCCGTCGCAAAAAGATCCTGAATCAGGCGAAAGGCTACTGGGGCAGACGTAAAAACGTTTATACTGTTGCCAAAAACGCGGTAGAGAAAGGTTTACAATACCAATACCGCGACAGGAAAGCTCGTAAGAGAAATTTCCGCAGGCTATGGATTACACGTATCAATGCAGCTGCCCGACTAAACGGAACCACTTACGCAAAATTGATTCACGGAATGAAATCCAACGAAATGGAGATCAACCGCAAAATGTTAGCTGACATCGCGGTGCGTGATCCGGAAACGTTTGCTGCTATTGTAAAAGAAGCAGGAAACTGATTTTCCAACCTTATTGAAAACCGGCAGATCTGAACACAGGTTTGCCGGTTTTTTTTTACCGCTTGTTTCTAACTTCATCCACCTAAACGAGTCTCTAACAAATACCCATGCTCGAACGGATAAATCAGATAATAAACGAAATAGAAAGTTTCGAAATCACTGACAGTAAATCACTTGAGGATTTTCGTCTAGAATTTTTATCAAGAAATGGAAAGATTCAGAGTATGTTTGGTGAGATGGCAAATGTTCCCAAAGATGAGAAAGCATCTGTCGGAAAAGCCATGAACCGTGCAAAGATCGCTGCACAAGAAAAGTTTGATAAAGAAAAACAACATCAGGAAAGATCATCAAGCAAAGAGTTTGGTGCCCTCGATGATATCACCATCCCGGTTGAACCCACATATTCTGGATCTTTCCACCCGCTTACCCTTGCGCTCGATGAAATCAAACAGATCTTTCTGAGACTTGGCTTTAACATCGCCGACGGCCCGGAACTCGAAGATGACTTTCACAACTTTACAGCCCTCAATTTTCCACCCGATCACCCAGCACGTGATATGCAGGATACCTTCTTCGTGAAAAAGACCGACAATCCAGATGAAGACGACCTGGTGCTGCGTACACACACGTCACCGGTTCAAATCAGGCTGATGAAGGAACAAAAACCACCCATCAGGTCCATCATGCCCGGGCGGGTTTTCAGAAATGAGGCCGTTACTGCCAAATCATACTTTCAATTCAATCAGGTAGAAGGCCTGTATGTAGACAAGAGGGTAACCATGGGTGAGCTCATCGAAACCCTGGTCATGTTTGCCAGACTGATGTATGGCAGCAACGTTAAATATCGTGTACGTCCCTCCTTCTTCCCCTTCACCGAGCCTTCCATTGAAATGGATGTCTGGTGGGGTGACGAAAAGAACGGGCAATGGCTCGAAATTCTTGGAGCTGGAATGGTGGATCCCAATGTGTTTCAAGCAGTAGACGTTGATCCGGAAACGTACACCGGCTTTGCCTTTGGCATGGGCGTTGACCGAATTGCGATGCTCCGCTATGAAATTGATGACATCCGCCTGCTCTATGAAAATGACATCCGTTTTCTCAATCAGTTCAAATCATAAGTTTTTAAATACGAAGACCCCCCTCATCAGAAATGAAGATTTCATATAACTGGCTCAAACACTATCTCGAAACAGATTTAACACCTGAACAGGCAGCTGAAAAACTGACCCTTCTCGGCCTTGAGGTGGAAGAAATTATAACTACTGGATTCGATTTTAATGGTTTTGTGGTCGCCGATGTACTTGATGTGAGAAAGCACCCCAACGCCGACAAGCTTGTACTTTGTAAGGTGAACACAGGTGATGAAGAAGTTCAAATTGTTTGTGGAGCAAAAAATGTAGCCGCCGGCCAAAAAGTGCCCGTTGCGAAAGTAGGCGCCTCCATGCCATTGTCGTCCGATAACGATGAAACATTCACGATAAGAAAGGCAAAACTCAGGGGAGAAACATCGGAGGGCATGATCTGCTCCGAAAAAGAACTGGGCTTTGGAGACGATCATACCGGTATCATGGTTCTGAACACTGACGTTCCGGCCGGAACACCGCTAATGGAAGCTCTCAAGACAGATAAAGATTCAATATTTGAGATAGGCCTCACGCCTAATCGTCCCGATGCGTCATGCCACATTGGTGTTGCAAGGGATCTCGCATCGGTTTGCGGTTCCGAACTGAAGAATCCATACCCAGGCGTGAAACCGATATCCGGCGATATCTCCGGCCGGATTAACATCAGCATTGAAGACAATGAAAACTGCCACAGGTATGCGGGTGTTCTTGTAGAAAACGTAACCGTTAAAGAATCGCCCGATTGGCTTAAAACACGGCTGCAATCGATAGGTCTGCGCCCAATCAATAATGTAGTGGACGCAACAAACTATGTGTTGCATGAAATTGGCCAACCCCTTCACGCTTTTGATTACGAAAAGATAAACGGTAAGAAAATTACCGTAAAGCATTTTGATAAGGATGTTGATTTCACAACCCTCGACAGCATCAACAGAAAGGTTCCTGCAGGCTCCCTTTTTATCTGTGACGGCAGCGGACCTGTTGCCATTGCAGGCGTTATGGGAGGTGAAAATAGTGAAGTGACAGAAGCAACGAATACCATCCTGATTGAAAGTGCTTATTTCAATCCATCTTCTGTAAGAAAAACATCGAAGGCATTAGCTCTTCAAACCGATAGCTCCTACCGTTTCGAACGAGGCATTGATCCAGAACTGCAGCTTCGTGCAGCATGGCGGGCTGCAGAGCTTATTGCAGAGCTCTCCGGCGGTACAATTGTGCCCGGCTATTCAGATATTCATCCTGTAAAAACGGAACACATTACGGTAGCGCTCAGACCATCGAGAGTGAACCATCTGCTTGGGACTGAACTGACCAGTGACCGAATAGAATCAATTTTGAAGAGCCTTGAGTTTGACATTGAAAAGCAGGGTGAAGACTCTTTGCTTTGCAAAGTTCCTACATTCCGCCCCGATATATCGCGCGAAGTGGACCTGATTGAGGAGGTTGGCCGGGTATTTGACTACAACAACATTAAACGTCCTGACAGCGCTCCATTTACTGCTCCTGAAAATCTTTCCGAACTCGAACTATTCCACAACAGAATCAGACATTTTGCAAAAAGCCTTGGGTACAAGGAAATATCCACAAATTCTCTCTTATCCAGAAAAGAGGCTACCCTGCTTGCCAATGAATCGATGCATGTGGAAACACTAAATCCCGTATCGCAAGACAATACCACACTTCGCACACACCTCCACGGCGGGTTTCTGAAAGCTGTGAGATACAATCTGAACAGAAATGCCGGCAACTTACGCTTCTTTGAAATTGGACATGTGTTCAGAAAAGCAAAAGAAGGCAATTGGGTCGAAGGCGTTGAAGAGTCGGTACATCTCCTGCTTGGCCTGTGCGGCAGCCCAACCGGAGAAAGCTGGCGGGGTAATGGGGATATGTACTCGTTTTTTGACCTCAAGGCTGACCTTGAGTCGTTGCTCGATTCACTGGGGGTAATCGAACAAGCCAAACAGATTGCAGAAAGTAACCACGTGCTGAACTATTTAATCGGCACCAGGGAAATTGCCTCCCTGAAAAGAGCTGATGATAAATTACTGAAAGGCTTTGATGTTGAACAGGATGCATTTATTGCCGAGGTGAACCTTACTGCGCTCTTTGATATGGGTATTCAAAGGCAAACTGTCACGTATGTTCCTGTTCCAAAATTTCCTCCATTCGAATTCGATGCTGCCTTTGTGGTTGACCAGGATGTCCGTGCCGGAGATTTGTCGGAAACCATTCATAAAACCGCAGGTAAGATATTGCATAGCGCCTCTGTCTTTGATATTTATGAAGGTGAAAATCTTGGAGAAGGGAAAAAAAGTATTGCTTTTCGGCTTACTTTTTTAGATCCTAATAAAACGTTGAACATCAAAGATGTAGAACCGGTAGTTCAAAAAATTGTTCGTACACTTGAGAAACGTTCAGGGGCTAAATTGAGATCTTAAATTTACCGTATCGCTATGGCTGTTAGTGAAATACAGAAAGAGACCTTTTTGAATCTGCTCGAACAGATCCGCACTCAGGTCGACTCTCTGAAGAGACAGAACAAAGAGCTGAACAGGGAAAATTTGAAACTCAAAACCAGGCTCGAAGAGGTTCAGAAAGAACAAACCGACATCTTTTCATCCATTTCAGAATCAGAGCGTATTGCTATGCGGCATAAAGTGAATGGCCTCATCGAAAAAATTGACAAACATCTCGGGGGTTAATATGCAGTCGATTAAAGTAACTGTTTTGGGCAAGCAGATCCCGCTAAAAGTTGATGATGCTGAAGTTGAAAATACGCGCAAAATTGCCCAATATGTTGATGAGAAGTTCAAGCTTTACAGAAATCAGCTTGCAAACCAGCCCGATTCAACGGTTATGATTCTTGCATGCCTAAGTATAGCAGAGGAGGTATTTGAATTGCAGGCGCAATTGAATCGTATAGAGGACAGAGAGAATGAATTGATGGAGCAGGTAAACGATAAACTCGAAAATTTTATTTCTGAAATTCTCTGATCAGACAGAATGATTCCCCCACCAGGTCCGTTTAAATAATCGTCTATCTGATTCTCACAAAGCAACATGTACAAAGGCGAACGATTTAATTCCTTTACTCACCTCACAGGCGCCATAGCTGCCGGTTTTGGATTCTTTATCCTTTTATGGCTTGCCATATCGCA
>SL_3KL_010_SEDDRAFT_10004873_pt1 | contig 12091 bp, 10 predicted proteins | sample SodLakKL_010_SED_2_FD_10381 | JGI IMG/M metagenome (IMG submission 10381)
GCCCGCCAGGTGGACAGCGGCGACTGGCTCGCCGCTCACCGGCAGTTCCACGAGTATGTCTGCTCCATCGCCCGCCGCCCGCGGCTGCTGCGCCAGATTGCCAGCCTGTACACGGTTCTCGAGCCCTACATGCGCCTGTGGCTCATACATACCGAACAGCCCCACAGCGCCCGCGTACAGTGTGAACACCGCGAAATCGTCAACGCACTCGCCAGCGGCGATGCCGACCGGGCCGAACAGACCATTCGGGAGCACATCCTTACCACGACCGCCGACCTCACCCGCGTTCTCTGAGTCTGGCCGCGGCGCGCGCCAATCATCGGCCTGATCTGCCGTGGAGACATCAATGAGAGACTTCCAGCGACCCGGACGCTCACCCGTATTTGCCAGCTCCGGCATGGCTGCCACGTCGCACCCGCTGTCCACGGAGGTCGCCGTGCGCACGCTGCAGGCTGGCGGCAACGCACTGGATGCCGCCATCGCGGCCTGCGCCATGCAGTGCGTGGTCGAGCCCGGATCAACCGGTATCGGCGGCGACTGCTTCGCCCTGTTGGCGATGGCCGGGGGAGACCGTGTCCACGCCTACAACGGCTCCGGTCGTGCACCCGCCGCCACCTCGGCCGATGACCTGCGCGCGCAGGGTGTCGAGAGCATTCCCGTGCACTCGCCGCACGCGGTCACCATTCCCGGTGCCGTCGAAGCCTGGAGCCGCCTCCACCACGACCACGGCCGGATCGGACTTGACCGCATACTCCAGCCAGCCATCGACGTCGCACGCAACGGCTACCCCATCGCGCCCCGGACCCGGTTCGACTGGCTCGAACAGCGCGACCTGCTCGCGCGCGAGGACGACACGCGCACCCTCTTTCTGCCGGGTGGCGAACCGCCGGCAGTCGGCGACATCCACCACCAGCCGCAGCTCGCCGCGACGCTCGAGCGCATCGCCACCGAGGGTGCCGATGCCTTCTATACGGGCGCCGTCGCCGAGGACATGGTGAGCTGCCTGCGCACGCGCGGCGGTGTCCACACGCTTGCAGACTTTGCCGCGGCCCGCGGCGAATACGTCGAGCCGATTGCGACCGACTTTCGCGGCTATCGGGTCTGGGAGTGCCCGCCGAACGGGCAGGGCGTCATCGCCCTGTTGCTGCTCAACATCTTCCGCGAACTGCCGACCACCGATGGCCCGTTGGGGCTGAATCGCGTTCACGCCGAGATCGAGGCCGCGAAACTCGCCTGCGCCCAGCGCGACGCCCTGGTCGCCGACCCCGCGCTCGCCGACGTTCCCGTGCGCGACCTGCTGAGCCGGGAGCGCGCCCAGGCACTCGCAGCCGCCATCGACCCGAAGCGCGCCGGGCCCCGTCACCCACCCGTGCTGACCCGGGTCAACCAGGACACCGTCACCATCAGCGTGGTCGATCGCGAAGGCAATGCGGTGAGCCTCATCAACTCGCTGTTCAATCCCTTCGGCAGCGGGCTGCTCGCCCCGCGCTCCGGGGTACTGCTGCAGAGTCGCGGGCAGGCCTTCACGCTCGAGCCGGGGCATCCGAACGAAATCGCGCCCGGCAAGCGCCCAATGCACACCATCATTCCCGGCATGATCACCCAGGGCGGGCGTGTGTGCATGCCCTTCGGCGTCATGGACGGTCACTACCAGCCGCTCGGACACGCCCAACTCCTCGCCCGCATGTTCGATTTCGGCGAGGACATACAGTCCGCCATGGACCTGGCGCGCTTCTCGCCCGAACCCGACGCCAACGGCATCGACATCGAGAACCAGGTGCCGGCCGCCGTCATTGCCGGTCTCCAGCAGCGGGGTCATCCCCTCAACCTCGGCGCCCGCCCCATCGGCGGGGCCCAGGCGATCTGGATCGACCACGACCGGGGTGTGCTGATCGGCGGCTCCGACGCGCGCAAGGACGGGTGCGCAATCGGTTACTGAGGGCGGACTTCCGCGGACGACACTCGGAGCGCGGATGCCCCGGCGCGCAGCACGCGCTCAGCCGGCGCCCACGCTTGTGCGCAGCCACGCGCCCAAGTCATCGATCTCCTGCGCGCACACGCCGTGTGCCATCGGGTACTCGTGCCACTCCGGTGCCGCGCGCAGCGCACCGATGCGCTCGCGCGACGTCCGCCCCAGATCGACGGGCACAATGGGATCCTGCAGGCCGTGCGCCTGAAACAGCGGCGTGTCCCGGTTGGCCGCCACCGCCGCGGCATCGAGCCGGTCCGCCAGCGGCAGATAGGCCGACAGCACCACGATCCCGCCCAGCCGGGCGGGATGGCGCAGGCCGCCATGACAGGCGATCGCACCCCCCTGTGAAAAGCCCGCCAGCACCACCCGCTCGGGCGGCACCCCGCGTTCCGCCTCGGCCGCGATCAGCGCATCCGCAATCGCCACCGAACCGAGAATCCCCGGCTCATCCTCGCGCCCGGCAATATCCGGCCCGGTAATGTCGTACCACGCGCGCATGCGCATGCCGCCATTGATCGTCACCGGCCGCTGCGGCGCGTGCGGAAACACGAACCGGATCCCGTGGTCGGCGGGCAGCCCCAGCTCCGGCACGATCGGCTCGAAGTCATGACCATCCGCGCCCAGGCCATGCAGCCAGATCACACTCCAGCGATGCGCCCCCGGCGCGGGAATCTCGACACATTCAGGCAGGTTCTCAGTCATGCGCGGATTGTCCCCGCCGGACCCATCCGGGGCAACACATCCCCACCCATCCACCGCCTGCCCAGCCACCGCCTGAACGGGCCCGGTGGTTCAGCAAGCCGTACTGCATCAGGGCGATCGGGGCATGGGGGAGCCTGCGCAGGGGTCGTGTGCGGCCATGGATGGCCGCACAGTAGCGCCCAGGGACGGACAGTGCCGTGTCCGCAAGGACACGGCACTGGCAGCGGGCCCCGGAGCAGGCTCCCCCATGTCCCGATCGCGACTCTCGACCGCATCCAGTCTCCGGGCCCGTTCCCCCACTACACATTGTTATACTCCGCGCTCGTCCCCCGGACCCCGATCCCATGCGCGCACTCACCGCCCTCGTGCTCGTCTTCATCGTCCTTGCCGCCGGCTGCGGCCAGAAGGGTCCGCTCTACCTGCCGGACGGCGACGAACCCGTCGACGTGGACTGACCATGGACCACTTCGAATACCGAGACGGCCGCCTCCACGCCGAGGAACTCGACGTCGCCGGCCTCGCCGAGCGCTTCGGCACGCCGCTGTACATCTACTCGCGCGCTACCCTCGAACGCCACTGGCACGCCTTCGACCAGGCGCTGGCCGATCGTCCGCACCGCATCTGCTACGCCGTCAAGGCCAACAGCAACCTCGCCGTGCTCGACGTCCTCGCGCGCCTCGGTTCCGGCTTCGACATCGTCTCCATCGGCGAACTCGAACGCGTCCTCGTCGCCGGCGCCGACCCCGCCGGCATCGTCTTCTCCGGTGTCGGCAAGCGCGCCGACGAAATGGCCCGCGCCCTCGAAGTCGGCATCGGCTGCTTCAACATCGAGTCCGCCCCCGAACTCGACCGCCTCGAGCAGGTGGCCGCCGGCCTCGGCATGCGTGCACCCATCTCCGTGCGGGTCAATCCCGACGTCGATGCCCGCACCCACCCCTACATTGCCACCGGCCTGCGCCAGTCCAAGTTCGGCGTACCCATCGAGGACGCACCCGCGCTCTACCGCCGCGCCGCCGACTCCGCGCATCTGCACGTCGTCGGCGTCGACTGCCACATCGGCTCGCAGCTTACGGCGATCGAACCCTTCGTCGACGCCCTCGACCGGGTGATGGCCCTGTGCGCCGACCTCGAACAGGATGGCATCCACATCGACCACCTCGACCTCGGCGGCGGCCTCGGCGTGCGCTATCGCGACGAGGAGCCGCCCCATCCGCGCGAGTGGGCCGGCGCGATCAACGCCCGCCTCGGTGACGCACCCTGGGAGATCCGCGTCGAGCCCGGCCGCGCCATCGCCGCCAACGCCGGCATCCTCGTCACCCGGGTGGAATATCTGAAGACCGGCGAGGAGCGCAACTTCGCCGTGGTCGACGCCGCCATGAACGACCTCATCCGGCCCGCCTTGTACGATGCCTGGCAGGAGATCATCCCGGTAGCGCCCCGCACCGACCGCGCACCCATGATCTGCGATATTGTCGGCCCGGTCTGCGAGAGCGGCGACTTCCTCGGCCTCCAGCGCGAGCTCGCCGTCGCCGCCGATGACCTGCTCGCGGTGCGTTCGGCCGGCGCCTACGGCTTCGTCATGGCGTCCAACTACAACACCCGTCCGCGCCCTCCCGAAGTGCTCGTCGACCACGACCGGGCACAACTCGTGCGCGCCCGTGAGGCGCTGGCCGAGCTCTGGCGCGGCGAAACCCTGCTGGCCAACGGCGTGGGGCCACGCTGATGGCCGGACTCGCCTTCACCAAGATGCAGGGCCTGGGCAACGACTTCGTGGTCATCGATGCCACCCGCGAGCCCTTCGCCCTCGACGCGGCAACGATCCGCCACCTCGCGGACCGCCGCTTCGGCATTGGCTGCGACCAGCTGCTGGTCATCGAACCGGCCCGCGACGGCTGCGACTTCGGTTATCGGGTATTCAATGCCGACGCCAGCGAGGTCGGGCATTGCGGCAACGGCGTGCGCTGCGTGGCGCGGCGCGTGCGCGACCTCGGCTACGCCCGCGACGACGTCATCACCTTTGCCATCGAGGGCCGCCGCATCGAGACACGCCTGCTGGCCGACGGGCGGGTTGCTGTCAACATGGGGACACCCGAGTTCGAACCGGCAGCCATCCCCTTCCACGCGGCCGCGACCGCCGACACGTACCCGCTGGACGTCGACGGTACCGAGGTTGCCATCGGTGCGGTCTCCCTGGGCAACCCCCACGCCGTGCTCGACGTCGAGGACACCGCGGCCGCGCCGGTCGCGTCGCTCGGGCCGCGCATCGAGCGCCATCCCGACTTCCCCGCGGGCGTCAACGTCGGTTTCGCCCAGCGCCTGGATGCGGAGCACATCCGCCTGCGCGTGTGGGAGCGCGGCGTCGGCGAAACGCTGGCCTGCGGCACCGGCGCCTGCGCCGCCGTCGCCATCGGCCGGCGGCGCGGCGCGCTGGCCGAGCACGTCCGCGTCGAATTACCCGGCGGGGAACTTGTGATCGACTGGGTGGGTGCGGATAATCCCCTGTGGATGACCGGTCCCGCAGTGACCGTCTTCCACGGCCACCTGCCCGGATAACAATGACAGAGACCAACCCGCTCTCCGCAACCGATCTCGATGACGCCGCAGTCGCCGCGTACCTGCGCCAGCACCCTGACTTCCTGCTCCGCCATGGCGACGTGCTGGCCGGTCTGCACGTGCCCCACCGGCCCGGTGGCGGTGTCGTCTCGCTGATCGAGCGCCAGGTGGAGGTGTTGCGCACACAGAACGAAGCGCTCGAACAGCGCCTCGCCGAGCTGCTGCGCACCGCGCGCGAGAACGAGCGTGTGGGCGCCCGTCTCCTCGGCCTCGGTCGCGGCCTGCTCGAGGCCGACTCCCTCGATGCCGTCCTCGCCCTGGTACGCGATGCCCTGCTCAACGAGTTCTCGGCCGACTTCGTCTGGATCCGCCTCATCGACGAGCCGGCCGGCAAGCGCGCCGCGCGCGCGCCCGAGCGCTTTCTCCGCGCCGACGCCCCGGAACTCGCGCCCTTCGCCACCTGCCTGAAGAACGGGCAACCGGTCTGCGGCGGCTTCGATCACGAACGGCTCCGGGCTTTGTGTGCCAGTGATGACGCCGAACTCGGATCCGCCGCCGTGGTTCCCCTGACGGCCGGCCGGCCCATCGGCATCGTCATCCTGGGCAGCCGCGACCCGCGCCACTTTCACGCCGGCATGGGTACGCTGTTCCTCGCCCAACTCGGCGAGCTGGTGACGACAGGCGTCAGCCGCCACCTGGAAGCGGACTGAACGCCGCGCCACCCCGCGGCCCAGGCCATGATCGTGCCATGACCCCGGCACCCGACGCGCACGCCAGCACGCAAGCCCTGCGCGAGGATCTGCGCGCCTTCGATGACTACCTGCGGGTCGAACGGGGCGCCTCACCGGCGACGCGCAGCGCCTACCGCCGTGATCTGATCGCCTTTGCCGACTTCCTCGCCGACGATCCCTGCACCTGCTGGCGCGATGTGCACAGTGACCACGTGCTCCGTTTCGTTGCGCAGCGACACCGCCGCGGCATTGGCGGACGCTCGCTCGCACGCGCCCTCGCCGCGATTCGTGCGCTCTACGCCTGGCTTCTGCGCGAGGGGCGGGCCGACCTCGATCCCGCCGCGGGCCTGCGCGCCCCGCGCGAACAGCGGCAGCTGCCGCGCACCCTGCAGGTAGAGGACCTCGAACAACTGCTGCAACTGCCTGGGGATGATCCGCTGAGCCGGCGCGACCGCGCCATGCTCGAGCTGTTCTATTCGTCGGGGCTGCGCCTCGCGGAACTGGCCAACCTCGATATCGACGCGCTCGACCTGGGGGCAGGGCTCGTGCGCGTACTGGGCAAGGGCCGCAAGGTGCGCGAGGTCCCCGTGGGCCGGCCCGCGCGCGAGGCCCTGCGCGCCTGGCTGCGCGAGCGTGCCGATTGCGCCGCGCCCGACGAGCACGCCGTCTTCGTCAGCCGTCGCGGGTGGCGCCTGTCACACCGCGCCATCCAGGAGCGGCTGCAGCGGCGTGCACGACAACTGGGGCTGCCGCAGCGGGTCCATCCGCACATGCTGCGGCATTCGTTCGCCACCCACATGCTCGAATCGAGCGGTGACCTGCGTGCCGTCCAGGAACTGCTCGGCCACGCCAATATCGCCACCACGCAGGTGTACACCCACCTCGACTTCAGCCACCTCGCGGACGTCTACGAGCGCGCCCACCCGCGCGCGCGGCGGCGCAACAAGGACAAGGACTGAGGCAGGCTGCTAGAGAATCTCCCACCGCTCGACGTCCGGATCTCCCGAGGGGGGTTCGCTCAACGTGATATCGAACCAGGCGAAGGAACCCGTTTCTTCGTGGATGGGCCCCAGGGTCGCCAGCCACTCACGACCCAGCGCACCCAGCTCCAGCGTGTCGCCCACATCGAACATGCTCGCCGGCAACAGGATCTGGTCGGGTTCCTCGCCGTCCGCGCCGGCAGCGAACAGCAGCCCGGGTTCCTCCGCCTGTGTGGCCGGCCTGCCGGTTTCATCGTGCTGCCACACCCGCCCCGCCCAGGCATGTCGCGCAATCACCTGGACGCCGACCTTGAAACGGCTGTCGTCGCCGGCGCGCAGCCAGCGGATGGTCCCCAACCACCAGTGCTCGTTGCCATCGCGTGAAACGCTCATGGCGACCACCTCACCCACGGTCGCGTTCGAATCACCGGTGCCGATCCATTCCAGGCCAAAACCCCGGGCACTGAGATCATTCAACTGCCAGGCGCGCCCGGGATTCGCCGCCACCTGCTGCAGGCCGGCCGCCTCCACCGCGCTCTGCCCGCGATAGTAGGCGCTCGTTCGGCGTTCAAGGCTGCGGCTCCAGACATCATCGCGCTGCACACTGCCCGCTCGTTGCGGGTGGCTGACAAAGTCGGCGTAGGGATCGCGCAGTTCGTCGGCGTCGCGGGCGATGCTCAGGTTACCGTCATCGTGCGGCGGCTGATCCGATCCTTCCCCCTGGGCGAGCGTTGCGGCCTTGTGTTCCGCTTGCCAGACGCGCTCGCGAATCGCGCGCAGGCCCACCTCCACATCCGCACGCCGCTGGTGCGGCTTGCGCGTCCGGCGCCGCAGCGTCTGCTGGCGCCAGTGTCCCAGGACCACGGACAGCGCATGGCGGCTGGGCCCGTGCGGGCGCTTGCGGCCACCGATGCGCGCGCTGCGCGCCGCCTCGGCAACCACGGCCTCCACTTCGAGTACCCGCAGGTCACCGGGCTGCGCCGGTTCGAGTAGTGCCAGGCGGCGCGGCCCCGCGGCCCGGCCCAGGTCCACCCCGAAGGCGTGCCTGCCGGCGCCGCCGGCGTCCGCGTGCAGGCGGCTCACGTGCGCCCATTGCGTCAGCCATTCGGCGACATGTTCGGCATCGGCGCGCCCGAGCGCCTGCCCATGTCCGGTGGCAAAGAGCAGAATGCGCTTGTAGGCCTCGGCAGGGGACAGTCCATCGACGCAGCGGTCCGTCGACGCAATGCGCTCCGCCAGCGCGTAGGCGGCATGGACGTTGTGCCAGAAGCGGTTGCCCGGAGTCTGATAAAGCTGCGCCGTGCGCAGCAGGTGCTGGTTCCACAGTCGCAACGCTGCGACGCTTGCGCGCAGGATACGCGCGGTGTCGGCGGTACTCTCGGCCTCGACCGCAAGCGTGAGGTGGCCCAGGGCCGTCTCGGCCCGCAGGGAGAGGGCCATCCGGATGACTTCGCGGGAGCGCGGCGGCAACGGGAAGCGGTGCGCGCGCTGATGGGTCGTCAGCGCCTGCAGGCGGGATTCGAGCAGCGGCTGCGCGGCGGCGAGGCAGGCCTCGCGTTCCTCGGCCGTCAGGCGCACGCGGTTCAGCCGGCGGATCGCGTCCAGCAGTGTGGCGGTGCCCTCCACGCCGGTCGGTACCCGCTCCAGCAGGGACCGGAACGCGTGTGGTGAAACTTCCTGTTCAGCGTTTCCGGGCCCGACCGCAAGCGGCAGGTCAGGACGCAGCGCCATCGCGCAATCCGCCGCGGTTGTCCGGGCCCGAGCGCGCCGGTGGCCGGATGGCGGTCTCGGCCTGAGTTTCCGCCCTCACTTCAGGGATCTCCCCAGATCGGTGCCCTATCGTCCTCCCGGCGCTCGGGGGCCAGTTGTCGCCGCGGCGCCGCGCGAATGCCGAACCGGATGAACGAGTTGGTCTGTTCCATCGCTTCGGCAAGGCGTACGCGCAGCGTGCGTTCTCCCACGTCAATCTCCACGATCTCGTCGAGCTTGAACATGTGGGCCGGGACCAGAATCGTGGCCGGCTTCTCCTTCTGGCGATTGCCCGGCATGAACAGGGCCGGTTCGGCATGCTCCAGCTCGCGGTTGCGCTTGCGATTGGGGTTGCGTGGCTCGCGGCGAATGGTCCCCGGCCGCGGGCGGCCGGGCAGGCGTTCGGCACCCAGCTGGAATCGGCGCTCGTCGATGAACTGCAACCAGCGGATCACGCCGATGTGCCAGGCGGGGGCATCGCCGCCACTGTCGCTTTCGGCGACCGCTATGAGCTCGCCCACGGTGGCCCGTGAAGGCTGATCGGACTCCCAGTTCAGACGGAACCCGCCCCGGCTTGAATCCTCCAGACGCCATTCGCCCTCTGCGGAGGGGATATGCCCGGATGCAGCTTCAGTGCCGTCCGGACCGGTCGCACTCGGTCGGCGATTCGAGGCCGCTTCCCAGGAATGCGCGGCATCGCGCAGTTGATCGTGCCCGGGATGGGTGACAAAACCCAGTTCCGGGGGCGGCACATCCTCCTCGATCGTCTGCAGGGCGAGCTGGGAAGCGGTGCCCTGTACTCGGTGATGGCCGGATGATTCCTCGGGCTCCGATTCGCCCGGGTCGTCAAACACGAACGCGAGCCGGGCCTGTATGTTGCGCAGACCCACCTCGACCTCGACGGGGGCGCCGACCGCCTGGCGCTTGCTGCCGCGCACGGCGTCCTGGCGAAACGTCCCGAGCAGTTGGCGTACCGTCTGGCGGCGCAACGTATCGGGATCCGCAATTGCCGATTCCTCCGCTGCGGCGCGTTCGAGCAGCGCATCCAGCGCTGCCACCACGGGCTGCACGGAAACCACGCGCAGCGTCTCATGCTGCTCGACGCCACTGCGCTGGCGGAAAGCGGGCGGTTCTGTCTGCGCGAGGTCCACCGTGATCAGATCCACGCTGATGGAGTCCGCCGGCAGTTCCCGATTCAGTTCCATGCGGGGCGCCCACTCGCCGAGCGCCTTGTACAGCGGCCAGATCTGGCCGCGACGCAGGGACTCGGTGCGCGCAACGGCCAGCACGAGAATGCGCACGAACTCGTCGCCGGGTGAGATNCGCTGGCGTTCGCCTTCNATGGGACGCACGCGCACTTGCGCGGCACCCGCACGTTCCGTGGCCGCGAACACGGCATGCACCGCGTGCCAGTACGCCTTCGGCGGCGGCATGTAGACCTGGGCGCAGCGCAGCAGCAACTCCCCGCGCAATGCCAGTGCCGCCTGGGCAGCCGTCGCCACGCGTTTGATATGCGGGCGCGCGCCGGCGCTCTCGTCGGCCACCACTGCATCGAAGCCGCGCGCCAGACGCTCGAGCAGGCGGAGGTTGGTGTCCAGTGTCTTGCGGCTCGTGCTGGGCAGCGGCAGGCTCTGGCCACCGATACGGCGCGCGAGTTCATCGAGCAATCCGCGCGCCACCGGCATCAGGGCCCGCAGTACGCGCATCCGGGTGTGCGGCGGCAGGGCGAGGCGATGGACTTCGTCCAGGCCGCTGTCGAGCTGCTTCAGCCGCTCGCCGGGGCGCGCTTCGGCAAAGGCGCGCAGCCAGCGGCGCAGACCCCACCATCCGGTCGGGAACGAATCGTGTTCTGGTTGGGTGCGCTCCGGTAGCCTGATGTCCATCCTGTCCCCTGCCTCCCGCGCAGTGGGGTCCAGAGGCGGCGATGCTGCCCGTGGCTNCTGCGGCGGTGATCCATTGTGCCAGCTTTTGCCGGCCTGTCGCTTTTTACTTTTCCTGCCTCGATACCGGTAAAGATTCTCCGTTCAGCGGCATGATTCGCCGACCGTTCTGCCATTGCTCAGCAACATTCATGCCTGCCGTGCAGGTGGCGCCATCGTGTACACTGCCGCGTCCAGTACTCGGATGACAGTCATGCACGGCACAACGATCGTCTGCGTCCGCCGCGACCGCCAGGTCGCCATGGGCGGTGATGGCCAGGTCACGCTCGGTGACCACGTGATGAAGGGCAATGCCCGCAAGGTTCGGCGCCTGTATCGCGACCGCGTGCTCGCGGGCTTTGCCGGCGGCACCGCGGATGCGTTCACGCTGTTCGAGCGCTTCGAGGGCAAGCTCGAGGAGCACAACGGCCAGCTCACCCGCGCGGCCGTGGAGCTTGCCAAGGACTGGCGCACCGACCGCATGCTGCGCCGGCTCGAAGCCATGCTGGCCGTCGCCGATGATGAGGTCTCCCTGCTCATATCGGGCAATGGGGATGTGATCGAACCCGAGGGCGGCCTGATCGCCATGGGCTCCGGCGGACCGTATGCGCGTGCCGCGGCCCAGGCCCTGCTCGACGCCACCGAACTCGACGCGCGCGAGATCTGCGACCGCGCGCTCGCCATTGCCGGCGATATCTGCATCTATACCAACCACCATCGCACCATCGAAACCCTGGGCGAGTGAACCCCCGATGTCCCACATGACCCCGAAGGAAATCGTCGCCGAACTCGACAAGCACATCGTCGGCCAGGACGATGCAAAACGCGCCGTCGCCGTCGCCCTGCGCAACCGCTGGCGGCGCCAGCAGGTCGACGATCCGCTGCGCCAGGAGATCACGCCGAAGAACATCCTGATGATCGGCCCCACCGGTGTCGGCAAGACCGAAATCGCCCGCCGTCTGGCGCGGCTGGCCGAGGCCCCGTTCACCAAGATCGAGGCCACCAAGTTCACCGAGGTCGGCTACGTCGGCCGCGATGTCGAATCGATCGTCCGCGACCTCGTCGACGTCGCCCTCAAGCAGATGCGCGAGCGCGAGGTCGTGCGCCTGCGCCCGCGCGCCGAGACTGCCGCCGAGGAGCGTGTGCTCGATGCCCTGCTGCCATCGCCGCGCCGCGACCAGGGCGGCTGGGAGCAGGACCAGCCCCCGCCGCAGCAGCGCAGCAGCGAAACGCGCGAAAAGTTCCGCAAGAAGCTGCGCAACGGCGAACTCGACGACAAGGAGATCGAGATCGAGACGTCCAGCGGCATGGGTGTCGACATCATGGCACCTCCGGGCATGGAGGAGATGACGCAGCAGCTCCAGGGCATGTTCCGCCAGATGGGCGGCCAGAAGACGCGCAAGCGCAAGGTGCGCATCGCCGATGCCTATCGCCAGCTCGTCGACGAGGAAGCGGAAAAGCTCATCGATGAAGAGGAGCTCAAGC
>SL_3KL_010_SEDDRAFT_10004874_pt1 | contig 12090 bp, 10 predicted proteins | sample SodLakKL_010_SED_2_FD_10381 | JGI IMG/M metagenome (IMG submission 10381)
TGTACAACCTGAGGAAGGGCATCGACCGCCCGTTCGACACCAAGTTGCTGCACACCGTGCAGGGCATGGGGTTCAAGCTGGCGACGCCGGAGGATGCCTGAGCGACTTGGCTGCTCGAACGGGTTTCCCCGATCTCAATACTGTGGGGCATTTGGATGCGCCCGTGCAGAGTCAATAAGAGGCTCCCCAGCGTCTCGTATAAGGCCTGCTTTCCATGTTAGCGCCAGTCCAGCCGGAAGTGCTCGACGCCAAGTGCTTTCAGGCGCTGGCGCAGTTTCTCGGTCGNTCCGGCCAAGGCCTTGATCTGGCGGTCGTGGACTTCGATGAAGGCCTGGTCGATGCGTTCGTGCAGCCCACGATCGAGCAACTGGTTNAGGATGTCGACCTCGGCGCCTTCGATGTCCATCTTGAGCANNCGGATGGTTNCATCCAGCTTTTCAATGAAATCGGCGAANGGGATGCCTTCGACCATTTCGTAGCGGTTCTTGCGCACATTGCGCTTGGACGCGAGCAGCGATGAGCCGGTCGAGAAGTGCACCGGATCGTCGCCGGCGTACTTGTGCAGGTAGAGCTTGACNTGCCCTGGTTCGGTGGTGACCGCGGCCTGGAAGCACTGAACGTTCGGGTATCCCGAAGTCTTCTCGACCAGGCAGGCGTAGGCGTCCGGGTTGGGTTCGAANGCGTGCACGTTTGCCCCGCTCTCGGCCATGGGCACGGTAAACTTGCCGANATTGGCGCCGCAATCGATGGTCATGTCACCGGGTCGGAGCTTCGCCACGGCGGCATCGAACGCGGTCACTTCGGGACGGCGCTTGCNGTCGCGCCGACGACTGGCAAGTCGCCTCAGGTAAGCCANGGGATTCATGTTCCAACAACCGTATTCAGTGAAAGTCATCATAGTACCCCGGCCATTGCATGACTCTGCAGGCCACGCCCCGGATACACTGTTCTCCGGGCTCCTGCATCCGGACATTNGTGCAATGGCCGGGTTGATGGCAATACGGCTGCGGTAACGGGGATCGTTCAGGAACTGCCACGCTCTNTCCAGCCGATCTGGTAGCGGCGGATCAGCGCCCGCATCGAGTTGGAGGTGCGTCCGCCCTGGTAACGGCCCTTGCTGACGTGGCGGATGCGATAGACACCNGGCACATCCAGGGCCACTCCCGGCGTTCGCAGCAGCCAGCGGAAGGCTCGATCCTCGTGGGCCTTGGCCCATTGCCGGGAAGGCTTCTGGTAATAACGTAACACCTCGCAGTAGCCAATGGCCCGGGCCACATCACCATGGGTGATCTGCAAGGGACCAGTGGCGCGATCGCGATTGCGCGGGGTGAAGTCGGAGTGATCGATTTCCACAAGTCGCGGTGTGCCGTCGNTCGCCTGCAGCAATGGATCGGCCGATTCCAGCANGTCCGAACAGCACTCCACGCGGGGGAAAACCAGCACGTCACGTCGCCCCTGGAGCACCTCGCNGAGCTGGTCCAGACAGCCAGGACCAAAAACCACGTCACAATCGGTAAACCAGATCCAGTCGGCCGCCGTCTGCTTCGCGGCCTGATTGCGGCCGATGGCGCGACGAAACAGATGGCCCCGATCCAGTGCACGCCAGTTCCAGGTCACGCCCGGGACTTCATGGGCGCCGATAAAATCGAGCAGGGCCACTGTTCCGGAATCTTCGGCAGCATGGAAAACGGTCATCGTGACATCCACATCCTGCGGTGGATGAAGGACGAGCGAACTGAGCTGATACGCCAGGAGGTGAGAGTAACGCCAGCAGTGACTGACGATTTCCAGCGACAGTCGACCGGTTCGTCCCGTCAGTTGATCAGGCGCGGGGACTTCGGGCAGATACCAGCGTGCCGGTACCATACCGCTGGCGGCAAGGCTCAGAAACCAGAGTTCGGCTGCATCTTTCAGGCCGCCGCGCGGCACGTCGGCAACATTCTTTTCCTGCCGGAACGCCATCGAGTGTACTCGCTCCATCATTCATCGCCCGAACATCGAATCCAGGCACGTGAAAGTATACGGACTCTGAGCGCAGCATGCCGAGCATGGGAAATATAAGCGCCTCACTTTCCGATTTCCAGCAGTACCCGGAGCCATGCCCATTATGCCCTGTCATAGGCAATCGAATTGCGAAACCCGACTTTTCCCCGCATTGGCCTGTTGCAGCACGAGCAACGCTGGACTACGCCCGAGGAAAGCGCAGATTGAAGTCGGATCTCTGCGCTGCCAAGGAGGCCAATCGATTCCTTGGGGCGACATCCCGGCCCGTCCATTTCTTGGGATATCGGATTTCGAAGCAGAGCACATTCCAGAGCTGATCGCAGACCAGCTGCTCACCGAAAAGCAACCCCCACCTCCGCTTTTCTGGTTATCCGTCGGGGACATGGCTCCGACCTACGGCCCGACTAGATCCCAGTAATTCTTGCGGAGTTCCCGCCACTCCATCCGGAACCAGGGTGCAACCGGGGCGCTTTTGTCGGCAACCAGGTCGTCGACCGCCTCGGGGGCAAGAAACTTCCAGTCAGCGATTTCCGACGGGTTCACGCGCACGTCGCTTTCGGCGGTGCGGCCCACGTAGACCCAGCACAGCTCGTGTTCGGAACCCAGGTTCTCGTAGCGGGCGTGGTAACGGAACTTGTAGATGAACTCGAGTTCGGCGCTTGCGCCCAGCTCCTCGGCGATACGGCGCGCCGTGGCCTCCTCCATGTTCTCGCCGGCACGCGGATGCGAGCAGCAGCTGTTGGCCCAGTAGCCGGGCCAGAGGCGCTTGTCGGCGGCCCGTTGCTGTATCAACAATCGCCCCTGCGGATCGAACAGGAACACCGAAAAGGCCCGGTGCAGGGTACCCTCGCCGTCGTGACATTCGCCCTTCGACTTCGTGCCGAGTTCACGGTCGTGTTCGTCGACCAGAATCAATTCCTCACTGTCGGACGAGACCACGCGGGCCGGACCGACCTGGTCAGGTATTGCCAATTGAAACCTCCAAAGCATGGTAGCCGGCCTCACGGATTGCACGCGCCACCCGGGCACTGTCATCCGGACACAGGGCGATGATGGAACCGCCGCCACCGCCGCCGGTCAGCTTGGCGCCGACGGCACCGTGGTTACGGGCGACCTGGATCAACTCCTCGAGTTCCCAGCTCGACACCTGCATGGCATTGAGCAGGCCCTGGCAAACGTTCATCAACTCGCCCAGGGTGTCGTAATCGGCACTCTTGAGTGCGTCCAGGCCGTGACCGGCCAGGGTATCGATCTCGTCGAAGATGCGGTCGTAGAGTCGTGGGTTTTTCTGCCAGGCTTCACGCACCCGCGCGACCGTGCGTGCCGTCAGGCTTTCGGTGCCGCTCATCCCGATGACGATGGGCAGGGGCTGACTGACCTCGATGACTTCACGCCGGGGCTCGTCGCCATTGCGAAACAGCATGAACTCCCCCCATGTCGCCAGGGTGTTGTCCAGTCCCGATGGCGTACCGTGGGCGACCTTCTCGCATTCGAAGGCCAGTTCGTTGATGCGCTCGTCGTCCAGGCCGAGGCGGAAATGCAGGTCAATGGCACGAATGACGGCCACGGCCAGCGCCGCCGAACCACCCAGCCCCATCGCCCGCGGGACGTTGGGAAAGACCTCGATGCGCATGCCGCGATCCTCGAGTTCCAGCGCGGCCAGCACCCGTGACATGGACTTGGCGAACGACTGCGGTCGCTTGGCCTTGAAGTCCAGACGCTGCTCGATGCCCCAGCGCGGAATGATCAACTCAACACCCTCACGGGCATCTTCCACCCGCGCCTGGATGGCCAGAGGGATCGGAGCCGCAATCGCACGGCGGCCGTAGACAACCGCGTGCTCACCGAGCAGGATGATCTTGCCGTGACCGGCACCAAGCCGCTCACCTTCCAGCGTTTCTTCCTCGCCGGCACCGCGCTTTAGCGTCACTGATGGCCCGCTTTGGGCATTCACCTCACGCATGATCTCCTCGGCCTTCCAGATCTTGATCTCGCCGGAGGCGATCAGGCGCTCAACAACGGTATCGAACAACTCCGGCGGCACGCCGGCCGCCGTGGCGACGGACCGGGCGTGCAGGGTCATGTGACCCTGCTGAATGCCCTCGGTCACCAGTGCCCGAAGCGCCGAGAAGGTCTGGGCCAGGCCGACGGCACCCATCACTTCGGCCAGTTCGCGCGCGCTTTCGACGTTGAGCAGGCGCAGGTTCAGCGCCACTGTAGGATTGGTTTGCAGGGGCCCGCCCACGGTGCCGACCTTGATTGGAATCTCCAGCTCACCGAGCAGGTCGCCGTTGTCGGCCTTCTTCCATGTCGTCAGCGAGGTATAACGACCGCCGCGGGCGGCATAGGCATGGGCTCCGGCCTCGATGGCGCGCCAGTCGTTGCCCGTGGCCAGCGCCACGGCGTCGATGCCGTTCATGATGCCCTTGTTGTGGGTGGCGGCCCGGTAGGGATCGACGCGGGCGAAATCATTGGCGACGATAATGCCGTCGCGTACCTGTTCGCCGTCGAAGCCCTTGCCGGTCAGGAGCCGGGTCGGGATGCGCACCTTCGCCCGCACCAGCGCACGGTCGGCCAGGTTGGAGAGAATGCGCAGGAACACGCGGCCGTCGGCCATGTTCTCGACCAGCGACGCCACGCCCTCGCACATGGTATTGACGAGGTTGGCACCCATGGCATCGCAGGTATCGACCAGCAGGTGGACCACCACCATGTCGCCGCCGATACCCTGCGAGGGGTGGATGTAGACCTCCAGGTCCTTGGCGCCGCCACCCCGGGCTATCATTTTCGGGTGCAGGCTGTTGGCCAGGTTGAGAATCTCGTCCTTGCGTTGCAGAAGGGTGGCCTTGGCCTTGGCCGGGTTGGCCACGTCGACGATCTGGATCTGACCGATCAGGCGCGGCTCGGTGCTCTCGACCGTGAAACCGCCGGCCTCGCGCGCCAGTTTGGCTGCCGAACCGAGAGCAGCGACGATCGAGGGTTCCTCGACGACCAGCGGCACCACGTAGTCCTTGTCGTTGATCAGGAAGTTCAGGCCCAGGCCCACCGGCAGACCCATCACGCCGATGACGTTCTCGATCATCTTGTCGGCCAGTTGCACCGACAGGGTGTGGCGCCCCGACTGCAGGAACTGGTAGTCCTCCGGGCCGAGGAGACCGCGGTCACGCACGGTTCGGACCCGCTCGGGGACCGACATCTTGTAGAACTTCGGTATGCGTGATCTATCCATGCAATTGGTTCCGTTTCAGGCCGTTGTCAATTCAATGCCATGCCGGTCAACTGTCAACGCGATCGGCTCCAGGCCGGCCGCGGCCAATTGCTCCATCAGTTCGGCGAGACAATCGGCATCGGCTGCCACTGCCACGCCCAGGTCGCCACCGCCCGCGCCACAGGACTTGAAGCGCGCGCCGCACTGATCGGCGAGTTCCATGGCTCGCCGATGCGCCCGGGTGACCACATCGATACCGGCACAATCTCCCATTGTACCCAGAATGCGTCCATAAACCCCGAGCTGACGCGCCAGTTCAGCCGCGTCGCCGGCTTCAGTCGCTGCCAGACCCTCGTGACAGCAACGCCGCATATCGACGGCAATCTCCGCCGCCTTGTCGGCATGATCGCGCGACCATCGCCGCCAGGCAGCAACAAGGTCGGGAGTCGATGCAGCCGTCCCCGTCCAGATGAACAGCAGCTCGAGACCGCTCGGCAGTTGCATGTCTCGCACGACCGGCCGATCACCGGTCAGGCGGTAGGCAATCAGGCCGCCGAACAGACTGGACGCCAGATCGATGCCGCTGCCGTGCCCACCCTGGCTGCCCCGATAGACGGGCAACAGGCGCTCGAGAACGGCCACCGGAGATTCCTGCGCCCGGCGCCCGCTGGCATGGGCCGTGATCGCCGCGTCCAGCGCTACGGTCACGGCCGCGCTTGAACCCAGTCCCAGCTTGATCGAACCGGAGTACAACTCCGCGGTGTCGATTCTGGCCCTGAACGGTGGAAAAGGGCCGAAGCGTCGCCGGGCATTGGCAACCAGGTGCTCGATGATCGCACCGGTGCGGCGAAACACGGGCCACTCGGGGCAGTCCCATTCGATACCACCGTCTTCGGACAGTTCGAACCCGACCGGGTCGATACCGAGTTGCGGGGCCTCGATCAGGCCGCTTGCATCGTCCGAAGGCAGGAGTTCAATGCGGGCGCGTCGATTGATCGCCAGCGACAGAGCGGGCGCGCCGTCGAGTACGGCGTACTCCCCAAGCAATACCGCCTTGCCGGGTGCACTCGCGAGGATCCGGCTCATGTCAGCACTCCTGCCCCCGGCCCAAGCGCCGTTTCAATCACCCGCACCACGCCGGGAACGTCGGCCAGCCGGGCAGCCACTTGCGCCCCCTGCGCCGGCAGGCAGATCGCCTTGACCTGGGGGCCGGCATCGACCGTAAAGAACACGCCGGTGCCGGCGGCGCGAAGTCGACGTACTTCATGCAGACAAGCGACAGTTGCACCATTCCAGTACAGCAGGCCCGGTTGCGCCGCCAGCGCCGAAGCATGCATCTTCAGTGCGCTGGACTCGCCTGCCTCGGCCAGCAGGTCGAAGTCCCTGGCAGCAACGGCCGCTCGCGCCCGCTCGAGATCAGCCGGCACCGATTCGACCCAGGCCCGGTAATAGGGTGAGGTATTCATGGTGAGGTTCATGCCGTCGGTAGACGAGACCGACTTGCTCCCGGACTCGGTAATGGCGACCACGATCTCCAGCGGCCAGTCGGCGGCATCGAGCAACGGGCTCGCCACGGCATCGCTGCCGTCGTCCCGGCTTCCCGGGGCCATCTCGACGAAACCGCCGAAAATCGAGCGTGCCGCCGAACCCGAGCCCAGGCGCGCCTGCTCCGAAAGGCGAGCATCATCCAGACCGGTACCGAAGGCCGCATCGGCCGCCACGACCAGTGCCGCGAAACCCGATGCCGAAGATGCCAACCCGGCACCGGTGGGGAAACTGTTGGTTGACTCGACCCGGCAATAAAGGTCACAGCCGGAAACCATCCGGAACCGATCCAGCACCGGCGCGATCCGTGCAGTCGGGGCCGATCGACCGTCGAGCAGCAGCTCGTCAAAGTCGAGTTCGGGCGACGGCGTGACCGTGGTACGCGTTTCCAGGTCGGCCAGGGTGACCGAAATCGACCCGGCCGCCGGCAGGTTCAGGCGCGCATCCCGCTTGCCCCAGTACTTGACCAGGGCGATATTCGCCCCGGCCCGGGCAGTGACTGCTTCCATCAAAGTGGTGACTGTTTGACGCCAGGGGGCATGATAAGCGCTCCTGCCCTGTTATGGCAGCAAGTTGCGAACTAGAGGAAGCCCGGAAAACGCCCGCCCTGAACCCTTTTCACCTTTTGGCAAACGGCTTGAAGCTGGCCTGCGGAAACTCGATGCGGATCTCGGTACCCGCACCGAGTTCGCTGTCGGCATGAATCTTCCAGCCGAATCGGTCACACAGGCGCCTAACGATCGGCATGCCCAGTCCGTAACCCTCGTTGGAACGGTCATGGCCGCGGTAGAACGGCTCGAACATGCGCTCGAGGTCGGACTCGCTCATTCCGCAGCCGGAGTCTTGAACGGTCACGCCGTTACGATCGATCAGCACATGGACCTGACCCTGCTCGGTATAACTCAACGCATTGCGCAGCAGGTTGGTGAAGATGATGGCCAGGACGCGCTCGGGTGCCTCGATTTCCATCACGCCCGTGGCACGGATCGCCGTGGCCACCTGTGGGCGATCGACGGCACGCTCGACCTGTTCGAGCACGTCGGCCAGCAGGTCATTGACCAGCACCGTGGACCAGCTCAGTCGCGACTCGCTTTCACGCGCCAGGATCAATAGCGTTTCAACCAGGCTCTCCATGTCGCGAACCGTGCGCGCCATGCGCTGGAAAGTCGGTGCATCCGGGCAGTCCTCGCCCTGCTTGCGCGTGACCAGATCGAGGTTGGCGCGTAGCACCGCCAGCGGCGTGCGCAGCTCATGGCTGGCGTTGCGGGTGAAGTTTCGCTCGCGCTGGATGAAGGATTCCAGGCGGTGAATGAACTGGTTGAAGGCGTTGATCAGGGCCAGCGTCTCGGTGTCGCTGACGGCACCGAAGTCCTCCGGATCAAGCTCTTCGAGCTGGCCGCTGCGGAAGTTGTAGTTGCGTACCGCGTCGGCCAGCTGGACCACGGTCGACACGGCACGCCGGGACATGACGTAACCCACCCAGGTCAGGATATAGATCAGCAGCAACACTCCTGTCAGAGGTGCCACTCCAAAGTAAAAGGCCAGTTGCGACACCTGTACTTCGTCGAACACCAGGTAAAGTCGATCACCGCCCTCCTCGCTGACGTGAATGACCGGCTCGGAGTCCGGCGCTTCGTCGACACGGCGAAAACCGGGCTGCTCCCCCTGCAGCCAGACCGGAATTCCGGATTCATCACCTCCCGGTGCCAGGAAACCACGCAGGTTGTTGGTATTGGGCAGGGCGAAGTCCGGATCCGCCAGGTAGTGTGACCAGAAATGCTCGGCTTCGCCGTTGAGCGCCTCTTTCACCAGTACGCGCTCGACCACCCACGCAGCGGCGTAGACGCCGAGCACGGTAGCCACGCTGATGGCCATTATCTGCAGCACGAAGACCTTGACCAGTTTGGTCCTGATCCCGCCACTGAATAGTCGCTTGAACGGCATTACCGACGCGTGAAACGGTAGTGAGCGACCAGCCAGGCGTTGCCGTGATCGAAGGCAAACAACTCCTCGCAAGCCATGAAGAACATGCGCCAGCGCTGCTGCCAGACAGCGGCATCATCGCCATGGGTCGACTGCATCACTTGACGCACTGCGTCCCGACGGGCATCCATGTTGTCCAGCCAGGCGCGTGCGGTTTTCGCATAGTGGTTGCCGGAAAAGATCCAGCGTTTTTCGATCTGCACGTCATCACAAAAGTGTAACAGGGTGTCGGCCGCCGGCATCAAGCCGCCGGTGAAGAAGTACTTGCCCATCCAGTTGCCCTCTCCTTCGGTCTCGAATGGATAGGCCAGGTGCCGGTGACAAAAGATATGCACGAACAGGCGCGCCTGTGGCTTCATCCAGCCGCCCACGCGTTGCAACAGGTTGCGGTAGTTGCGCACGTGCTCGAACATTTCCACCGACACCACCCGGTCGAACTGGCGGTCCAGCTTCAGTTCGTTGACGTCGCAGGTGATCACCTCGATGTTGTCGAAGCCCAGTTCCAGCGCACGCGCCTCGATATGGGCCCGCTGAGAAGCCGAGTTCGATACCGCCGTGATGCGGCTGCCCGGATACCGTCCAGCCATCCACAGCGTCAGCGAACCCCAGCCACAGCCCAGCTCCAGGATATCGTGCCCCTCGGCAAGATCGGCATGCTCACACGTCTGTTCCAGCATCGCGACTTCGGCCTGGTCGAGGTTGTTCACCCCCGCCGGCCAGTAGGCGGATGAGTACTTGAGATGAGACCCCAACGCCAGTTCGTAGAATGCCGCGGGAACCTCGTAATGCTGCTCGTTGGCCTTGTCAGTCTCGATGGCGATCGCGGACTCGCGCAATTCGTCGATCAAGTCGCGATAACGGCGCGCCTGGGCCTCCGGATCGTTGATGTGCTCCTGGGCAAGGCGACGCCTGAGCAGGGAACGGATGCCGCGGCGGATGAGCCAGTCGGGGACCAGGCCACCTTCGGCCAGATCGATGGGTTTCATGTTGAACTCCGGTAGCGGGTCAGATCGTCGGGCAAGGCTGGTATGCGGGTCTCCCTGGCCAGCCAGAATAACGCAGGCAACAGCAGTGCCCAGCTCAAACCGGTCGCGAGCACCACCTGCCAGGCCGGGGCCAGCCACTCGACCGCCCCGAAGCGCGAGCCGGCAAAATACGACAAGGGCGAACCGGCCGCACCCAGCAGCCCGATCAGCAACAGCCTGTGCTTGAAAAGCGACATGGAGTGGTTGATGACCAGCGCCAGTGCCAGCCAGAGGAGCATGATCCATGCCGGCGCATAATGCGCGGATGGCCAGGGCATGGCGTATTCAAGCAACCCAAGCCGGATCCAGGCGGTGTCCAGGGTAAGCCCGACGGCAAGGCAAACTGCAATGATGCGCATGTCGAGACGATGACGGCGAGACGACTGTAACTGCCAGGCCGCCATCACGCCTACAACCAGCCAGCCGGCCCAGGCGATGTCAAAGGCCGCACCAACGACACAGGCCGGCCATGCGGCCTGAAACAGACCCTGGTTGACCCAGAAATCCCTGTTCATGGCGATCCGGCACTCAACCCGCGATCGGAGGCGGGACGCCAGTCCGGCCCGGCCATCAGCAAATGCACGTCGCTGATGGCGCGCTCGCGGAAACCGCCCTCGCAATAGGCCAGGTACCAGCGCCAGCGGCGTCTGAAAGTCTCATCGAACCCCATCTCGCTGATTTCTGTCCAGGCATCCTCGAAACGCTCCCGCCAGCTCTTCAGGGTCAAAGCGTAGCTGACGCCGAAATCGGCCAACTCGATCAGCCCCAGACGACTCGACCGGGCCATGGCCGAGGTGATGGCACTGACCGAAGGTATGAAGCTTCCAGGAAAGATGTAGCGCTTGATGAAGTCGATGTTGCGCAACGCGTCGCGGTAACGGGCATCTTCTATGGTGATGGCCTGGATCAGCGCCAGACCATCGGGCTTGAGCAGCTTGTCGATGGTGGCAAGGTAGGTATCGAGGTAGTGGTGACCGACCGCCTCGATCATCTCGACCGAAACCAGCTTGTCATACTCCCCATCCAGATCCCGGTAATCCTTCATCAACACACGCACCTTGTCTGACAGGCCGGCATCGGCGACAAGGGCAGTGGCGTGTTCGTACTGCTCGCGGGAAATGGTCGTGGTGGTGACATGACAGCCGTAGCGCGCGGCGGCGTGAACCGCCAACCCGCCCCAGCCGGTACCGATTTCGAGCAGGTGATCGTCGGGGCCCAGGTCAAGCTTGCGGCAAATGCGCTCGAGTTTGTTGAACTGCGCCCGTTCCAGGTCATCCCCGTCTTGTTCATAGAGCGCACTTGAATACATCATGCTCCGATCGAGCCAGGCACCGAAGAAATCGTTTCCCAGGTCGTAGTGGGCGGAGATGTTGCGACGACTGCCTGAGAGATTGTTTCGATTGTAGGCATGCCACATTCCAAGCAGAGCATTGGCAAGTCGTGCCCCACCGCGCTCCAGCTGTGGCAAGACATTGCGATTGCGAGCCAGCACCCGTACCACGGCGACAGGATCCGGCGTATCCCACAATCCGGCCATGTAGGCCTCGGCCGCGCCCACGCTGCCGCCGGTCGCCATCAGGCGCCAGAAGCGCATGTCAGCCACCTTGACCTCGGCCTGCAACTCGGCACCGGGTTGGCCCAGGCGTGTGGTACCGACCGGGTCATGAATGACCAGTCCGGCATGCTTGAGGCCGACCAGTCGCATCAACACGCGCTTGCGCAGCCATAAATCGAGCCGCGAGCACTGCACCTGTAGCGGACGCAGCGGCTGTGCAACAGTGGAATGTATTTGACTCATTTCTCGTCTCACGTTCGATCAGGGTGCGGGTAGAAAGGGATGCGCTTGAGCCACAACCGAAACGCCTGCCAGTAGATCCCGGCCATCACGCGTACGGTCAAGAAAGGAAACACCAGCGGCATGCGGCGCATTGCGCTCGGCGACATGGGTTCAAGATCAAGATGCATCCCGGCCGAGAAGCATTCTGTGCCCCGACGCATCAGTCGCATGTGAATATCGATCTGCGAGTGATCGATGGCGAAGCGCCAGTCGTAGTCGATATCCATGGGCATGAACGGAGACACATGGAATTCCTTGGCAAAATCGAATCGGTATTCCGGGCCGTCCTGGCCACGGCAGTCGAGTACGTAGGAATGGCGTTCATCCCACGGCGTGTTGTGAATTTCAGCCACGATCACGGCCAATCGCCCCTGCTCGTCATCGCACAGATAGAAACTGACCGGATTGAAGCAGGCGCCCCACTGGCGCAAATGCGAAAGCAGTCGTATGCGAGCAGGCGGGAAGTATCCGATACGCGCCAGCACCAG
>SL_3KL_010_SEDDRAFT_10004875_pt1 | contig 12089 bp, 17 predicted proteins | sample SodLakKL_010_SED_2_FD_10381 | JGI IMG/M metagenome (IMG submission 10381)
GGCGACTCGTCGGAGATGCGGTTCTCGAACACGTCCGCCTCGAGCGAGCCCACCAGGTGGAACACGTGCCGGTCGCCCCGCTCGTCCTCCAGGTGCAGGCTGGCGCCCAACCGTGCGACGGCGTCGGCCCCGGCCTCCTGCTCGACCACCACCGCCCGCGCCACGATCTCCTCGAGGTCGGCGATGCGCGTCTCGTTGGCGCTCTGCAGCAACCGCGCCTCGTCGTAGGCGGCGTTCTCACGGATGTCGCCGTCGGCCAGGGCAGCGCCCATGTACTCCGAGAGCTCCTGCCGGCGCTCCTCCTTGAGGTAGCGCAGCTCCTCCTGGATCTTGGCGAGCCCCTTGGCGGTCAGCTGGATCGTCTTGTCTCGGTCGACCATCTTCACCTCGCGCGGCACTCGAGGCGCCTCGTCGGATGCTACACGCTCGCCGGCCGCCGCTCCGTGCGTGGGGTAGCATCCCGCCATGCGCCGCCCGTCCCCCGCGCGCCCGCGCACCGGCGCGGCCCGCCGCCCTGCCGTGACCGTCGCCGCCACCGCCGGCGTCCTCGCCCTCGTGGCCTTCGCCGCCTGGCTGGGCGTGGGCCTCGTCGCCGCCGACCGGCTCACGCGTCCCGAGCGCCGCTTCGACGCCTCACAGCACCCCGGCACCTTCGGGGCGGCCTACCGCGACGTGACGCTGACCACCCGCGACGGTCTCGCGATCGCCGCATGGCACCTGCCGTCGCCGGGCGCCGGCGCGATGGGCACCGCGGCGCCGGGTGCCGGCGATGCGGGCGCGGGGGATGCGGGCGCCGGCCCGGTGGTCGGCGGCGCCGGCGTGGTGCTGGTGCATGGGCACGAGTCGAGCCGCACCTGGGAGTTCTACCAGAACTTCCCGGCCCTGGCCGCGGCGCTGCAGGCGAACGGTTACCACGTGGTGATGATCGATTTGCGCGGCCACGGGGAGAGCGGCGGCGAGCGCTTCAGCTTCGGGCACCTCGAGCGCTACGACGTGATGGCGGCCGTCGACCTGCTGCTGGCCGAGGGCGTGCCGCCGGGTCGGGTGGGCGTGTTGGGGGTGTCGATGGGCGCCGCCACCGCCATCGGCGCGGCCGCCGACGACCCGCGCATCGGTGCCCTGTGGGCCGACTCGGGCTACGCCGACATCCGGCCCATCATCGAGGCGCGTTGGCCGAGCGCCAGCGGCCTGCCGATGGCGTTCCTGCACGGCACCCTGCTCGCGCACCGCCTGCGCTTCGGCTTCGACCTGGGCGGCGTGCGCCCCGAGGACGAGATCGTGCGGGTGCCGCCGCGGCCGATCCAGCTGGTGCACGGGACCGCCGACGTCACCGTGCCCTACGAGCACGCGCGACGCCTTGCCGCCGCGTCCGGCGCGGGCCTGTGGACGCTGCCGGGGGTCGCGCACGCGGCCATCTACCCGGGCGATCCGGACGCCTACACGGCACGGGTGGTCGACTTCTTCGACCTGGCGTTGCGGACCGACCTGGCGATGGCCGGGCGCTGACGGCACCGGCTGGCGGGGATCATGGCCGCGGGCGCCGGCGAGAAGTCCAGGGCAGGCGATGCCGCGATCCGCGGCGCGACCGCGGCCGACGCGACCGCGGCACGCCTACCGCTTCTCGGTCGAGGTCACGGCGTACGTCCAGCACGAGCACCAGGGCCGCGGCGTGGGGACGCGGCTGTACGCGACGCTGCTGCCGGCGCTTGAGCGCCAGGGCGCGCACGCCGCGCTGGGCGGCATCGCGTTGCCGAACGGCGCCAGCGTCGCCTTGCACGAGCGGTTCGGCTTCCGCCAGGTGGGCCTGTTGCGGGAGGTCGGGTTCAAGTTCGGCCGCTGGATTGACGTCGGCATCTGGTAGCGGGTGTTCGGGGACGAGGGCGGGCGCGCCTGACGCGCGATGACCCATACGGCACCGTGTCCTGGTGCCGGCCTCAACCCCGCACGGCGCGCAGCATCTGCCGCACCGCACCGAGGTGGTACGCGAGGTGCACCACGTGGCTCATGATCCGCAGGAGCTGGTGGTGCGGCCACGAGGGGTCGCCGCGCAGGCGCGAACCCACGCGGTCGGCGACCTCGAACAGCCGTTCCCTGCGGCGATCCCACTCGAGCGTGTCGACCTCCGCCGGCAGGAAGCTGGCAGACCAGTCCACGTCCGGCTCGTGGCCATCGAGGCGCTCCTCCAGGTACGCCAGCGAGCGGGCGACGTGGGCCGTCTGGCCGGCGATCGAGGTGCCCCCCGGCGCGATGGGTCGGGAGGCGGTCGCGGCGTCGACGGCCGCCAGCGTGGCTGCCCAGCCGGCGTCGGGGTCGAGGACGTGGTGGTCGGAGCCGGGACCCGCTTGCCCCAGCATCTCGTCCCACAGCTCCAACAGGGCGGCGTGGATGGCGGCGGCGGGGATCTCCTCGGGCATGGCGCGCTCCTTCAGCCGTATGAGGTTGATGCGTCCATCATGCGCCCCCCCGGGAGATCCGCTCGTCCGTCGCCCTCGCGCTGTCATGATCAGGGACATGCTCGCGCCAGTATCGAACATCGCCGAGGTCGGCCTGCGCGTCCGCGACCTGGCCACGATGGCCGCCTTCTACCAGGAGCAGCTTGGCATGGAGATCGTGCTGGCCGAACGCCACCACGTCTTCCTCCGCGTGGGCGACCTGCCATCGCCGTTGGGTGCGGTCGGCCATCCCCAGATGCTGGTGCTGTTCGATCGCGAGGCGGCGTTGGACGTGGCGCTGACCACCCTCGACCATCTCGCGTTCGAGATCGCCAGCGAGCGCTACGCCGCTGCCCGCGAGCGCCTTCAGGCCCGCGGGATGCTCGAACGAGAGCGGGCCTGGCCCGATCGCCTGGCCTGGCGTGCCCGCTCGCTGTTCTTCCGCGACCCGGAAGGCAACACGATCGAGCTGATCGCCCACGATCCCGACGCAGCGTAGGGATCCCGTCGCACCGTAGGTGGCTCGGCCATCGGGGAGACACCGCCATGTCGAGCGCCGCCGTCTCGATCGTCCTCGTCGCCTGCGTGTCGGTGTTGCTCGTCTGGACCGGCCTTCGGAAGCAACCGGGGCTGGGCATCCTGGCCGCGCTCGTCGTCATCGGCCTGGTGCTGTGGTCGCGGGGGGACGGTCTCGCCGCGCTCGGCTTCGCGGCGCCGGCGTCGTGGGGGCAGACCGTCGCGCTCGCCCTGGCCCTGGGCGTCGCCCTTCAGCTGCTGTCGGTCGCGATCGTCGAGCCGCTGACCGAGCGGCTGACGGGCGTGCGGCACGACCACAGCGTGGTGGCGGGGGTCAGGGGGAACTGGCGGGCGTTCGCCCTGTGGATGCTCGTCGTGTGGCTGCTCGTCGCACCGCTCGAGGAGGCCGTGTTCCGCGGCTTCCTGATGACGGAGATCGCGCGGGTCCTGGGCACGACGCCGTGGGCGACCGCCGCCAACGTGGTCTTCGCTTCGGTCGTGTTCGGCCTCGCCCACGGCTACCAGGGCCGCAGCGGCGTGTGGACCACCGGCACCGTCGGCGCCCTCCTGGGCTGGATCTTCGTGGCGTCCGACTACAACCTGTGGCTGGCGATCCTGGTGCACGGCTTCGTCGACACGATCGGCATCGCCCTCATCGCGGTGGGCGCCGACCGGGCCATCCGGCGCAGGCTGTGGAGGGGGTCGTCGTGAGGGGCGGGCGAGAGGATGTGGGTATGCGTAGGCGTGACCGGCAACTGGACGAGGCGGAGGCGCGCGAGATCCTCGCGCGCGGACCGTACGGGGTCCTGAGCACCGTCGGCCCCGACGGCGCGCCCTACGGCGTGCCGCTCAGCTACTGCGTGCTCGACGGCGCCATCTACCTCCACTGCGCGCGCGAGGGGCGCAAGCTCGACCACCTCGCCCGCGAGCCGCGGGTGTCGTTCTGCGTGGTCGGCGCGACGCGGGTGCTGCCCGAGGAGTTCGGCACGCTGTACGAGAGCTGCGTCGTCGAGGGGGTCGCGCGCGAGGCGATCGGCGACGAGAAGCAGGTGGCGCTCGAGGGGCTGCTCGCGAAGTACTCGCCCGATCACCTGGAGGCGGGCCTGCGCTACATCGACGCCCTGCGCGACGAGACGCGGGTGTTCAGGATCGACGTCGTGACGCTGTCGGGGAAGGCGCGGCGGGCGTGAGCGGCGGCAAGGGTGGCGGGGCGAAGGCGTCGCGCACCACGCGGGGCCTTGCGGCGCCGAACGCTGGGCAACCACGCACGACGCTGCGCCTCGCGGCGCTCGCCACCGTCCTGATGGCCGCGCAGGCCGCCACCGCGATGGCCTTCCCCGGCCTGTACCGCGACGTGGGCTTCGCGCTCGACGCCTGGCGGGTGAACGATCCCGTCACGCTCCTCGTCGCCACCCCGACCGCGCTGGTGGCGCTGGCGTTGGCGTGGCGCGGCTCGCTGCGCGCCTGGCTGGTGCTCATGGGGGCGATGCAGTACGCGCTCTACAACTACGCCTTCTACCTCTTCGGGGCGGCGCTGAACGCGCACTTCCTGCTGTACGTCGCGGCCTTCGTCGCCTCCGGCGCGGCGTTGATCGCCGGCCTGGTCGCACTCGACCCGGGGGCGATCGGTCGCGGGCTCACGCCGCGGGTGCCCGCGCGTCCGTTGGCGGGCTACCTGGCGTTCTGGGCCGTCGTGCTGGGCATCGCGTGGGTGGCGCAGGCGCTGGCGTTCGTCGTCACTGGCGAAGCGCCGGGCCTGGGCGAGGAGGCGTTCCGGCTGATCGCGGCGCTCGACCTGGCGCTGGTGGTGGCGCCGGTGGCCGTCGCCGCCGCCTGGCTGTGGCGGCGGCGGGCGTGGGGCTACGTGCTCGCCGTCGTCATGCACGTCAAGGGCGCCGTGTACGCGCTGCTGCTGGCGATCGGCTCGGCGCTGGGCGGGCCGCTGGCGCAGGGCGGCGGCGACGGGCTGCTCGGGCTGTGGGCGCTGTTCGCGGTGGGATCGGGCGTGTCGCTCGTGGTGCTGCTGGGGGGCTTGCGGGTGGGCGATGCCGGTGGGGTGCCGGGTGGGTCGGTGCCCGGAGGCACGACGCGGACCCAGAGCGGCTAGGTTCCGGCCGCCGCCACCGCCTCCACCCCCACCGCCGCCACCGCGTGATAACAGTCTGGCGTATGGTGTGATCACATGGTGCGGACGCAGATCAGCCTGACGAAGGAGGAGTACGCGGCCGCGAAGCGCGAGGCGCGCCGCCTCGGGATCTCCCTGGCCGAGCTGCTGCGTCGTTCGCTGCGGCACATGCTGCCTGCCGACGAGGCCCGCCCCTGGATGCGCTACGCCGGCCTGATCGAGTCCGGCGACCCGGCGTCGAGCCAGCGGATCGACGAGCTGATCTATGGCCGCAAGGACTGAAGCGTACGCCGACACGTCGGCGTTCATCGCCTTCATGGACGCTAGCGACACGTACCACGCCCTGTTCCGGCGCCTGTTCGCCGATCCGCCGGCCGTCGTCGTGACCTCCAGCCTGGTGGTCGCCGAGGGGCACGGGTGGTTCCTCCGGCGTTTCGATCGCGTTCGGGCCCTGCAGTTCCTCGCCATGATCGACGACATGCCGTTCCTCGACGTACGCCCCGTTGGGACACCCGAGCTCCAGGGCGCCGCCGCCATCCTGCGACGCTTCGCGGACCAGGACCTCACGCTGGCCGACGCCGTCGGCCTCCACCTCCTGCACGACGGGGCCATCGCCTCGTGCTGGTCGACGGATCGGCACCTCGGGCTGACGGGCGTGCCGCTCGCGATCCACGCGGCGTGAAGGTGCGGTTCGGTCCATCGCGCGGCACGGTTGGGATGTGCCCGGGACCGGTGTAGCCGGGCGGGGTTTCCTCGGCCCGTGGACGGCGTTCTGCGACCCAGCGGGAATCGGACGTTCGCACGGGCAAGGGGCGGGTTTGACATCCTCGCGGTTCTGGGGTTAACTGGTCATGTAATGAACCATGTCACCAGCCGCGATTGCCGGGAGGCCCGCCGTGTTCCACGGTCGTGATCCGATCTACCTGCAGATCGCGGACCGCATCCGCGCCGACGTCGTCGAGGGGACGCTTCTCGAGGGGGAACAGGTGATGTCGACCAACCAGTACGCTGCCACCTACCGCATCAACCCGGCGACGGCCGCCAAGGCGTTCGCCGACCTGGTCGCCGAGGGCGTGCTGGTCAAGCAGCGCGGCATCGGCATGTTCGTCGCCGACGGTGCCCGCGAGCGACTGCTCGCCGCGCGCCGCGCGCGCTACTTCGACGAGGTCCTTGCGCCCGCGCTCGCCGAGGCCCGCCGCATCGGCATCGACGGCGACGAGCTCGTCGAGCGCGTGCGGGCCGAGGTGGGTCGCGCCCAGGCGGAGCGCGGTGCCCGCGCCGACGGCGTCGCCGAGGGCACCGAGGTGGACGCATGACCGGCTTCGGGGTCGAGCTCCGTGACCTGAGCGTGCGTTTCGGCTCGACGGTGGCGCTCGACGGCGTGAGCGCGACGATCCAGGCAGGCGCCATCACTGGGTTGTTCGGCCGCAACGGTTCGGGGAAGACCACGTTGCTGTCGGCGGTCGCCGCCTTCCGGCGGCCGAGCGCCGGTTCGGTGCGCGTCGACGGCGAGGAGCCGTGGGAGAGAGCGCGGGTGGTGGCCGGCATCGCTTTGGTGCGCGAGGGGGGCGACCTCCCCGACGTTCGGGTCGGCGAGGTGCTGCGCTACGGCGCCGCGATGCGCCCGACCTGGAGCTGCGAGGTCGCGGAGCGGATGCTGGCGCGCTTCGACCTGCCGGCGCGCAAGCGCGTGGAGCACCTCTCGCGGGGGCAACGTGGCACGCTCGCGGCCATCGTCGGCATCGCCTCGCGCGCGCCCCTGACGTTGCTCGACGAGGTGACGCTGGGGATGGACGCCCCGGCCCGGTACGCCTGCTACGACGAGCTGCTGGCGGACTAACTGGTCCACCCCCGCACCGTCGTCCTCGCCAGCCACCTGATCGAGGAGGTCGACCGGCTGCTGGAGCACGTCGTCGTGCTCGATCGCGGCCGCGTGCTGGTGGCCGACGAGGCAGACGCGCTGCGGGCGCGCGGCGTGCGCGTCGTCGGGGAGGCGGCGCGCGTTGACACCTTCGTCGGTGACGCCCGCGTGCTGCGCCGCGAGACCCTCGGCCACAGCGCGATCGTCACGCTCTACGGCGACCTGGGTGCCGACGCCCACGCCCGCGCCCGTGAGAAGGAGCTCGACATGCACCCCCTCCCGCTGCAGGACCTGTTCGTCCACCTCACCGACCGGCCGGGGGCCGCCGAGGGGCCGGCGGCCGGCGCGCGTCGGGATGACGCCGACCGGCTGGGCGTCGCCGACCGACCGTCGGCCGTCGACCGTTCCGGGGGCGCGCGATGAGCGCCGCCGGCCTCGGGGCCGCCCGCGCGCTGCCGTCGGCGACCTGGCGCACGACGCGGCTGCTCGTCGGACGCGCCCTGCGCATCGTGGCGATCGCGGCGCCGCTGCTGCTCCTGTTGGGCGTCGGGCTGGCGCCGGCGGTGGTGGCCCTCGTGGCGCGGGCGGGCGAGCACCAGGTCGAGGGACCTGGGAGCGCGTGGTTCTTCGCCGTGCAGCAGGCCCCCGGCGTCTTCACCCTGGTGATCGCTGCGATGACGATCTCGCATCTCGCTACGCACCTCGCGTTCGGGATGACGCGCCGCAGCTTCGCGGCCGCGGTGGTCCTGACGGTGCTGGCGGTCGCGGCCGTGTTCGCCCTGCTCGTCCCGCTGGGGTACCTCCTCGAGGGGGCGCACTACCGCGCCTACGGTTGGACGCACGTGGCGCCGGACTCGCTCGGTTTGGCCGCCCTCGCGTCGGCCTTGAGGAGCGCCGTCTGGGGCGCGGCCGGCGCCCTCACCGCTGCCGTCTGGTACCGCTTCGGAGGCTTCGCGGGTGTCTCGGCGCTGCCGCTCACGGCCGTCTTCCCGATCGTGTCGTCGAGCATGTGGATCGAGCGGGCCGCGGCGATCGGCGTCGCCGAGGTGGCGATGCTGGTGGGGCTCGTCGCGCTGCTGAGCGGGTTGTACGTGCTCGTCGTCGTGGGGGCGGCGGTTCGGGGGAGGGCTGCGTGAGCGTCCACACCACGAACGATGCGAACGCGGTCATCGCGGTGGCGGAGGACTGCCCCGTCGACGTGGGCACGGCACCGCCCGAGCGGACGCCTGCGCTGGGTGGGGCGGGCGCTGGGGGGGCGGGCGTTCTGCCCCGGTGAGGAGTACGCGTGAGAACGATCGTCGAGGTCACGTTCCCCGACACGTTGGTCATGTACGTCGCGGGGGATCCTGCGTGGCGGATCCCCGAGCAGTCGAAGGAGGCGTTTGCGGCGCTCGAGGGTGCGCTCGACTCGCTGAAGGGCCGGAGGTTCTATGGCGTGATCGTCGGTGGTGGGTATCGCGCCTGTTCGTCGCTGGTGGAGACGGACGACGTCTCCGCGCTGCCGCACCCGACGTGGACGATCCCCGGTGGACGCTACGCGCGGACACGGATCCCAGATTGGGAGGAGCACACGGAGCGGATCGGCGCCGCCTTCGAGGCGTTGTACGCGCTGCCGAACGTGGATCCTGCGCGGCCCGCGATCGAGTTCTACCGCAGTCGGCGGGACCTCTTCGTGATGGTTCCGATCGAGTAGCGATGCTTGGCGGTCGTGTTCTGCGGAACGTGTCCCAGCGCTGCGAGTTCCCGTCGCCCGTTCGCAGGGCTCGAGGGCATCGTTCGCAGAACGGCTGGCTGCGAGGCGTGACGTGGGGTGTGAGGGTGGATCGTGCGACTCGGTGACCTGACCGATGAGGAGATCGGCGAGGCGGCGGCCGGGGGCTGGTTGGCCGTAGTACCGACCGGGTGCACGGAGCAGCAGGGACCGCACCTACCGGTGGACTTCGACGCGTGGCTCGTCGAGCAGCTCTGCGTCGCGGCGGCTGAGATGGCGGTGGTTCGCTACGACGTTTGCTCGTTGGTGATGCCGACGCTGCCCTTCGGCCCGACGCATCGGCGACTCCGGGCGAGATGGAGCAGTCTTGCGTTGGCCAGATGGCGCGCAGGACACGGTGTGGGCGCACTCGTCTGCAGGGAGCGTTGGCCGATGCGGCTCGCGCATGCGCGGCGGTCGCCGGCCGCTGACCGGACAGGCGGAACCGGCTCCGGCGTCATCCTTGCCCGGGATGGGTGCGGAGTCAGGTGTGCGTGTGGCCGGGTGAGAGGCATTCGCCGGATCCGCGAATCATGCTGTCATGAAGCAAGTGGGGCCGGGGATCGTGTTCGATTGGGCGTCGGCGGGGTTCACGGCTGCGGGGTGTTCTGCGGACTGGTAGGGTGGCAGCGGGGGTTCTGCGGGTCCGAGGAAGCGCCGTTAGGCGGACCAGGCGATGTGTGGATCGATGCCGCGCGCCGAGGCCCGTGGTCAACCAGCCGGAGCGATATGTCGATGCATCCCACAGACTACGCCGAGCTCAACGGCGTCCTGGCCCAACTTGTTGTCGCCAACCAGGCGCTCCTGGCCGACAACTTCGTTGGCGCCTACCTTCACGGCTCCTTCGCGCTGGGCGACCCGGACGAGAGCAGCGACGTGGACTACATGATCGTGGTTGAGCACGAGATCGCGGACGATCAGGTGCCGGAAGTCGAGGATATGCAGCTGCGAATGTGGGCACTCGAGTCGAACTGGGCGAAGCACCTAGAGGGTTCCTACGTCACCCGGCAGGCTCTGCGACGCTACGAGCGCGCGAGCGCAGCCCTGCTCTACTTCGACAACGGCAGCCGCGTGGCCGAGCGATCACATCACGACAACACGCTCGTTGTCCGCTGGCAACTCCGCGAGCGGGGCATCACTCTGGCCGGGCCTGACATTCACGCTCTCATCGACCCTGTCCCGGTCGACGAACTCCGGCGCGAGGTGCGCTCGATGATGCACAGCCGCGGTGACGGTTGGTTCTCCAAGCCGGAGAACATCGGCAACCGGTTCTATCAGCCCTTCGTGGTGCTTACCTACTGCCGCATGTTGCACACCCTGGCCACCGGCGGCATCATTTCTAAGCCGGCGGCGGCCACGTGGGCGCAAGCCAGCCTAGACCCTCGCTGGTCTGATCTGATCCGCCGGGCCGTCGCCGATCGGCCGGACCCGAGCCGGCGGTTCCGCACACCGGCCGATCCTGACGACGTGGCCGAGACGCTCGAGTTCATGCGCCACGTGATTGCTATCAGCGACACTTTCGTGTCGGGGGCGCCGACGATGCACCGCTGAGAAGCAGGGGCGTGGCGGGAGGCACACTGTCGATACCGCCTAACGCCAGCATGCAGCGGACGGAGCGGCGCACCGCCGCTAATGCTGAACGTTGGGCGAACAAGGGGCGGCATGGACTTCGACCTCGAGGTCTGGATCGAGCGGGAGCCGGCGGAGGTCTTCGCGTTCCTGCGTGACAAGGACCTGTACCCGCAGGAACCGGGTTCGCCGGTGCTCGCGCTCGATCAGCTCACGCGCGACCCGCCCGGCGTCGGCACGCAGCTGATCCGACGCGAGACCGTCGAGGCCTTCGGCGCGATGAGGGTCTTCGCGGCGCTCGCCTGGCGGAGCCTGGGGCCCCGTCTGGCGAGCGGCTCGACGGCATCAAGAGCGATCTGGACTCGTGGTGGGTCGTCGACCTGGATCGCTCGCGCCGCCAGGACAGCGCGTCCGGCTGACGCGCACGAGGCAGCGGCGGCCGTACCATGAGGCGCCCCTGGAGCAGATGATGAAGATCGAGATCGCCAACCTCACCGAGGAGAGCCTTCAGGACGCCCCTGAGTGGGAGAGCCACCCGTTCAGCTGCAAGTACTGCCTCTACTGGGAGTGCCCGCCGGAGGCAGGTCCGGCCACGCTGACGAGGGACGAGGCGCTGCGCCGAAAGACCGATTGGCTGCGCCGGACCAACGCGCTGTTCGGCCATTGCGGCAAGCTCGCGTACGTCGACGGGGTGGCCGCCGGTTACGCGCAGTACGCGCCAGCTGAGCTGCTTCCGGTTGCGGCCAGCTACCCGGCCGGGCCGCCGAGCAGCCACGCGGTACTGATCTCGTGCCTCTTCGTGCCTCAGCGTCGCTTCAGGGGGTTGGGCCTGGCCTCGCGGCTTCTCGAGAGCGTCCTGGCCGAGTCGAGGCAGCGAGGGGTCACGGCCGTCGAGACGTTCGCGAGGAGGGGCAGGGCCGACAATCCTTCGGGTCCGGAAGGGTTCTACCTCGCCCGGGGGTTCAGGACGCTGCGCGACGATGCGGAGTTCCCGCTTCTGCATCTGGACCTGTGACCAGCGCGACGCCCAACCCGCCGTTGCGCCCGACCGCGCGAGCGAACCGGTCCTCGAGGCGGCGTCCGCGTGTCGCGTGCGGCCTCTCCAGGTTCCGCCGCGCTCTGGCTCTCGGGAGCCGCATGACCGGCGTGTTGGGGGGTACCGTCCCGGACGCTCTTCCCTTTCGCGCCGTGGGCTTTCGACATGCCTTGCCGCGGGGCGGCGCCGCGAGCGCCTGAGGAGGTGCGGATGCAACCGCTCGAGGTGACGAACGAGATCCTGGACCGCCTGCTCGACGATGCCGACCCGGCGCTGCGAGCCAAGGTGCTCGCCGACCTCCTCGACCGCGCCGCGGACGATCCCGACGTGGTCGCGGCCAGGAGCGCGACGCCGGAGCAGCCGTGGGTGAGGGCCACGCTCGAGGCCCATCACGGCGACGGCACCTGGGGCCGCGGGTTCTACGAGAAGTACCGGGGCACGAGCTGGGTGCTCCTGCACCTGAGCGAGGTGGGGGCGCCGATGAACGTCGAACCCGTGCGACGCGGCGTGGAGCGCCTCGTCGAGACGGCCCGGCCCGTCCGGTCGATTCGGGGGGACCGCGGGCTGCCGTTCCGGGACCTCGCCGACGGCGTCTATTGGCATTACCCGATCGCCTGCCTCACGGCGCACATGGCGACGGTGCTCATTCGCGCCGGCTGGGCCGAGCACCCGGTGACACGGTCGGCGCTGAACGCGTGTCGGCATCGCTTCGAGCCCGGCAGGGGCTTCGGCTGCTTCGTGGTGAACGACTCGCTGCTGCCGGCGTGCGTCATGACGGTGCCGAAGGTCCTCAAGGCGTT
>SL_3KL_010_SEDDRAFT_10004876_pt1 | contig 12089 bp, 8 predicted proteins | sample SodLakKL_010_SED_2_FD_10381 | JGI IMG/M metagenome (IMG submission 10381)
ATTTGGGAAACATCCGCCCGAGTATTCGGTTTACCAAATGTACGACGGTATTGTCTCATTTGATATTAACAGGGATGGAGTTATATTTCAGATTTCACGTAATAGTCCAATTATACAGGCTTATTCAGTAGATGGGGAAAAATTGTATAGTTTTGGGGTATTAGGAAATTACTACAAACAAGTAAATTTTGATTCCCCCCAAATGGAGCCTGTTGAAACCATACTTGCTCGTGCAAGAATGAAATCCTTGAGTATAAATATCTTCTGGCTTCCCTGCGGACATGTTGTATATGTTTATGAAAATCTCAACGAGGAAGGACAGTTGGCTCGTGATCCACTCTTATATGATCAATATTTAATGGTTTATACGGATCGGGGTGAATATATACCGAGTGAAATTAAATTGCCTGGTAACCTCATTACCGTTGATGAAGATGGATTGCTATATATAGAAAAGGAAAACCGGCCAGGTGAACGTATTATCGAAGTATACGAATTAATGATTGTTTGATTAGTATCGATATATTCTAAAAGGATAATTTTCGGGTTGATTGTGTTGTATTTGTTTGTGCCGGTGCTGTGTCCGGTGGTGTATTCGGTTGTCGTCAAGGTGGAGGCCATCTTGCCTACACACAATTCCACGCATAGGTCTCCACCAATCAACCAATCAACCAATCATCCAATCATCCAATCATTCAGCAATAATTAATTAGCCATCCCCTCATGCACCATGCAACCACCATGCAACCATGCAACCAAGCGCCCCTCTTGCAATTCATCCCCTCATTTCTTTTCTTATTATCTTATAAATGTCTCACAAAACAAGGGTTAACTATGATCTGGGAACAAAAAACCATAACACTCAAACCCCGCAGCCGCGGCTTTCACATCGTCACCGATGAAATTGCGTCTCAATTGCCGGAATTAAAGAATATCGCCGTCGGCATCGCGCATATTTTCATCAAACATACCAGCGCGAGTTTGACCATCAACGAAAACGCCGATCCGGACGTACGGGTGGACATGGAGTCTCATTTCAATCAGATGGTTCCCGAAGACGCACCGTACTACCGCCATACACTCGAAGGACCCGACGATATGACATCCCATATCAAAAGCTCGCTGCTCGGAAGCAGTGTGATTGTACCGATAACAAACGGAAGATTCAATCTCGGTACGTGGCAGGGTGTATTTCTGTGCGAGCATCGTAATTCCCCGCATAGAAGAAACCTCGTGATCACCCTATTCGGGACTAATAAAAACAAATAGTTACGTTCTTAGGTAAGTCAAATTTGCGATTTGCCTGAATTTTACGGATATTAGTATTTTAAAAACTTATCTTGAGACTTAAGCTGTAAAATCCCGGAGGAAGTATATGCCACGTTCGATGAGTAATTTGGAGTACCTGCGTCAGTTTATTAAAGATAAAAACGTCGCATCTCTCTGCCCTACTTCGCAGTTTGCAGTCAAACGCGCATTCAAAAATATCAATCTTGACGGCTATCAAGTGATTGTTGAGTACGGACCCGGTGAAGGAGCTTTTACACGCCGGATGCTGAAGAACATGGCTCCAGACGCACATCTCATCGCGATCGAAACGAACGCGCAAATGGTGGATGCACTTAAAAAAATCAAAGACGATCGTCTTATAGTTGTGAACGATTCGGCGGAAAATATCCGTGCGATTTTACACACCAATGGATTCAATGGCGCCGATTGTGTGGTTTCGGGTATTCCGTTCACCTTTCTGAAAAAACATCAGCGTGAGAAAATCGTGAAATGTACGCGTCAGGCGTTAAACAGTGACGGGATTTTTATTGTCTATCAAAATTCTTTCTACGCGACTAAGTATCTGGAAAAGGAATTCGACCATATCGCACGCGACTTCGAACCCAGAAACATACCACCGATGTTTATCATGCGCTGCACGATCTAAAAACAATGTGCCCGGCACGTGTGCGACGCACTTGCCTGTGGAAAGAGGGATTAATTTTTAATTTTCTGAAAATGTTTAAATAAAAGAGTGCGTCGCACATTGCTGAAACAAGCGATATCGTGTAAAGATGTGCGACGCACCCTTTCTATAAAACAATGAAATAATCCGAACCTATTTACCCATTTCCACGGGCAGGTGCGTCGCACATCTACGCACATCTAACGCTGAAACCTCTTAACATAAGTATCCACATCGAACTTTCGCTTCGCGCCGTTGTAGTTCATATACCTGATCTTGCCGAATACCGGACGCTCAGCCCACGCGCGGTCGTGAACACCGCCGACGCTCCACGCAACGCCGACATACCCGTTCGGATCGCGTCCGTCGAGTTCGTATTTATCGTTTAAATAAATACCAACCGCAAGTGCTTCCTCGGGGTTCTCCGTCCATTCAAGAATTTTCTTCGCCCAGTACATACGCATGTACCCGTGCATCTTCCCGGTTTCAACCATTTCGATCTGCGCGGCATTCCAGAGCGGGTCGTGTGTGCCGGCTTGCTCGAAATCATCAACGGAATACAGATAATCCCGTTTGTCGCCGCGGTGTTCGTTCAGGGTTTTCTGTGCCCAGGCCGGAAATCCTTCAAACGAGTCGTACCGCTCATTGTAAAAACAGAAATTATCGGATAACTCCCGCCGCACTATAAGCTCCTCAAGAAATGCATCGCGCGATTCTTTTTTTCTCCGGCTCGATTTCACGGTAAGCGCTACCCGCTGAGCCGAAATTTGTCCGAAATGAAGATACGGTGAAAGATTCGATAGCGCTTTTTTATTCGGATCGTTCCGTTCCTCTGCATATCCGGTGAGCCGTTCCCCGATAAATTCATCCAGCATGCGTGACGCGGCTTTCTCTCCGGGCTTCAGCCAGCCGACTTCACCGACTCGGGTATCTATCTTTAATGTTTCCCTCGCCTTTTGCCAATCGACACGTGCAGGCATTGCATCGTTATGCGGATGTTTTTTCAGCTTCGGAAAATCCGTCAGATACGTATCGAGCATTCGATGGATTTTCGGACGAATAGTATATGCACCGAACTCCTGCTTGTCAGACACAATTCGGCACGGCACGATGTTGTGTGCATCGACCTCATACATGGGGATAGTAACAGATTCGGCGACTTTATCGCGCCACGTGCGTTGTATTCTCAGTGGTGCGAAATCTGAAATAAGTATACCGACGTCGAGTTTTTTTATACATTTCGGCAATTCATCTTCGGGAGATCCGGTTAAGAGATGAAATGAAATTTTGTACCCCCGAAGAGTTTCTTCAACTTCTTCCAATCCTTTCAGCATAAATTCATATTGCCGTAGCGTTGCGTCCAGGAATTTGGGGACCAGGCAAAAAACCACGTATAGCGGTACCTTCCGCTCAAGTGCCATTTCCTGTGCATATAATAGTGCCCAGTTATCCTGAACACGCTGATCCCGGCTCATCCAGTAAACGACCGGCCCCGGACCGTCTTCCGCCTTATTCAAACTGTGTATTCTATGTTTATCGACCATAACGTATCAATATATCAAATATTTTACCGATATTCATATTGTTGTATGAATTTTGGTGTGTGATATACATTATTGTAAATCAACCCTTTTTTATTTATCTTATAAATTACATATTTACAACAGGTTCGGAGATTTTAATTTTCCTGCCTAAGAATATTTTTTCGGAGAACATATGCGTTTATTATTATTCGGACCGCCCGGAGGAGGCAAAGGAACTCAGGCAACGTTACTAAAAGAAAAATATACTATTCCGCATATTTCTACAGGCGATATTTTGCGGAAATCCGTATCGGACGGAACGACGCTTGGTGTACGCGCGAAAGAACATATGGATAAAGGTAAGTTGGTCCCCGACGATATCATGATCGGACTTGTAGGGGAAGTTTTAAAATCAGGCGATTGTAACAATGGGTTCATTCTCGACGGATTCCCACGAACCGTCGCGCAAGCTGAAGCACTGGACGTGGTTTTTAAAGAACTCGACATCGAATTGGATGCCGTTATTTACGTAAAAGTCGATCAGGAAGAAATTATATCACGTCTCTCACAACGATGGATGTGCCGTTCATGCAACAACATATTCAATACGGCAATCGATACCATCGATCATAACGAATGTCCGAAATGCGGCGGCATACTATATCAACGCGATGACGACAAACCCGATGTCGTCAAGCAACGCCTCGACATTTATGAAAAAACGACGCTGCCTGTTTTAAACTATTACAATACAACGGGTAAATTAATCGAAGTCGACGGTACCGGTAATGTACGGGAGGTATATAACCGGATACTCGCAGGCGTACAGAAATAACGATATTAAAGGTTGCGAGGGACGAGACAGGTGAAGCAAAAAGATACCCACCGGTTATCATTAATAGCCCAACTGAGCAATAAGCCCATGGTTGTAGCTCATCGCGGTCTTTCGGGGAAAGCACCTGAAAATACAATCGCTGCATTTGCGCGGGCGCTCGATGCCGGTGTTTCGATGATCGAATTTGATGTTCAGATAACGAGAGACGGACGGATCGTCGTTATTCACGATAATACCGTTAACCGGACTACCGACGGTACGGGAAATGTATCGGACTATACACTCGGGGAACTGAAAAAACTCGACGCGGGAGCATGGTTCGATAAAAAATTCACCGGCGAAAGGATCCCGACGCTCGAAGAAGCCCTGGAACTCATCAGTCCGAAAGCATGGATCAACATCGAAATTAAATCGACACGAGTCATCCGAAAATCGGATACCAATATCACGGATTCGACGTTAGATATTGTCAGAGAGATGGGCTTGCTCGATAGGGTTCTTTTTTCATCCTTCAACCACAGATTGATGAGGTACTTAAAAGAGAAGGAACCATCGGTACACACGGGGGTCATTTTCCATCCGTTCCTGCACTACGGACGAATGCCGTCGTCTCTTGCGAGGCCGGCGGGTGCGGAGGTTTTTGTGTGTTCTAAACGTGAAGTCACACGAAGAAGAATTGCCGATGCGGAAAAAAACAATATTATAATCGGTGTTTACGGACTGCAAAACCAGCGGGATATTGAAGATATGCTTTCTCTCGGTATTCACGTTTTGGTCTCCGATTATCCGGATATAATTTTGCAGGGATTAAAACAATTGGATATACACAGGGCATCATAAACAGGAGCGGATGATCGTGCGGATATTAGTTCTCGGTATATGTATATTATTATTCTTTTTTTCTTTTCAATCGCTCTATGGAATCGAAGAAGAGGAACGTCAAATCGAGAAAAACCTCCGATCATTGACACCCGAAAACGCACGCAGCTACCTTATGCCGCTGATGGAAGCATATTCGGCAAATTTGAACAGAGCGACATTCCACACGGCAAATGTGAGGAGCGGATTCTCGCTCTACCTCGGTATGAAAGCTATGTTAGCCATCATACCCGATATCGAAAATACATATCCCGCGTTCTCAACTACAACAAATTCGATAGTCAACACAGCCACTGTAGTCGGTAAAAACGGAAATAACGAATTCCCGGACGGGTTTAACTGGAAGGTTATACCGGTTATGGTTCCTCATCTGAGTGTCGGTAATTTATTCGGTACACAGATTTTCTTTCGTTATCTCCCGTCGACGAAATTCGATGATAAGATCGGTGATATCGATGTTTTCGGAGGAGGGATCACGCACAGCCTGAGCCAGTATATACCCGGCATGCCGATTGATTTTGCGGTACAGGGCTCTTTTCAATACACGAAACTGGGAGATACTTTCGAATCATCGGGTGTCGTATATAATTTTCTTGCCAGCGCTCAATTTACCGGACTTACGCTGTATGGCGCACTTGGTTTTGAGAATTCCGAGGTAAATGTACGATATAATTACAATCCTTCAGGGGAATCCGAAACACCGGGTATACCTCCGGAACAAATTACTTTCAGTGAAACATTCGAGGAATATTACCGGGCGACAATGGGGATGTCGTTACAGTTTATAATATTTATTTTCAATGCCGATTTTAGTTTTGGCAACTACAACATAGCATCGGTCGGTTTTGGAATATCACTATAGCTCGTATGAATGAAAAGATATGCGCAGACATTCTTTTAATATTGCGGTAACACTTATACTTATCACGGCAGGATGTACCGACCCCCGTGATGAACGCACCGGCAGCGCCGATGTTTTATTCGAGCGGGCTGTCCAGTACATGGAACGGGGCAGGTATGAGGAGGCAGCTGCGGCTTTTCATAACCTGATCGAGGTCGACCGTGATATCGGCAGATTGAGACGTGTAGCGGATCACGAAGTCTATCTCGGCATTATTGCCGAACGTGAGGGCAGATTCGATGATGCTCGTAACTGGTATACCCGTTCGAGCGAAACCTCGCGCCGGGCGGCAAGTCACGAAGGTATTGTCACGGGAATGACCCGTGTTGCCCGGCTGGATGCGACGCTCGGGAATTCCCGGGATGAATATTCGGAATATCAAAGAGCACTCACCTATACCCGGTTTTTTAATTATCCGCGCGGCGAAGGGATCGTTCATATGCACCTTGGTGATTATGAAACAAGAAACGGCCGCATCGAATATGCCCACCATCATTATACGCTCGCAGTGCAGATAGCCGCCAAAGAAAAGGAGCCCGCATTACGCTACAAAACACTCGTTGCGCTTGCCGGAAATTACGTCGATCAGGGAAAGTACGAACTGGCACACAACCGTATACAGGAAGCGGAACAGTATGAAAAACAAATCGACGATCCGATTGAACATATACAATTCATACTGACATCGGGAAAAATCTTTGAAGCTGCAAACCGGTACACCGATGCACTTTCATTGTATGAAACAGGGTGGAACAAATATCGGCAACAACCGATTAATGATGAATATTTTCTTCGATTACTCGAAGCACTTGCCGATGCGTATCTTATTCATGGCAGATACCGGGATGCATTGGGATATTATGATGTACTCATCGATCTTGCACGAAATTATGACCGTCAGATTGTTTACGGCTATGCAATGCTGGGAAAATCGGATGCCCTGTTAAAACTGAGCATCGTTCTTGAAGAAGATGAATTTCTTCAGCAAGCCGTACAGCTCGCCAGAGAAACCGAAGCACACTTTGGTCATCAACACTACTTTACCGGACAGGCATATGCGGTTTTTCAACAGGCACGTTCTGTCAGTTTACTCGGTCGCAGCGAGGAATCTATCCGTCTGTACAGAAACGCACTGCAATATCTCTCGGAGAACTTAACATCCGAAGGGGTTTTCTTCTCGCAAAAACGTTTTGAGCAACGGAATAATTTTTCCACACCGCATACCGCGATAACGGACTTCCTGGTCAACGAATTGATACAGGCGGAAAGATATGACGAAGCATTTCTGTATACGGAACGTGAACGCCAGAATACACTGAATGAAATGGTATTGAGGATCGGCTTCGATGCTGCCGATAAAAATAACGCGATACTTGCGGATTCACTGACACAGCTCTACAGAAAAATACGTTTACTGGATTTTGCCCGGTTACACGCCTACGAGCGAAGTGCCATTTTCGCCGCTCAACGGGACACGCTTCGGACATTGATCACGCTGACACGAAACACCATTGAAAATATTCAAAACCAATTAACGAATTCTCTGCCAAACAGCAGACGGATATTCGATCGAGACATACCCCCGGAAAATATGTACCGGCAAGCGCTGCCCGCAGACAGAACGCTGGTATCGTATTTTGCTACTCATACGCATCTTCATACTTTCGTTCTGAGAAGAGGATCGCTTCGGGTTCACTCACAGGAATTACCAAGGGAAATACTGCACGAGCGAACGAACGCATACCGCCGATTGATTTCCTCCCCCCTGTTATATGTTTCGGAAAACACCGAAGTCGAAGGGAACCTTCAGGAAGAATACGAGAGAGAAGAGCGTTGGATCTATGATACGTTCATCCGACCGGTGCTCTCTCTGAGAGCTGATTTGCAGCATGTTATATTTGTCATGCCTGCGGGATTACACGATCTGCCGTTGCATGCTCTGAGAGAACCTGACAGAAGACGCGATTTTATCATACAGAATATACGTATATCCTATCTGCCGTCTGCGACTGTGCTTACGTTCCGCCTGGAAAACCCGCGCAGGGTTTCGAGCATTGCCGCATTCGGAAATCCCGACGGCAACGACTGGCAGGTCGATTACGAGATCCGGGATATACGGGGAATCTATCGCGACGCCCGTATCTATCTTGAGGCAAACGCATCAATTGAAAATTTAAAATCCGAAAAAGCCGATATCCTGCACCTGACCTCGGAGTTCTTCTACCGGCCGGGCTTCCCGGAGCAATCTCACTTTTACTTAACCGAGGGTGGGTCGATTACGGTCAGACCATTCGGCCTGCAGCATCTCACGGGATTACATCAATTCCCCAATGTTATACTCTATAATTCCGGCGATATAATCGAAGGGCTCAACATTATTCACCCGTATCTTTTCTATGTGAACGGCTGCAGATCGATCGTTGTAAATTATTGGTTAAGAGAGCCCAGGTCGGCGAAATGGTTTAATGAAAATATCTATTCGAATCTCTCAGTCGAACAACCATTTATCGGGGCTTTCCACGAAGCACAAAAAATCCTCATTTCCACGCCGGAATACTCACATCCCCATTTCTGGGCCTCCTTTTATATTTTTTCTCCATAATTTTTTGTTATACGTATTGACAAATTGAATAAATAGTTGTATTTTTAAAAACGCTCAAAACGCTCATTTTAATAAAGGTTAAAAGATGCAATTTCGACACATTTTTGCCATATTCATTTCCGCTTTCATTTTCTTTGACGGGATATTATCGGCACAGGAAACTCCACGCACAGGTACCATCACGGGAAAAGTAATAAACACCGTGACACGCGAACCGCTTATCGGTGCAAATATCGTCATACTCGATACCATACTGGGTGCGGCGACCAATACGGAGGGACGATTTACAATTCCGAACGTTCCGATTGGAACATACGTACTTCGTGCTTCGATGATCGGATTTTCATCATCGGTTAAAACCGATATTGTGGTTTCAACAGTCCGGCCTGCAGAGGTCGAATTCACGCTGACAGAGACAAATGTCGAAATTGACGTCGTTACCATCACAGCAGATTACTTTCAGAAAATCCCCGGTGCCGCTCTCAGTACTCAGACCCAGTCGAATGAGGAAATACGCAGACTGCCCGGAGGGTTCGAAGATGTTGTCCGCGCTATATCTATTTTACCCGGTGTAGCTCAGGTACAGGCCGGACGCAACGATCTCATCGTTCGCGGCGGTGCACCGAGCGAAAATCTTTTTATTGTCGAAGGTATCGAAGTTCCGAATATAAATCATTTTGGTACGCAGGGAGCGACGGGAGGACCTCAGAGTTTCATTAATCTTGATTTTATCAACGGTACGAGTTTTTCTACCGGCGGATTTGGTGTACAGTACGGTGACAGACTCTCATCGGTATTGCAGATCGATCTCCGAGACGGGAGAAGCGACCGTATCGGCGGAAAAGCAACTATCTCCGCCTCTCAATTCGGTCTGAATCTCGAAGGCCCCATCAACAACGGCGGTAATATGATTTTTTCTGCGCGTCGAAGTTATCTCGACTTTATTTTCCGCGCCGCCGGATTCGGCTTCGTCCCTGAATACTGGGATTTTCTCGGTAAGGCAAATTACCGCATATCGAATAATGACCGTATCTCTATCCTGGGTATAGCCGCTCTGAATAACGTTCGCGTTTTCAATGATACGGAAGAACGGCGTTTTGACAATTCGAGAATCTTATACAGCAATCAGGATCAATACATAGGCGGTATTTCCTGGCAGCGATTACTGCCGTCCGGTTTTATAACGTTTACGCTCGGACAAACGTACGTAGAATATGCCTATCGTCAGGACGATATCGATCTCAAACCGATCTTCCGGAACAATTCGTATGAATCTGAAACATCTTTCAGGACGGATCTTGTTTTGAAACTCGACAGGGACACAGAGATCAATCTCGGTACTCAGGCACAGATAGCAAATATTAAAAGCGATTTGTTCCTTCGATCCTTCGAGACAAATTTCGGGAACGAAATATCGGTTGACGAACTTTTTAAGACCGCGGGATATAAAGGAGCTCTCTATGCTCAACTGACCCGCCGGTTCAATGCGTTGAGTATTACCGGAGGTCTGCGCGCCGATTACTTTGATCTCATCGACGATCCCGTTGCCTTTTCACCCCGGCTGTCGGCAAGCTACTCATTTTCCGATAAAACCGACCTGAACGCCGCCGTTGGAAGATATTATCAATCGCCTTCATATATCTGGTTGGCGGCCAACCCCTTCAACCGGTCTCTTCGACATATCGGCGTCGATCAATACATTATAGGAATAGAGCATTTGATACGGGTAGATACAAAAATCAGTCTGGAAAGCTACTACAAAAATTACTTTAACTATCCCGCAAGCTTGCAACGCGATTATCTTGTTATGGCCAACACCGGCGCGGGATTCGGCGGATCCGAAGAAGGATTCGCTTCGTTCGGAATCGATCCGCTCGTCAGTGAAGGGAAAGGACGCGCGTTCGGTGTCGAATTATTCATGCAAAAAAAATTGTCGAATATCCCCGCTTACGGTACAATGAGCATCAGTTACAACAACTCTGAATTCACCGCACTTGACGGTGAATCACGACCCGGCATCTTCGATCAGAGATGGATCATCAATCTCGGAGGAGGGTACATATTGAATGAAAAATGGGAATTCAGCTCACGATTCCGGTATGCAACGGGCCGGCCGTACACGCCATTCAATCCGGATGGAACACAGGATATCATGCTCTATAATAGTCTGCGTATTGCGGCAAACCATAGTCTCGACGTCCGCGTCGACAGGCGCTGGTCGTTTGACCGGTGGGTCCTTATTACCTATATTGATATACAGAATGTCTATGACCGATCATTCGTCGACGTACCAAGATTTAACAATAGGACGGGTGAGATTGAACAGACGGGTTCTATCGGCATATTACCTTCAATTGGTATCAGTGCAGAATTTTAAATAATTTACTATCGTATTTCTATGGCATCCATTTTGGTCATCGGCGCAACCGGCTATATCGGCGGCAGGTTGGTACCCCGGCTCCTGGAGCAGGGACATAAAGTAAGAATACTTGTACGCGATCCGAATAAAGTCCGTGACCGGAAGTGGGACCCTGTTGAAATATACACCGGCGATCTTCTCAAACCCGACACCCTGCCGCCCGCATTTAAAGATATAGATATCGTCTTCTATCTCGCACACTCGATGTTATCGGGGAAAAAATCATTCGAAGAATTCGACCGTTCGGCAGCCTGGCAGGTTATGACCCTGTGCGGTATTTACAATGTAAAACGTATTATTTATTTAGGCGGCCTGGGGAAACGGTCGCCGGATCAATCCCCTCATCTGCGAAGCAGACATGAAGTCGGCGATATTTTGCGTTCGGGCGAGGTTCCTGTAACGGAATTCAGGGCGGCAATTATTATCGGCTCGGGCAGCTCATCATTCGAAATAATCCATCATCTTGTAAACCGTCTGCCGGTTATGATATGTCCGAAATGGATTTATGTAAAGACACAACCGATTGCCATAGGCGATATTCTCCGATATCTGGGAGAATGTATCGAAAAACCCGACACAGCAGGAAAAATATACGATATCGGAGGGCCCGATGTTATTACCTACGGTGATATGATGATAACAATAGCACGTACCCTCGGATTAAAACGCTACCTGATTCCCGTTCCGGTTTTAACACCGACACTATCCTCCTATTGGGTCAACCTGGTCACTCCGGTACCGGCACTGATGGCACGCACGCTTATAGAAAGTCTGCGCCACGAAACAATCTGTGAGAATAACGACGCGTTACAGGAATTCAGTGTGAAACCGATGAGTTTTGAAGAGGCAGTTCAGCGTGCATTCCAAAAAATTCATTCTCACGAAATCGAGACATCGTGGACCGATGCTTCCAGCGTTGTACGTCAATCTTCGGTTGACCCCTCTCACTTTTTAACCGACAAACAGGTTGTCCCGG
>SL_3KL_010_SEDDRAFT_10004877_pt1 | contig 12088 bp, 11 predicted proteins | sample SodLakKL_010_SED_2_FD_10381 | JGI IMG/M metagenome (IMG submission 10381)
TGGGCCCGGGCATGGGCTTCACCGGCGGCGTCGCTGGACCCGTCTCCATCCAGAACGTGGAGAAGGGTGACGCTCCACCGGGCCCGGTCCGGGAGCCCCTCCACCAGGTGGACGGCCCGGAGGGACGGGTCGGAGAGGTCGGTGGGGAGGAGGATCCGGGACGGAGGTGCTCCGGCCTCCACTCCCAGCCGCTCCACCAGGACGGGGAGGGTGGAGCGCTCCACCACCTCGGTGGCCACACTTCCCAGGAAGGCCTCGGCGATTCGGCTCCGACTCCGGGATCCCACCAGAACCAGGTGGGCGCCCACTTCCGCGGCGGCCCGGAGGAGCTCGGTGACGGGATTCCCGTGGCGGGCCTGGGAGTCCACTTCGAATCCCTCCTGTCGGAGGCCGGCCGCCATCTCCTCCAGGCGAGCCCGGTGATGATCCAGGTGGGCCACGGCCCCGGCCATGGGATAGTCCACCTCGGCCACATGGACCAGGGTGACGCGCCGGGCCCCCAGCCTCCGGAGCCCGGCCAGCCGGGGGAGAAGCGTCTCCCCCGTGGGGGTCAGGTCCACCGCCACCATCAGGTGCTCCAGCATGGAAATCTCCTCGGGACCGGGTTCAGACGGCGATGGAAGGGCCTTCCACACGGAGTCGCTTCATCCCCAGGAGGGAGTCGAGGCCGATCCGGAAGGAGGGAGGTGGGTCCAGCAGGGTCGGGTCCAGGTGGACCGTGACCCCCTCCACCTCGAGGGTCCGATAGTCCTCCGGGGAGGCGGGCCGCTCCGGGAGGGCGGTGGGGACGAAGGCCACCCCACCGCAGCAGCCGTGGCGCCGGGACCCCCGGAGGGTGAGGTGCCCGCCCCGCTCCCGGAGAAAAGCCCGGGCGGCGGGCTCCAGGCTCACCTCCGGCGACGAGGGGCGATCCGGCTCCGCCTCCGAGGAGCGACCGGTCGCGGAGGGGTAGACGGTCATCGGGTGGCTCCCGCAGCAGCGGTCCCCTGGGGCACCGCAGGCCCCGCGTCCTCTCCCGGAAAGTGGGACCGGGTGGCATTGGCGAAACGCACCAGGAGGAGCATCACCGGCACCTCCACCAGCACCCCCACCACCGTGGCCAGCGCTGCCCCGGAGTTCAGCCCGAAGAGGACGATGGCTGCCGCCACCGCCAGCTCGAAGAAGTTGCTGGCGCCGATGAGGGCCGCCGGGGCCGCGACCGAGTGCTTCACCTTCCATACCTTGGCCCACCCATAGGCCAGCCCGAAGATGAAAAGGGTCTGGATGATGAGGGGGACGGCGATGAGGGCGATGTGGAGCGGGTTCCCCAGGATCACCTCTCCCTGGAAGGAGAAGAGGACGATCAGGGTGAGGAGGAGTCCCACCATGGTCACCGGGCCCAGCCGCTTGAGGAAGACCTTCTCGAACCAGTCGATTCCGCGGCTCCGGATGAGCCAATTCCGGGTGAGCCATCCCGCCACCAGGGGGATGACGATGTAGAGGACGACCGAGAGGAAGACCGTGTCGTAGGGCACGGTGATGTCGCCGAGCCCCAGGAGGAGGAGGACGATGGGGGCGAAGGCGAAGAGCATGATGAGGTCGTTGAGCGCCACCTGTACCAGGGTGTAGGCCGGATCCCCCCGGGTGAGATAGCTCCAGACGAAGACCATGGCGGTGCAGGGCGCCGCCCCCAGGAGGATGGCGCCGGCCACGTACTCCCGGGCCAGCCCCGACTCGATGAGGGGGGCGAAGATCACCTGGAGGAAGAGCCAGGCGAAGAGGAACATGGTGAAGGGCTTGATGAGCCAGTTGGTCACCAGGGTGATGGTGATCCCCTTGGGCTGCCGCCGGACCCCCAGGATGCTGGCGAAGTCCACCTGCACCATCATGGGGAAGATCATGGCCCAGATGAGGAGGGCCACCGGGAGGTTCACCTCGGCGTAGGTGAAGCGGGAGAGGGTCTCTGGGACGGCGGGAAACCATTGCCCCAAGGCCACGCCGGCGGCGATGCAGAGGGCCACCCAGATGGACAGGTAGCGGCCGAAGAGGCCCAGGTCCTTCGCATCGGCAGCTTCGGGCGCGTCGGCCATGGAGTCGCTCATCCCGTTCCGGCCTGTTCAGTGAGGGTGGAGGCGGGGGTTCCCGCCAGATTCCGGAGCGCGGAAGCGCCCACAGGGGGCTCCAGGAGCCAGGGGACCACCGCCACCCGGCGGGCCAGCTCGGTTTGCACCCGATCCAGGAGGGGAAGCTCCTCGGCTCCCCGGTGGACCAGGAGGGGGTCGGTGGGGTGGGCGGCTGCCAGGCTCCGGTTCACCACCCAGGCCCAGGGCTCGATCCCCGCCCGACGCAGGTCCTCCTGGAGACTCCGGGCCTCCTCCACCGGGGTGGACTCGGGGAGGGTGGCGAGGAGGATGCGGGTCATTTCCGGGTCCTGGAGGCGCATGAGGGGGGTGGTGACCCGTCCGCCCCCGGTCCGGGCCGTGCGCATCACCTCCCGGTGATAGGCGCCCGCCGTGTCCATCAGGAGGAGGGTGTGCCCCGTGGGAGCGGTGTCCAGCACCACCCACTCCCGCCGGGCCTGACTCACGAGGCGGGAGAAGGCCTGGAAGACCGCCACCTCCTCTGTGCAGGGAGACTCCAGGTCCTCCGCCAGGAGCGCCCGTCCCCCGGCGTCCAGATCGCCGCCCCGGGTGCGCATCACCCGCTCCCGGTAGATCCGGCTCTCCTCCTCCGGATTGATGCGGCTCACCCGGATCCCCTCCACGGCCTCGGGGAGGGTGGAATCCAGGTGCGCGGCCGGGTCGGTGGTGGCCAGGTGCACCCGGTGGCCCCGGTCCGCCAGCCCCACCGCGATCGCTGCCGCAAGGGAGGTCTTCCCCACTCCCCCCTTCCCCATGACCATCACCAGTCCCGAGTCGGACCGGGCCAGCTCGTCCACGAGGTCCGGAAGCTCCGGCAAACCGGTGGGGAGCTCCGCTGGGGAGGTGGCGGGCGGGTCCGCGCCCAGGCTCCGATGGAGCTCCCGAACCGCCTCGAGACCCACGGGGCTCCGGAAGCGAAGGGGGGACTCGAGCCGGGGCAGGCGAGCCAGGGAGGGGGGGAGGGCGTGGAGCGCCTCCCGGCTCCCGGCTTCCAGCGCGAGGGCCAGGGGGTCGCCCCGGTCCCGCGCCAGGAAGAGCCCATTCACGATGAGGCGCTGGTTCGTGATCCCCAGTGCCGCGAACTCCACCGAGGTCCGTGCCGCCTCTGAGAGGGAGGTGGCCTCGGGGCGGGTCACGAGGTACAGGGTGGTGGCGGAGGGGTCCTGGAGGGTGGCCAGGGCGGCCTGGAACCGAACCCGCTGGGCGTCCTGGCCCGCGGCAGGCCCAAGGCAGCTCGCGCCCTGGGGCGAGCGCTCGAGGAAACCCGTCCAGGCCGCCGGGAGCTGGAGAAGCCGCAGGGTATGCCCCGTGGGGGCCGTGTCGAAGACCACGTGGTCCGGCCCTCCCCACGCCTGCGGGTCGGCGAGGAGCGAGGTGAAGGCGTCGAAGGTGGCGATCTCCGTGGTGCAGGCCCCCGAGAGCTGCTCCTCCACCTGGAGGAGGTCCGCCTCTGAGAGGAGGGAGCGGAGGGGTTCCAGCGCCGTCTCGCGATAGGTCCGTGTGGCCGCTTCCGGGTCCACNTTCATGGCCCGGAGCCCNGGGGCGCCGNTGACCTCCGTGGGTTCCGCGCTGACGGGGGTGCCCAAAACCTGGGAGAGGTTCGAGGCGGGGTCGGTGCTCACCAGGAGGACGGAGCGCCCCGTTTCGGCCAGGGCCAGCGCCAGGGCACAGGCGTGGGACGTCTTCCCCACACCGCCCTTGCCTGTGAGGAACAGGTGCCGGGAGGCGTCCCGGACCAGCTGACCGGGATCGAGGAGCAGGGAAGCGTCTTCCTGGGGGGAGACGGGGTCGTGGGTCGAGGGGATCAAGGCGTCACCTCCTGTGGAGGTGGCGGTGTCTTTCCCTCGAGGGCGACGCGCTCGCTCCACCAGTCGCGCTTCCAGCTCTGCCCGGGTCGGGTCGCGCCGGGCTCCATGGCCGTCATCGCGGGTCCTCCACCAGGGTCGGGGGGGCGTATTCAGGGATTCCTTCGGTCTCGCCCAGGGCGGCTGCCCATGCGTGAAAGGCCTTCAGGCGAGCAGGCACCGCGCAGTACCCCACGGCCGTGCCGCACGGCGTGCCCCGGATGAGCCCTGCCTCCCTCAGCACCTTCAGGTGCTGGGAGATGGTGGACTGGGCCAGGGGGATTTCCTGACAGAGGTCTCCGCAGTAGCATCCCTCCTGGAGTCCAATGAGCCGGAGGATACGGATGCGGACGGGGTGCGAGAGCGCCTTGGCGATGCTGGAGGCCTCGGCATCGGAGAGGGCACGGTTCGGTGCAGGATGGAGGAGGTCGGGCATGCGGGTCCTTTTCCGCACGGGTCGCGCGGACGAACGGATCATCGTATATCGACGATCAACGATAGAAGCCCGAGGCCCATGGGGCAACCGGGAGGGGGACATCAGCCCAACCGCGCCGCCCGGATGGCCAGGGGCCAGCGGAGCTCCCGTTCGGCGTCCGGGGGGCCCCATGCCCCCTCCGGCGCGTCCCGGAAGCGCTGCCACTCGGGGGAGACGGAGGAGAAGGCTATCGGGTGGGGCCCAACCCTCCGGCGTCGCGCCTCCCAACGCCGCTCCAGGGCTCGCAACGCCGACCAGGTGTCCGCGTAGCCCAGGAACTCGGAGAGGGTCCAGTGGCGACGGATCTCGAGCGTCGGTGTCGTCAGTTCCGGAAAGGGGAAGGGAAGGCTCCGGTATCCCGAGATCACGTGGGCCCGCTGGGGAGGCCAATGGGGCGCGAGGGTGACGTCGTGGAAGGTCCGCACGGTCCGGGTGATCTCCGGGTCCAGTTCCATCACCCCGTAGGTCACCAGGGCCACGACCCCCCCGGGTCGGGTCACCCGGGTCACCGTCCGGTAGTATTCACCGAGGTCGAACCAGTGGGCCGCCTGAGCCGCCACCGCCAGGTCCACGCTGCCGGGGGGAAGTCCCGGGGCCTCCGCTCTGGCCACCCGGAAGGCGACGCCGGGAAGGCGCGGGGCGGCCATCACCTGTTCCCGGCTGGCGTCACAGGCCACGACCTGCCGGAAGCGCCGGGCCAGGAGGAGGGAGAGCTGCCCCGAACCGCACCCTGCATCCCAAGCCCGATCCCGGGCCGGGGCCTCCTCCGCCAGCCAATCCACCAACTCCAATGGGTAACCGGGCCGACAGGCGCGATACGTTGCGGCACGCCGAGAGAAATGATCCGGGAAGGAGGAGGGTGGAGTCATGGTGGACTTGGCGACAGGGACCTTCCGTGTACCCTTAAGGGGCTCTCGGGAGAATCGAAGGGTCCCCCCGAGCCTACGGAGCTCCCCCGTGCTCGTTGGCGCCGACGGGCACGGTCCCTGCAACCGGGTCGCGGGGCGGGCCGAACTCCGAGCCTTCCGCAGCCGCCACGCGCCACACGCCACACGCCACAGGAGCCAGAATCCATGATCGTCACAACCCGCCAGCTCTTCGAGGTGGCCTACGGCCGGTTCGCCGTAGGGGCCTACAACATCAACAACATGGAACAGGCCCGGGGTCTCTTCGAAGGGCACCAGCGGGCGGAGGCGCCCTTCATCGTCCAGCTCTCCAAGGGCGCCCGGGCCTATGCCGGGGTCCGGATGCTGGAAGCCATCCTCCGGGCGGCGGAAGAGGAGTATCCCGAGGCCGTCTTCGCAGTGCACCTGGATCACGGCGATGAGGCCACCTGCTACGACGCCATCGATTCAGGCTTCTACAGCTCGGTGATGATCGATGCGTCCCATGACCCCTTCGAGGAGAATGTGGCGGCGACGCGGCGGGTGGTGGAACGGGCCCACGCCGTGGGGATCAGCGTGGAGGCGGAGCTTGGGATGCTGGGGGGCGTGGAGGAGGACATCCAGGTGGATGAGAAGCACGCCAAGCTCACCGATCCGGAAGAGGCGGAAGCCTTCGTTCGGGAGTCGGGGTGCGACAGCCTGGCGGTGGCCATCGGGACGAGCCATGGCGCCTACAAGTTCAGCGGGGGGCAGGGGATCCATTTCGGGCGGGTGGAGGAGATCCATCGCCGGATCCCCGGGTTTCCCCTGGTGATGCACGGCTCGAGCTCGGTCCCCCGGGAGGAGGTGGAGCGGATCAATGCCGCCGGAGGCACCCTGGACCCCTCCGCCAAGGGGGTGGATGAGGAGCAGTTCGCCCGGGCCGTCCCCCTGGGGGTGACGAAGGTGAACATCGACACCGACGGCCGGCTGGTCTGGACGCGGGTCCACCGGGAGCACTTCCGGGACCACCCCGAGAACTTCGACTTCCGGACCCCGGGGAAGATCTTCATGGAGGAATACGCCCGGTTCATCCAGCACAAGTCGGACAAGCTCCAGTCCACCGGGAAGGTGGATGAGGTGCGGAGGGCGGCCACCGCCCAGGCCGGAGCCACAGCCGCAGCCGGGACCGGGGCCTGAGGATGACCTCCAAGAAGGGCCCGGCGGCCGGGAGCCCAGCGGAGCCATCCCTGGGACGGAGTGCGCCGGATGGACGGATCCACCGGAACCTGGGGATGGAGCTGGTGCGGGTCACCGAGGCCGCCGCACTGTCGTCGGCCCCCTATATGGGACGAGGAGATCCCAAGGCCGGGGACCAGGCGGCGGTGGATGCCATGCGCACCGTCCTGGATACGGTGGCCATGGCGGGTCGGGTGGTCATCGGTGAAGGAGAGAAGGACGAGGCCCCCATGCTCTACAACGGTGAGGAGGTGGGGACCGGCGAGGCTCCGGCGCTGGACCTTGCGGTGGATCCGGTGGAGGGGACGCGGCTCCTGGCCCTGGGCCTTTCCAACGCCATTGCCGTCATCGCCGCCGCCCCTGCCGGCGCCATGTGGGACCCCGGCTCCTCCTTCTACATGAACAAGCTGGTGGTGGAGCGGTCCGCCCGGGATGCCATCGACATCACCCTCTCCCCCACCGAGAACCTGCAACGGGTGGCGGAGGCCCAGGGACGGCCGGTGGAACACCTCACCGTCTTCGTCCTGGACAAGCCTCGTCACGTGGAGTTGGTCCGGGAGATCCGGGAGGCCGGTGCCCGGGTGTCCCTCCACACCGACGGGGACGTCATGGGCGCCCTCCTGGCCGCCTACCCGGGCACGGGGATCGACCTCCTCATGGGGATCGGCGGGACGCCGGAAGGGGTGATCGCCGCGGCGGCGGTGAAGGCCCTGGGAGGTGGGATCCAGGGGATGCGAGCGCCCCAGGGAGCCGAGGAGCGTGCCCGCATCCAGGCGGAGCTCCCGGAGGGGGAACCCCTGGACCGGGTCCTGGGCCCCGACGACCTCATCGCGGACCCCGACGCGTTCTTCGCCGCCACCTCCATCACCGGCGGGCCCTTTCTGGAGGGGGTGCGCTATGACCGGAGGGTGGGGGTCACCACGGAGAGCCTGGTGATCCGTGCCGCCTCCGGCTCCATCCGTCACATTCGGGGAACCCACCGCCTGGATCCGGACCACATCTTCCGGAAGGCCATGGGGAAGGGCGACGAGGGTCCCGGGTTGGTCCCCGGAATCGGCTTCGGCGGCCCCACCGACTGATCGGCGTGCACCCTGCCGGCTAGAAGAGATCCTCCAGCGCCCATTGGATGACTCGATGCCCTGAGTCCTTCACGGCCGCCGCAAAGGAATCCTTGAACCCGGAAGCCGACACGAACAGCTTGGGTGCGTCCTTCCTCATGGCCTCTCTGGCCCAGCCCTTCCCGCTCTCCGCCAGCCGCTCGAGGTCCCGCAGGTGCCGGAGGAAGACCGTTGCGTCGGCGGCGCGTTTCCGGATCTTCGCTGAACCCGTCATCATCGCACCGTCGAGCAGGCGCGCGACGATGTCCAACTCCAGCGCCTTTCCCGTGCGATCTTTCCCTTCCCACCGGCTCCACGACTCGACGAGCGGGAGGTCCCTCTCGTTCTGGAAGCGAGCGTACGCCTGGTGCACGACGTCCTCGAAGACGTGTTGCCCGACGTAGATCGGGAACTGAATCGTCGCAAGTCGCTCGCGCCACACGGTGGCAGGTCCGACCCGCGCAATGGCGGACTCATTGGGGAGGACGAGCCCGTAGTACATCCTGAACGCAGGGTCGCCCACGCGGTATCGGAACGCATGGGTTCCGGTCTCCTCGAAGTTGCGCTCCGCTTCCAGGTAGCCCATGTCCGTGAGCCGTTCGATCATCCTGCGAAAGTTCGAGTCCACGTTGGTGCTGAGCGCCGCGGCGATTTCACCCACCGTTCTCCGCCCGATCCCCACGGCCGTCAGGATCGCCTGATAGCGCGTGAGGTTATGCAACCCCTCCTCCTGTGCGAGCGCGGTTTCGACCTGAAGGCGCACCTCCCCCGTCGGGGACAGGAGAAGATCGATGACATTGTCCTGGACCGGTCGCTTCGTGTTGACCGGCCGCAGGTACTTCGGGACGCCGCCGAAGGCGGCATACGTGTGAATCCGCTCGAGCGGGTCGTACCCCTCTACCATCCGGCCAGCGTCGTAGTAGTCGAAAGGGAAGAGCTGGGCTGACCAGGCGAGGCGGCCGTAGAGGGGCGAGCCCCCGTCCTTGAGGGCCTCAAGCGTTCGGATCGCGGAGCCCGAGATCATCAACAGGAGCCCGCCCGCCCGAAAACGGCGGCCCTCCCACACGGCGTTGAGTTCCGAGGCCACCTCTCGCAGGCCCTCATCCCCGTTGGCGAGATACTGAAACTCGTCGATGATCACCACGATGTCGCGCTCGGGCGCGAGCGAAAGGAGGGTGCGGAAGACATTGCGCCAGGTCGCGTTGTCCTCCGGGCGCAGATCCTCTCCGCACCAGTTCGCGGCCTCCTCGATCAGGGCACGCCGGTTCAGCTCGGGGGTCGTAGCCGAAGCGGTGAAGTAGAAGGCCCTCTTCGGGTCCCAGAGGTGAGTCAGCAGGTACGTCTTGCCGACGCGGCGGCGGCCGTACAGCAGGCCGAGCTTCAACTCACCGCTGTCAGCAAGCTGCCGGAGGCGCGCAACCTCCTCCTCCCGGTCGATGATGGCTTCGTTGGTCGTCATTCGTTTCCTCGGAGCAATCCCCGTCCAATCCTGGGTGATTGGGAACTCCCGGATGTTCATACCTACGCGTAGGTATGCCTACGCTTAGGTATACTCATCTAAGGCTATGCCCATACGGAGGTATACCTGCCGGTAAGTATATGTGTACCGGACGCCCATGTCCAAGTCACTTCCACTCGGAACGCAGGGGCCCTGGGCGCTTCGACCCAGTAGGGTCAGGCTTCGGCTGACCCCCTGAGCCCCGACTCCCCCCAGAACAAGGTTCTTGACCCGGCTCAGAATCGTGTTACCATTGATTTGCCTCCTGCTTGTATTAACAAGTAGCAACAAGATGAATCCTCAGGACTCCGGGAATGGAAACCATGCTTGAATCCCTGGCAGCACCCTGGCCCTGGTACGTGGCCGGCCCCCTCATCGGGCTGGTCGTTCCCATCCTCCTCCTGGTGGGGGGGAAGGTGTTCGGGATCTCCGCCAATCTGCGGCACATGTGCGCCGCACTGCCGGCCCCCGAGGGGCTGAAGCCCTCCTTCCTTCGCTACGACTGGAAGAAGTCCGGGGGGTGGAATCTCTTCTTCATCGCCGGCGTGGCCCTGGGCGGCTTCCTGGCGGTGACGTTCCTGGGGATGCCCGACGCCGGGCAGTCCATTTCCGAGGCCACCCGCAGCGACCTGGCCGCGTTGGGGATCCAGGACTTCTCCGGCCTGGTGCCGGCAGAACTCTTCACCTGGTCCAGCCTTTTCACACCGGCCGGCTTCGTGGTCATCGTCATGGGAGGCTTCCTGGTGGGCTTCGGAGCCCGCTACGCAGGCGGGTGCACCAGCGGTCACGCCATCTCCGGCCTTGCGGATCTCCAGCTTCCCTCGCTGGTGGCGGTACTGGGATTCTTCGCCGGTGGCCTGCTGGTGACCTTCGGCATCCTACCCCTGCTCCTGGGCTGACTCCGGACCCCGACGGCCGGAGCCCGACGCATCGAACCGAGACGAGAACGAGCCATGAAGACGACGCGCGATAGCACGAGGAAAGGGGCCGCAGTGGACCAGGGCCCCCCGGACTTCGAATGCCTGGACACGGAGCAGGTTTCGCCAGATACCCAGGCGAAGGCCCGGGCCGAGGGCAATCGCCCCCTGGCTCTCCTGGGCTACCTGCTGCTGGGTGCCTACCTGGGGGTGGTCTTCGTCCAGGCGGAGGTGGTGTCCTGGTTCCGGATCCAGGAGATGTTCCGATTCCAGAGCTTTCACATGTATGGAATCATCGGAACTGCAGTGGCGGTAGCCGCCCTGTCGGTGCAGGTGATCAAGCGGATGGAGGTGAAGACGATCCACGGTGAGCCCATCCGCCTCTCCCCGAAGGACTGGGGGGACAGCCGGATTCCAGGCGCCCGGTATTGGATCGGGGGCACCCTCTTCGGGATGGGGTGGGCCCTGCTGGGGGCGTGCCCCGGGCCCATCTTCGCCCTCCTGGGAGCGGGTATCACCGTCCTTCTGGTGGCGCTGGCTTCTGCCCTGGCGGGAACCTGGGCGTACGCGGCGCTGAGGACGCGACTCCCCCACTGACACGAACCCCGTTGCATGGACCCGAGGATTCCGATGTTCCGAACGGGGACGCTCCAGAACACCGACGCTCAGCCCCCAGCACCATCGAAACGCAGCACCCGGGCCGGACCGGCCCGGACACCCGGACCCGAAACACTGAGAGAGAACCATGCTTTTCCGCCAATTCTTCGATCCGAAGCTCGCCCAGTACGCCTACCTCGTCGGCTGCCAGAAGTCCGGTGAGGCCGTGATCATCGACCCTGAGCGGGACATCGACCGCTACGTGGAGGCCGCCGAGTCCGAAGGTCTCCGCATCACCGCCGTGGCCGAGACCCACATCCACGCCGACTTCCTCTCCGGAGCCCGGGAGTTCGCCGAGCGTTTCGGGACCCGCACCTATCTCTCCGATGAGGGTGGGGAGGAGTGGGCCAGCGACTGGGCCCGGGGCGGGGATTACGACGTCCAGTTCCTGAAGCACGGGGACACCTTCCAGGTGGGGGGCATCGAGGTCCAGGCCGTCCACACGCCAGGCCACACCCCGGAGCACCTGAGCTACGTCCTCATCGACCGGGGGGGCGGGGCGTCCACGCCCATCGGGATCGCCACCGGGGACTTCGTCTTCGTAGGTGACCTGGGGCGGCCGGACCTCCTGGAGCAGGCGGCCGGGATGCACGGTGTGCAGGAGCCGTCGGCCCGGCAGCTCTTCTCCTCCCTACCCCGGTTCACGGAGCTCCAGGACTACGTCCAGGTCTGGCCCGCCCACGGCGCCGGCTCCACCTGCGGAAAGTCTCTGGGGGCCGTTCCCCAGACGACGGTGGGGTACGAGAAGCTCTACAACGCCTCCTTGAGCGTCGCCGCCGATGGCGAGGAGGCCTTCGTGGACGCCATCCTGGCGGGGCAGCCCGAGCCCCAGACGTACTTCGCCCGGATGAAGAGGGACAACAACCATGGGGTCCCCCTCCTGGGTGCCCTTCCCCAGCCGCAGAAATTCACCGCGGCGGAACTGGAGCGGACCGTGGAGAAGGGTGAGGTCCTGGTGGTGGACACCCGCCTGGATCGCTCCGCCTTCATGGCCCGCCACGTTCCCGGCGCCCTCTACGCCCCCATGAACAAGAGCTTCAACATGGTGGTGGGGTCGCTGGTGGAGGACGAGACTACGCCCATCCTCCTCATCATCGAGGAGGCCGCGGTGGAGGAGGCCGTGCGGGACCTGATCCGCATCGGCTACGACAACCTGGTGGCCTTCGTCACGCCTGAGACCCTCACCCGGTACTTCGATGGCGGGGGGAAGAGCGAGACCATCGACCAGGCCACCTTCGCCGACGTGGTGGAGTTGAAGGATCGTGAGGACGTGGCGGTGGTGGATGTCCGGTTCGCCGCCGAGTTCGCATCGGGGCACGTTCCCGGGGCCATCAGCGCGTCCTATACCCGGCTCCCTTCCTTCGTGAGGGATCGCATC
>SL_3KL_010_SEDDRAFT_10004878_pt1 | contig 12085 bp, 16 predicted proteins | sample SodLakKL_010_SED_2_FD_10381 | JGI IMG/M metagenome (IMG submission 10381)
GATGGATCCCTATGCGGGTTGAACATGATGGAAATGAATATTACCTGACAAGCAGCCTGGTCTCCTTTTATCCCAAAAACATTTATGCCAGGCTCGCCTAATACTTTGCTCAATAGCTCTTTTCGCGGTATGCTGATGGTGATTTTTAGCATGCCGCTTTTTTCCGCCACTTTTCGGCGGATTTAGCCGTCATTTTAAATCGGTTTTGACACTATATATAGAATCCATCACAAGTTTTAAATAATGACTTGCTGTCGGATCACAGTGCAAATAAATGCTACCTGTCGGTTTTAATATTCTATGCATTTCTACCAGCCGAATCGCCATCATTACAAGATATGCCATCATGTCATTAGTTCCTAAAAAGCTTCTCATGGCCTGTATTAGATCGGCCAGTTGCTTAGGGGCCTGAGTAACTAAATCATAATATACCTTCTCTGATTCCTGTCCCCAGTGCCAAGTATCATCAAAGGCTTTTATTAGTGCCCCTGATTCTGTCCCGTTTTTTTCCTGAAATAAAACATTATAGGTTGCCTTGCTGTTAAAAGGCGGGTCCAGGTAAATTAGATCAACGCTTTCATCAGTAATATGCTCTCGCATAATTCCCAGGTTATCTCCAAAGAATAGCTTGTTTTCCCCTTGATTATCCATTCTTCAACCTCTAAATTTTTTATGGTCATATTAATATAAACATTTACGGGCTACTTATTCTCTCAAAGCTTAACAAGCCTACATTTCTAAGAATATCTTTTAATAGCCCTATTTGCTCAAGTGCAGTTTCGAGTTCTTTCACCTCTAAATAACCAACAGCATTCCTGAAATCTTCTCCTAAAGAAGCAATTTCCCTTTTAAAAGCTTCTAATTCACTATCTAATGATACCAATATAACCTTTTGTATTGAGGAATCGCTTCGAAGTACTCTCTGCAAGTTTAATATTGCTGAATCTCGGCTACCTCTACGATGGACTTCAAATGCATATGATATTGTACCAAGATTTGCAATGCGGCTCCTCCATAGTGCATCTATCCTACATCCTGCAGCCACACTAAACTCTTTTTCGATTTCAAATCCTAAACCGTCTCCCAATTCTAATAACTGCTCAATAGCTGTATCATGATCAAAATCATTACTGTCTATAGGTACTAAAGTTATCTCCGGTGCTTCAATAGCTAAATAGTACAAGAAAAAATCAAGATCAAAAAGATCTTTAATTTCAGGATTTATTATTTTGACTTCTTTTAAAACCTTTGTAACCGTTGAACAATAAGCAGCATATTGCGAACCACTTATTTGTCTTGATTTCGGCAAGTTTTCTGTAGGAACGCCAACCTTGATAAGCCCTGCTCTTGCCATTCGATTCCAAATTGCGTACTCGTCTCTGTTAAAGTGAATCAGTATTTCTGATATTCCAGCAGCACCCAGCATTCTGATTTGTTTTGCACGATCAAAGCGTTTTTCGAGAAGATAATCGCTATACAATAGGTAATCTAAAGATTTACGAATATTATCAAGGCCTGATTTCATCATTTCCTCAACCAAATAATCCTTATTTGTCCAGCTTACAAATGCCCAGAGCATTTGAATTAATTGCCTTAGGGTTCCTTCGTCTAATTCAGCTAAAGCCTCTATAGTAAATTTGGCAGAAATGAATTCATCTTTTTTGTTTCTCTCACTTATCCACTTTTTCCCTTCATCCGCAAGAAATCTTTGGAATCCTGGGGTGTAACCTCTAACAGTTTCAGAATCAATTATCTCTGGGCTCATATTAACCCTCCATCCCTGTATTCAAATACCAATTAAGTAACAACTGAGCCAACATTAGCAAGGTTTATTTATCAATTCGCTAAATAAAATATAGAACCTGCAAAAGGTGGAAAGTTAATAATTATTATATTAAAAGAAAATATACAATCAGTAACTGTCTGCCTATTTCTCAGGAGGTTACTAAAAAACCCTCTTAAGCTTTCAGGGTTATTACTCCATTTGTAGAATAAATACATTAAACTATTCCTCCTGCCTGTCTCTCAGGGGGGTATACAAAAAACTTCTCATTCAATAGACTTTTAACCAATGTGCTTTGTTTATACTACCTTTTAGCAGGCTTTTATGGAGTCCCACATACTCCCACATACTTTGACTTATAAAATTGACATTATTATCTCTTTAAATGAGTATGCTTGAAGGAGTGGCATATTTTTCTTGGACAAATTTAGCCCATATTCAGGTTTGCTTATTAAGCCTTCATAGTCCCTGTTACAAAAAAGGGCACTTGAAGTTTTCCAAGCTGTCGCTGGAATAAGATAAGTGTCCGGCAGCCTTCCATCTTTAAATATAAGTAGCGCCAGAAATGTGTCCGGGTTATTTATGTTCCATTTTCCCTTTTGCATAAAGACATAATTGGTTTTAAGTATTGATTTCACTTGAATCTCTAAAAATCTTCTATCCTTCGTTTTCGCAATAAAATCTATTCCGTGATCATCAACCTCTGATGTATATACTTCAAGTCCGTAAGAGGCAAATTCCATCTTCACATAATACTCTGCGTATCGACCGAGTTGTAGTCTATTTAAATTCGACCAAATTGTATTGGGCATCCTTAATGCTCCTTTAATAAATCTTCTTGAGCTTATAAGATAAATAGGTCAAACTATCGATACATTGCCGCCCAAGGTTGGATACACTTCAAAAACCTAATGATTTTCTTTGAAGCTTCTTAATTTCTTGATATTATTCTTTCGCTCAACAGGGATTCATTTCCTCTTTAATAATTATTGATTAACATATCTTAGCATATTAGTGTCATCTGCCTACTTATCAAGAGGTTATGCGAAAAGCCCCTAATTCAAGGGGCTTTTCATTATCATACCTTTTTTATTCTACCTTTTGAGGGGTTAATCTTATCAAACCTTACTAAGGCGATGAATTAAAGGCTTTCCCTGGTCTATTCATTCCCAGGGAAGAGTAAAATATATTTATCCAGCTTAATTATAAGAGCTTGATCATATAGAACAAATCGATAGTAATTGGGAAAAGCACATTGCCATTTTCAACTATTATATGGCTTAGCTCAAAATTAAAAAACTAAACTCTAAACTTTGGTTATTTGCTAACTCAGAATGGATCAATTATCTGAGCTTCTGACTGTTTAAGCATATTTAGCAATGCCTCTGATTCTTCACTATTCAAATAAGGACGTTTATCAATGCGTGCCCACCAAAAGTCTTTACCAAGAAAATTTTTGACTTCGGAAAAACTCATCAAAGTAGGAATAAATTTTAAATAACTTGGTTTAGATGTTAAAAACTCAACATCCCAATACCATTCATCTCCATGATCTGGATGAGTTCTAGTCTTTTCCTTTCGTCCTTTTACTTTAGCAGCCCCTACAATACCATTACCAATTTGAGAATAAAACACATAATCATTTGTATTTAAGCACAATACAGCTTCTTTTCTGCTTCCATAAGCAGATACTTTGCTTGTATTTATCATTTCACGGAAACACTCATAACCATCACCATGGTCAAATCTACCATTAGTATCAAATAGTACTCCTTTTCTTTCAGCGGGGTTTAGATGGTAGTCATATGGCTTTGCAAAGAATTCCAAGTAACTTTTATTGTTAATGTGATATATACGATAAGGGAAAAAATCAATAGATAAGCCTTTTGATTTCCAGTAATCAATTATTTGCATAAGCATAATATCTGCAGCACTTCCTATGACCCATAGGTGCTGTTGTCTGTTAAATTGGCTTTCTTTTAGTTTCGAATCCTCTTCTAGTTCAAAGAAATTCTTGTGTGCTTCTATGAGCGAGATATTATTGTCAACACCAGGGTATGCCCAATACTTTGCTTCGATTTCTTTGTAACTCCATAAACCTGCATTTCCTGCATAACGCAGTAACTGGTCTAAAGCTCCTCGATCTGCAATGCCTGCTTTAAGCTCAAAAATTATAATATCGCCTTGTGCATTTAGGGCGTAAATATCGGCAACGGGTTCACCACGACTTTCTTGGTGAAAGGTTAAAAGGGGTTGGTGATAAAAAATATCAAATAGATTTTTTGCTAATAGTTCCTCAAGGAGCTTTTCATCCATTATAGAACTAAATTCAACAGTTTTGAGTTTTTTATTTTTATCGTAAGTCTCGAATAACATTTTTCTACTACCTCCTTGATAGTTATAAGCTTTGATGAATCCATCACCCATAGTATCAATGATTTTATTCTAACTCAGAAAGCTAAGTGATAATCCCTGAAGTGTTACTTTCAAGGATTAACCAATATCTTCAGAAAACTGCTCCAGCATATCTTGAATATGTTCTCGTGTCTCTTCATCTAAGCAAAGAATCTTAGTTTCTTTTATGCCTCTTGTTAATAATACACGGTAGGCATTTCTTAATAATCTTTCAGTATCAGCAGTTTTAGATTTCACAGGACTATCGTATGAATTTTTTCTCTGTGCCACCCATTCTCCTTCACGCCAAACAAGATCTGGCCCCCAAATAACCCCGACTCGGTCAAACTCAAAACCTTGTGCGCTATAGATACATCCTACCTGTTCTTCCCCTTCTTCTGTCTCAGCCCATAGTGTATAAGGATGCTGGTTAGGTCGATACTGTTTCTTGCTATTCGCCTTACGATTCCACGGGCGCTTCCAATTGCTTATCACCACGTCTTTGATTAGTGATCCATCATCCAGGATGATTTTTTCGGTTAATTTCGATTTTGCTTCCAATAATCTCTATAAGATCCAAACCAAGACGGTCGCAAAGCAATAATAAAAAAATTGCAATATCCGCAATTTCTTCCTCCGCTTTTTTCAGATTCTCAGGCATACTAACGAAAACATCAACCTCGTCATTCCTGATCCAGCGAAATATATCAGCAAGTTCACCCGCTTCTGAAACAACAGCCATAGATAGGTTCTTGGGATCATGAAATTTTGACCAATCTCGATCATTAACAAACTTGCGAAGTTCAAACATGATATCTGCAAGGTTCTTATTCTTTTGACTATCTGGTTTACTCATATCATGATCACCTTAGTTCATTGTTCAACTTGTCATCTAAAAATCCTGCAAATCCAGTATCAGCAGATATTTTAAATATTAATCATTAGGCTTTTGACATCTAATCTCCTGCATACCTATCAAGAGGACATACAAAAAGCCCTTAAATATCAGGGCTTTTTGTAGCCTTACTTGAATTGTACACCCTTATTTAATGGTAAATTCATATCCAATCTATTGTTTTTCAAGCTCTTCAAGGCCCCAGGGACTGCTTGGTTGCAACCCTGAAGGCTTTACAGTATTAAGTAGCCTGGTTGACCTGTTGAAAGCGCCGCTTATCTCTGCCTCTACCTCAACAACCGCTATTAAATCGGATTCATGTTGTTTAACCGCTTTAGGCTTCAGGCTGTCGGATAACCTCCGAGCCAGGCTCTGCAGTTCTGCTTTAACCAGCTGGTTGTTGTCAGGGCTAATAACGCCTTCGTTATCGCCCCAGGGGTTAAGCACCTGGCCGCCTGTTTCCTTAGAATACATCTCAACATACAGAGAAGCTTTAAGCGAAGGCAGGATCGCCCTGGCTGCTTCTAAGCGAAGCGGGCTGCCGTTACCTTCTATTAGTTTGCTTAACTCTCTCAGATACTCAAAAGGCCCTGCCGCTATGAGTTCTGCTTCTAACTGCTCCCGCAGGGTTTCAACTTTTGCCCGTTTGCCTGGCTCTGCTTCTTCATCGTCAGCCTTCATCTGAGCCAAAGCCAGTTGCCGGGTTATCAGCTCTTTAACTTCAGCTATTTCCTTAAAGCCTTGCTTGCTCAGCTCTTCTGCCCTTGCCTTAGCTTTCTCGTAAAGGTCCCAATCCTGCTGCCTCTTAGCTTCTGCAGTTAAATCAAGATTGTTTATTAAAGCTTCCCTTTGCTGCTGGTATTCGTCAAATATCGCTTCTATCTCTGCCGACCGCTGGAGAATCTCTTCCTTTAACTGTTTAATCATTTTTAGCGCCGCCCTTCTTCTTTGATTTTTGAGCCTCTGGCTGCTTGTTACTATTACAGACAGGGCAGCCCCTTTCAGGGGTTTCAGTCATAAATTCCGCTTTGCAATTTTCACAATAACTCCTCACAGAGATTTTACTTTCGAATCTTTGAATAACCATCTAATCAGCTCCCTTTATTAAAATCCTTTCGGTTTAGCACCAAAAGCCCTTGCTGCAGGTCGCTGCTTCTCTGCATACCAGGCAGCCAAGGCAACCGATAACACTAAATCATCATTGATATTTTCCCTCCAGGCTTCGTAGCTGTCATGGGCTGTTTTAGTGTTGATCTTCACTTTAAAATTAAGCAGCTCATTGATAAAGGTTTGAGCCTCTGGCATTTCTGCTGCTACCTTTAACCGGCCACTTTGGAATAATACCTGCAGCACTCCAACAAGATCGCGCTTTGGGACATTGATGAAACTTCCCGCTCTGGTTACTGTCCCGCCGCCGTGAATTGATATGCCTACCGGGTTAAGGCCTGCTTTTTTGAACATATCAAAAACTGGCCGCCCGCAACCTGTAGCATCAACTATCAGAGATGTATCTACCACCAGCAGCGCTGCCAATACTTGCCGGGTCCGGTCCACTATTTCAGGGTAAGGGGTCCCCAGCTTCGGCCGCTCCAAATGTCTTAAATGATAACAGGCGTTGCTATCTGGCTCCGGTCCTTGTCTGAAGCCCTTCATCATCTCATAACCATGCTTCGCGGTCCCGGCCTTCTCTAAAACACATAGCGCCGTATAATCAGCAGCCTGGCCCAGGTCGAGGCCTACAAAGTGTTTCACCTTATCGCCTCCCTTCTGTTAAAAATAGGGGCTTAACTTCTTCTGATATTGCACTCATTACCAGGTTATAAGAGAAAACGCTATCTATTGCCTCTGTAAATTCGCCTTCATATTCAGCCTTAAAGAACATATCAGGCATTGAAGCCCTTTCTTCTGCTATAAAATCAGCGGCTATTCGGGGGCAATCATAGCAAGTTATCTTTATCCGCTCCCAGGCCTGGCCGCCTTCGGTCCATTCTTGAAAGAAAAAACCACGCTTACCAAAGGGCGTACTCATTAGAATAAGCTTGCCGCCACTTACTGCCAGCATCGGCCTAACAGCATAGTAAAGATCGTCTGTTATCCTAGCTGCTTCATCTCCAATAATTAGAGAAGCACCGCTGAAACCGCGGATCGTAGCCTCTGAAGAAGGTAAGCTAATAATCCGGCTTCTGTTTTCAAGAGTTAAAGAGAGCTTGTTGTCCTCTGGCTTTTTTGGCTTAATTTCAAGTTTGTTAAACTCGTCAGCTACTTTTTTAAACAGTTCCGCACTCTGCCTCAAAGAAGGGCTTATAAGAAGAATTAAGCTGCCAGGATAAAAAAATGCTCTATGTAAAGCTATAATTGCCGCGGTCGTACTTTTCCCGCTCTGCCTGCAGCAGTTAAGAAGAAGGCGCTTATAGCGCATACTTAAAGCCCTCTGCTGCCAGGGGTCCGGATCAAAGTTTAAACTTTGCTGGGAGAATAACACCGGGTCCAGGGCCATTTTTAGATCAGCTGCTAACATCTGCGTTCAGTCCCTTCTATTGCCGCTATAAGCTTCTCTCTGGCCTCTGGGTAAGGGTCCAGGGCTTGTAGTATAACTGCCCGTAGTTCTATCCATTCAGCGCTTATAGTGATGTTTACAGCGCCTTCTTGTTGCAATTCACCTAACAGCTTAGCTTGCAATTCTGCCTGTTTCTCTGCCCGGGCTATTGCTTTCAATGCCAGGTCGTAATCCTTTTCTCTTTTTACTTGTCTATATATTTCCATAGTCTCATTTGTTAAGATGACTAGGCGTTCAATGATATTATCTGCTTCAGTTATTTCTTTAATTCGTTTTGACTTTAAAAGGCTGCAGGGCAAGTGTTCTTTATGATGTCTTCCAACTGCTGAATAACTGACTTCAAATTGCTTTGCTATATTTCTTAATGATTGCCCTTCGATTAAAGCTTGATTAATTTTAGCGGCCTTGGCATGTTCACATATGCTACATTTTCTACTCACTGAACCACCTCTTTTGTAATAGGCTGCTTTTCGTTTCAACTCCTAAAGGGAGTAAAACTAAAGTTAGACATTAAAATACCCCTTTAAATAGGGGCTTAACTGTATAACCTCCTGCCTGCTAATCATAGGGTTGTTATGATTATTGCATCTATCATTATTCTTCGTCACCGTACTGATATAGATCAAATACTTTTTCATGTAACTTATAAAACCTGAACATTTCTTTCCGGAAATCTGCTAAGGGCTTCACACCCCAAATCTGATCAATTCTTTTTTCTGATTCATTAATGGCCTCAGCCAAGCTAGGGAATCCATTGTTCAAATACTCCTGAATGTCAGTTGACCAAAACATATTAATTGCATTAACGTATTTATCGAATATAGCTTTATATGGGTCTTCAAGTTGAAATTGACGGGCCTTATCAATGTAAGTCATTAGCTTATCTCCTTTACTGATTAAACGATTTTATGAGTTTTGAGTTAGTATTTACCTATACTTTCGTTTATTTCGTTTAATTCGTAATCTTATTTTTTACTAAACCATTTTTCAATCGGCCTACCAGTCTCATAAAGCCCCTTACTGCTATAAGCAAGGTCACGTTCAGCTAATAATTTTAAAGCCCTGTTCAACTCTTGAGCGGGCTTATTCCTACCAAAGTGATTGCTAATTTCTGTTCTTGTCATCCCTTCCTGGCCAGCTTTTCTAATAGCTGATAATATTTCATCTGCAGCTGGATCACCGAGAGAATCACCGAATATAAATTTTGCCGATGCTTCAACATAGTCCCATACTGCCAGAGCAGCTGCTAAATGCTTTAAACTAATCTTATCTGAAAGATCCAGTAAGGCATAAATACAAGCAATCCTCATAACTTGGGCTTCTGATCTTGCTAACATCGCACCAAGAAGACCAGGCTTCCCCTCTGAAAGCTCAGGATATATTTCATACCATAGCAGCCGGGCTTCGGAATCCCTTTTCAACTCTTCGGCTTTTTGTCCAAATTCAGTTGCTTGTCTTAACCTATTAACGATGTCAGTAAAATTAACTTTGTGTAAACACCCACCCTCAGGCAAGCACTGAGATCGTCTAACGCATGCAAACAAAAACCTATTTGCAAACCCGTTTGCCATTTCGGTATTATCAAGATAACGTAACAATTCATCTTTAGTGATATGACCTATTATTGATATATGGGCTCCAGTAGCTTTTGCCGGGCTGTTTTTGGTTAAAGCCTGTAAACTTCCATCATCCCAAGCTTTGCGAATAATAGCAGATAAGGTATTTCCTTCACGTTTAAGAACTCGAATTGTTGAAGCAAATTCAGATTCTATAACCATTAACCTTTTATCAACGACTCCGTCAACACTAACTACTTCCTTTTGTTCACCCCCTTTACTTCTCTTATGCTCTCGCTGCTCATCTCTTACTACCCAAATTAAACCTTCACCGCTGCTCATACCCTGAGTTATTCTATCCCTTGCCCATTCTTCATTAAACTTAAATAGATTTTTTATCTGCCCAATAGAAACACCCTTTCTTCCTTTTGAGGTTGTGCCCACTATACAGGCAAATAGATTTAAATAATGCTTATCTGCTTCTGCTACAAAGTGAGCTGACCTTCCAATGACATTACCGAATAAAACAAATAAACTAAACAACAGGGCTGCTGGATCAGCCTCTGTGTGAGGCTCTATAGTTTTTACTATTTCACCAGCTAAGCCATAATATGCTTCAGGAGCAAGTGGAGAGGGCCAAGTAGAAACAGGGTAATCTTCTGTTTGAGATTTATCAATAGATGCCTCAATTATTTCAATATCTTCATCTGTCATATGTTCTAAGATATTTTTGCCCATTTTGTAAGCTCCCCCCTTCTTAAAAGGTCAAGCTTATCTTCAGGGCTTCCTGTGGCTAACAGCAACATGTTATTCTCAATCTGGGGCAACATATGAACCGCATCAACTATCTCCGGACCTATATCTAGTCCACATGAACTTAAAATCTCAATTACCCTTGATCGAAAATTGGCCATGTTAAGGAAAGCTTTCTCTTCTAACTTTTGATATTGTTTCGATATGTTTCGTTTTCGATTACTCTTAATTACTTTTTGCTGTTCAAACTGAGATGGAGACCGATCAATTGGCAAGTTAAACTTTTGAGCGATCAATCTAGCTGCCTCGATCGGTCGAATATTTTCCCGCTCGGAAATGTATTTGATAATATCGCCACGCCAGCCACAAGCAAAACAATAGCCGTAATCAGTATTCACTTGGAAGCTGGGGTCGTGATCATCATGAAAATCGCAAATAATCTTACCCCCTGGATCCGGTTTTTCACCATAGACTAACAATAAAACATCTGTAAAGGTTAACTCCTTTACAGATTTGAATATGTCAGTTATAATTGTCATAGAAATCAAATCACCTTTCTGCTCTGGCATTCATACCAGGGCTTTTTATTTACAGAATTAATTTTAGAAATATGCCAAAATCTCTTCTTTTGACTGCCCTATTGCTCCTTTGTCAATGGATTTTACCTGTTTAGGTATGCTATTAATTTATTTTTAGGTACTACAAGCCGCTTTTCACCTACTCTAACAGCAAGGCCTTCTTCTTTAGCGATCCTGTACGCCACTTTTCGGTTGATCCTCAAAAGATTGGCCATTTCATCAACTGTTATAGTAAGGGGAAGTTCTTCATAGTTTTTTATTGTTAAAGTCATTTTTTTCACCTCCTATTTGGACATAAAAAAACCTGTTAAAAAACAGGCATAAACAATATGATTATTTCCGTTACCGATATCTTATTTCATCAATTGATATTTTTCCGCTTATTACCCTGGCCGCGTTGTAAGGAGTAAGATCAGTCTTATTAAATTCATTTCTTCGACCAGGTGAACCGCGAAGCAACTTTTCTTGCCATTTTTTTTTCTTTCTTTTTTCTCGCCAGTTTTTTCTATTTCGACTTATTTGACACACCACCCTTATTTTGGCGCCGGTGTCCTTTCGGACTCAACAGCATTTTTTATCATATGCAGTTTTGCAATATTAATATTTGCATAATTGCAAGTGCTTTTTCATAAAAATTTTTACTTGCCATTTTTATTCTTTAAAATAATAGAAACTCTTTTTTCTGGATCAATTCGTTGAGAAACTGGCCGCACTGTTTTATTTAATTTGTATTCATCTTTTATTTCCTTAGCATTTTCGAGAGCTGCAGCTTTGTTTTCACTTAATAAATCTGATAATAACAGTTCTTCTCCCGGATAAAAAGCTGGCCTTTCTTTTGTTTCAGTAATTCTTCCTTTCTTTAATTCATTTAGGGCGTAATCTATTCTAACTCTTTCATCTATGAGTTCTAACATTTTGCTCTGCACTTCTTCTGGATAGAAACTTACCATATGCTCCCTTTCGATAGTAGTAGGTGGAATATAAAATGTATAACCTTTTTCTCGATCTTCTTTGCTTGTAAAAAGCCATCCAAGAGCATCAGCTATTTTTTTTGAGGTTTCTTCAGTTAATGGTCTAGATTTCGTCTCAACTTGTGAAAGATAAACACCAGATAAACCGGCTAGCCTTGCTAATTGTTCTTGACTTAAATCTAAGTACTCCCTCAAATCTTTTATGCTATATAATCTTTTCTTTATCACTTCACTACCTCCAAAGCTTGCAATATTGCTATTTTTTTGCTTGCTATTTTGCAAATTAATATTATTATAAAGTAGTATTAAATGCCTGTCAAGTGCTTTACGTTCAATATTTTTATTAAGAACATCAGAGAAATATACTCCCTTTTTACTAGAGATAAGATACTTAATAAGCAAATATAAGATCATATAGTTATATATCAGAAAAGCATAAATCCTTATTTCAAGGGATTTTTGGGGACGTACTTCCATATGGAGGGACAGTCATCTCCAGATTGACACGCAGGAGGCCCGTGGTTCAAAACCACGCAGGCGCACCAAAAAACCGGGACTGAAGTCCCGGTTTTATTATTTCATTGCCCTTTCTTTTTCA
>SL_3KL_010_SEDDRAFT_10004880_pt1 | contig 12082 bp, 10 predicted proteins | sample SodLakKL_010_SED_2_FD_10381 | JGI IMG/M metagenome (IMG submission 10381)
TTTAAAAAAATTGTTTTACCATAGTTTTACAGAACCAAAACAAAAAAGCCCTAAAGTATCTGATATATATAACTTTAGGGCTTTTAATAGTGGCGGGGGTAGGATTTGAACCTACGACCTTCGGGTTATGAGCCCGACGAGCTACCAGCTGCTCCACCCCGCGATAGACTCCAAAGATACAGGAATTTTATGGCAAATACCAAATCCAAAAGTAAAAAGACCGGGAAAATTTGTGCGGTGAAGCTTTTTGGTTGGAGATAATTTCAAATGAAGAAATCCGGATTTTAAATTATCCGTTTTTACCAACGGTTTTTTCGCTTTCGCTGTCCTCTGAGTTTTCTTTTTCCTGTTTTTCTTCCTCGTCTTCATCTTTAATCTCAATCACTTCAGCATCCACCTCATATTCATCTTCGGGCTCCTCTTCATCAAAATCCCGTTCCACCAAAACGGTTACTTCGTTTGCCATCAGCACAAGGGTAGTTATGGCTGTTATAATGGGTGCATACACGATAAAAAATGTCAGCCCGGCGGCACCGATGGATAACTGGCTCTGGAAAAGCGTTTTGCCTTTTTTGCTTTTTATGATCACCCGCCGTGCATTCCCTTCTTTTACCAATTTGCGGATCTGGCTGATAATTTCATCAACCGTTCCCTGAATCTCTTCTACAATAGTTCTGCCTTCTTTTTTCATGACGATCGAATTTTTTTGATAATTTTTTGTAAGGAATTCACTTTTCATAGTTCATACTACGAGAAGACCTATAATAAAGATACAGGAATTGTCATGCTTTCAAGAGTATTTTGTGCATCCACTATTGGGGTTGATGCACGGTTAATTGAAGTGGAAATCAATATGAGCGGCGGTGTACCCAAGTATTTTCTGGTTGGTCTGCCAGACAGGGCGGTGAGCGAATCGAAAGACCGGATTGATGCCGCACTGAAAAATGCAGGCGCCCATTTTCCGAGGGGAAGAATTACGGTAAACCTGGCTCCGGCTGATCTGCCGAAAGAAGGGAGCGCATTCGACCTCCCGATTGCCGTTAGCCTGCTTGCCGTTTCTGAACAGATAGAAACAGACAAACTGGAACGATCTCTGATTTTGGGCGAACTTGCCCTCGACGGTAAACTGCGACCGGTGAAAGGTGTTCTGCCAATGACGGTGGAAGCACGAAACCGGGGGCTCGATTACGTTCTGTTGCCCGAAGCAAATGGTGCCGAAGCCGCTGTTGTGGATGGAATTGAGGTGATTGCATTTGACAACTTGCAGCAGGTGATGGAGTGGTTCCAGGATGATACGGCTCGTGATCCGATGCATGTGAATGTGAAATCTCTCTTCAATCAGAACGGCCAGGCAGAAATTTTGGACTTTGAGGATGTGCGCGGACAGGAAAATGTGAAACGTGCTCTGGAAGTTGCCGCAGCGGGAAGTCATAATTTAATTATGGTCGGACCGCCAGGCTCCGGCAAAACCATGATGGCCAGAAGGCTGCCCACGATATTACCCCCGCTTACACTGGATGAAGCCCTGGAAACAACAAAAATCCACTCGGTAGCCGGACTGGTTGAACCGGGAAAATCTTTGGTTACGAGCCGGCCGTTTCGAAGTCCGCATCATACGGTTTCGGATGTGGCATTGGTTGGGGGAGGAAGCATCCCCATGCCGGGAGAAATTTCAATGGCCCATAACGGTGTGCTTTTTCTGGATGAGCTTCCTGAATTTAAACGCAGTGCGCTGGAAGTAATGCGTCAGCCGCTTGAAGATGGCTCGGTCAGCATTTCGAGGGCGAGGATGAGTGTAAGTTATCCGAGCAGGATTATGCTGGTAGCTTCGATGAATCCGTCGCCCACGGGGGACTGGTACGATCCGGCTGATGAAAATGGGGCCACAAACATACAAATGCAGCGATATCTGAGCAAAATCAGCGGGCCTCTGTTGGATCGTATTGATCTGCATATTGATGTAGAGAAAGTCAGTTTTGATGAACTTTCAGCCAGGCGGAAAGGTGAAAGTTCTGCTGAAATCCGTAAACGGGTGGTGGAAGCCAGGGAAATTCAGGATCGAAGGTTTATGGGGATAAATGCCGTGTATTGCAATGCGCAAATGAACACAAAACTTGCGAGAAAAATTTGCAGGATTGATGATGCAGGGGAGAAGATGCTTAAAAAAGCAATGAACTCTCTGGGGCTCTCTGCCCGGGCGTTCGATCGTATATTGAAAGTCTCAAGAACGATTGCAGATCTCGATCATGCCGAATCCATTCAATCCCGGCACATTGCGGAGGCTATTCAGTACCGGAGTCTCGATCGTGAAGGCTGGCTTGGATAAAGTTTAACCCAAAATTGTCATTGAAAAATGAGATAAGTGCGTTAAAAGTGATCTNGAAGTCTAAAAGAGCGTTACTGGTGTTTTTTCGGTATCCTTCAAGTGTCACGAAGTCATTGTCCCAAAGACGTTTCAAGGAGAGGCTGTCCAAAAAGTGCGCTCAACAATATTATTAGTCATCAATACCGTCATGCCGGACTCCGATCCGGCATCTCCAGATTTTATCAAAGAGAGGAGGTTTCACTCCGCTATCGCTACGTGTTCAAAAAATGAGCGTATCAAGTACGGGATGATGCACTTTTTGGACAGCCTCACGCTTGAAGGTTTTTAAGTGGTCAGAAAAGGCTGGCTTGGATAATTGTTGATTACGATTCGGGAACAAATTTTTATCCCGGTAGGTAAGAGAGCTTAAATAAACCAAGCTATTATTATGGATAGAAATTACGAGACATACTGGAAAGGAAACTGGGTTTTCATGCTGCCGTTCATCATTTTGTTGCTTTATCTGTTCTTTTTGTAAACAGATTGGCAGTGATTAAATTCTGTCGATAATCCAGTTTGGCGTGAGTTTGATGAGCCAGGCAATGAGCCGCCAGCGACGTGTTACGTACGAGTAGGCTTTTCTTTTTTCAATATCTTTGAGGATCTGTCTTACCGCTTTTTCTGTTTCGGCTACCCAAAACATTCCCCGTTTTCCTTCTGTCATTTCGCTTTTTACAAAACCGGGTTTAACATCTGTAATGGCTATATCATAACTACTTGCTTTGTTACATCGCTGCCTGTAAGCCTGCATGTAAGTGGAAATAAATGCTTTCGATGCACTGTAAGGAGCTGCCCGTGACGAGCCGAAGAGAGCGGCAATAGAAGAAATTCCCACGATGTGGCCGCGTCCATGGTTCCTGAAATATTGAAAAGCCTCTCCAAATAGCTGTACAAATCCGCTGACATTCACATCAATAATTTCCTGCTCCATGGTGATTATCGAAGATGCAGGATAGTTTGAAATTCCGGCATTCAGCACAATAATGTCCATGCCGCCCATCTCTTCAATCAGTGAAAGGAGCTGTGTACTCGCTTTTTTCTTTTCACTGACATCCATCTCCCTGTAATGGAATTGGACACCCAGCTTTTTTTTCAGCTTTTCGAGTTTATCAATCCTTCTTCCGGTTCCTCCCACAATGTATCCTTTCCAGGCAGCCTGCCGGGCGAGTGATTCTCCGATACCGGATGTGGCACCAATAATTACAATTCTTTTGCTCACGAATCAAAGAATATTCAGGATTCTATTTTTACAGGCTTAAACTCAGGATATGCGGCTTTCAGCCATTCATAACCGCCAAACAGGATGGCCGAGTATACAACATTTCCGGCAATGGTATAATGGAAAAATGGTATGGCAGCCGTGTAGCACATAATAAGGCCTTCCATTGTTGGCGGATAAAGCGGACTTGTAACCCAAACGCCGAAATTGCTGACAATATAAAAAATGACCGAAGCTCCCAGTGCCCCTCCAACTACCCTGCCGAAGGTAATTTTTTTGAGCAGATAGTAACCCAGTACCACGATCATTGCAATACCTCCGTAGATAAAAAGAAATCCGCCGGTAAACCATGCAAAGCCTTCATAAAATGAGCTATACATCAGGTTATTCAGCAACAGATCACTAATCCAAATAGCCAACAGTGGAACCAGAAGAGCCCATTTTTTATCTGCAAAATAGGCTGCCCCGAAGAGGGCAATCGCACCAATCGGGGTGAAATTATATGCATGTGGCAGCAATCGTGAGAGGGCTGCGAATAGGATAAAACCTGTTATGATTAAAATCGATTTTCTATTCATGAATTTTTTTGGACTTTGATTTATTTGCTAAATATAAGAGATGAATAGCAAAAGTGTGAGATTGAATCGAAGTTCGGCAAAATAAAAAAATGCCGCAACCCCGAATCGGATTGCGGCATTTAGGAAGTCAAAGACTATGAGCTTATATGGTTATCAGATTTTCGTAAGAAACCAGATAAATAATTTCATGGTAATTTCCCAATATCTAAGAAAGATACTTTGCGAGTTTAACCTGACACTATTCGTTTGTTGTAAGCTCCAAATTAATCTGAATGTTCACACGGTCTCCCACAACGGCAGTGGCAGCCCAGTCGCCCACTCCTACACCATAATCTGTACGGTTTAATTCAGCACTTGCTGTAATTCCGGCAACTTTGGTGTTTTCCTGCATGGGGTGGTCCATCACACCCAGAAGTTCAAAGGGCAGGTCGAATGAATGAGTAACATCTCTGATGGTGAGTTCGCCTCTTGCAACAAATTCGTTATTTCCGGTTTGCTCGATCGAAGTACTTGAAAATGTGATGTTCTGCCATTCTGAACTGTTGAAGAAATCCTCTGATTTCAGGTGGTTGTCTCTTCGATCATTTCGGGTATTAACACTTTCTACCGGGATGACGACTTGAATATGACTGGCTTCAAGGTTCTCGGGGTCGAATTGAATATCGGCATGATAGTCGTCGAAGGATCCGTCAACAGGTGTGAAAAAATGGTTAATGCTAAAATTTACAGCGCTGTGTGCACGGTCTACTTCCCATTCGGTGGCAGATGCCTCATCTGTTTTGTCTGATGCAAAAACAGATGATGTTAATGTGAATAGCGCAATGATCATGTAAGCCGCAAGAGATTGTATTGTTTTCATAATTGTATTTGGTTTTAGTTAAAATTGTTCAATATTAAATAATAGTTATTGTGGATTCGTTCCTTTTGATTCGTTTTTTTACTTCTTAACTGACAGGATAGGGAAGGCAGGTATAACAGTGTTTCATCTGTTTGTCAAAAAAGAAGCACAAATGTATCACAACTACTTCGGTACTTCTTCCAAACAAAACCTCCAGGGCCGTTTGGCATGATCTCCGGCATAATCGACCCCGATTCTGGGAGTTCGGCTGATTGTCGATTGGTTGATGGAAATGGACTGGTCTTCAATCCAGAGGGGTGGTTTTGAGAGTGAAGTGTTGTTCAGGGAGATGGTTATGCCGAGGGCTTGTGTTAATTTACCGGGACCGTTGGCAAGATTTTTTTCACTGTTCATTCCTCTTCGTTCTTTCATTATCTCCACACCGTTGAGTGGATGAATTGTCCGGATCAGAACAGCATCGGCCAGGCCATTTTTGTTGGTCACAACATTCAGCAGGTGATGAATTCCGTAACAGAGATAGATGTAGGCATGGCCGGGATCACCGTACATCACTTCAGTGCGCTCGGTTCGGAGGCCGTTGTTTGCGTGGCAGGCTTTATCGTTGCGTCCGCAGTAGGCTTCGGTTTCGGTGATGATGCCGGATGTAAATTTCGAATTGAAAGAAGTACATAGAACCTTTCCAATCAGTTTTTGGGCGGCATCCACCACATCGGGGTTTTCATAAAAAGAACGCGGCAGAAGATTTTCCCTGTTGAGCATCACGATATTGCGGTGTAAGGATTTTTTTCGATGGCAGGTGCTTGATCCACATAAACATCCTGAAAAGCTCTCGCCAGAATTGTGGTAAAGACAAACAGAGCTGATGTATAAAATGCCCAGAAAATAATAACAATCAATGCGGCATAACCCTGATAGAAAAACTGATAAGCCGTAAATGCATACTCCAGATAGATGCTAATACCGTTTTTTGCCAGCTCAAATAGAATTGTATATGATACAGCGGCTACAAGTGATACCCGAACATTCATCCGTCGCTCGCTGATGAACCGGAAAATGGCATAGAAAAGGAGAAACATGAACATCAGCGGAATGAATCCGGTCAGCCAGTCAGAAACCCAGTCGAGCTCAATAACAATTTCGGTGTAGGGGATGGTGTAGGCGTTAAAAGAGAAAAACGAGATGAAAGAGATCGCCATGGTAAAGAAAATAAATATACTGCCCACAATACCGAATGCGAAAAAATTGTAAATAAATTCCATTGTAGGGCTTTTTCGGTCCTGAATGTCAAACACTTCAAACAGCACGTGTTTGAGTGTGTGGAACAGACCCTGGGCAAAAATCATCAGTATAATCAAACCGGCAATTCCAAAAATCTGCCGCGCCCCAATGAGGGGTTCTATCAATGATTCGAGGGTCACAGCACCTTCAAACACATCACCGCTCTGGCTTTCGAATGTAAATTCCGGAAACAGTTCCCGGCCGTATCGGAGCAGCTCTTCAAAAGCAGCATCGATCGATAAAACATATCCAAGAATGGAGATTAAAATCAGTGTAAACGGAATGGCACAGATAAAAAGGTTAAAAGTAATAGCCGAAGCATTAAAAAAAACGTTTTTACCAACAAGCAGCTTGCCAATCGATTTTAAAAACAGACGAAATTTGTTTCTGTCAAATAAATCCATATTCAATTTAAAATAAGCGGATCGGGTAATAATGCCAAGTTGAGGAGTGTTGTTATTTGTTTAAAAAGTTCTACTGTTAATTACCAGCCATCAGATTCAACTCTATCGCCCATCATTCGCCAAGTACCAGGTTGTATCTAAAAAACCAATTATATTTCGCTGAAATTATTGAAGCCAAAAATGATTCTTTATTTTTAGTGAGTTATTGCATCTTGTTTCAGAAGCTGTATCATTTATGCTGAGACAGAACAACATTGTCTGATCAAATTTTTTTCACAATTAGAGAATGAGCCAAAAAAAGCAGACGCCGCTGATGCGGCAATATTTCGATATTAAGGAAAAACATCCCGGCACCATTCTGCTGTTTCGGGTGGGAGATTTTTACGAGACGTTTTCGGATGATGCTGTTTTAATCAGCAAGGAGCTGGGAATTACGCTCACCAAACGGAACAACGGCGGCGATCAGACTCCGCTGGCTGGATTTCCTTACCACGCACTGGACACCTATCTGCCCAAACTGGTAAAACGCGGTTACCGGGTGGCCATTTGCGAACAGACCGAAGATCCCGAATCGGCCAAAAAAGCCGGCAAAAAAGTGGTAAACCGCGAGGTAACCGAAATTACCACCCCTGGTGTAACGATGTCTGAAAAACTGCTCGACCATAAACGGAACAATTTTATTGTTTCGGTCTATTGGGCGGGCGGAACCGCAGGAGTGGCCTTTTCGGATGTGTCCACGGGCGAGTTTGCACTCAGTCAGGTTTCCAAAGCCGAACTCGATTCTCTGCTTCAGTCGCTGCAGCCGTCTGAAATTCTGATACAGAAAAAACTGAAAAATAATCTGCCCGAGGTTGTTACCCGATACAACATCACCCATATTGATGATTGGGTGTACGAAGGTGATTATGGCTATAAATTGCTGACTGAACATTTCAAAACTCACTCCCTGAAAGGGTTTGGCGTGGAAGAGCTGGAAATTGCCCATACCGCTGCCGGTTCGCTGCTGCACTATATGCAGGAAACGCAAAAATCGTCACTCGGCCATCTGCGACGGCTCTATGCATACGAAAACAGTGATTTTATGTCACTGGATGGTTCCACAAAAAGAAACCTGGAGCTGATTTCAACCATGCAGGAAGGGGGTACCGACGGCACACTGGTTTCTATTCTGGATGATACCGTGACGGCTATGGGCGGCCGTTTGCTGCGAAAGTGGATTATGCGCCCGCTGAAAAAAGTAATACCCATTCAGGAGCGACTGGAAGCGGTGAACTGGCTTCGTGAGCACCATGAAAGAAGAAATGAACTTCGCGAAGAAATGGGGCAAATTGGGGATCTGGAAAGGCTGATCAGCCGTATCAGTGTGGGGCGAACCAATGCCCGTGATTTGAAACAGTTGCAGCTCTCGTTATCTCAGATACCAAGAGTAAAAATGCAGATCTCAAAAACGGAAAATCCACTGCTCGATTCAATCAACAGCCGGATGAAGCTGCTGATTGAGGTGCAGGAACGCATTAACGAAGCCCTGGTTGAAGATCCGCCGGCAAGCATACGGGACGGAGGTATTTTTACTGATGGATTTCATGAAGATCTGGATGAACTCCGCGAAATTGCCCGAAATGGAAAAAAATATATTGCCCAGATCAAAGACAAACTGTCGAAAGAATCGGGGATTCCATCACTGAAAATTGGCTACAACAAAGTTTTCGGATACTATATTGAAGTGACCAATACCCATAAAGATAAAGTCCCTGAGCATTTCATCAGAAAACAGACACTGGTCAACTCTGAACGCTACATCACCCCGGAGCTAAAGGAAGTAGAAGAGAAAGTGCTCTCCTCTGAAGATAAGAGCAAAACCCTGGAGGGCGAGCTGTTTGAGGAGCTGCGGATATATATTGCCGAATTTGCCGATGATGTTCAGCAGATTGCAAAAGCCCTGGCCGAACTTGATTGCCTTCAAGGTTTTGCGGAAGTGGCATTTCGAAACAATTATGTGCGGCCGGAGGTGAACACGGGTGATGAAATTGACGTGAAAAAAGGGCGGCATCCGGTGGTAGAAAAAACCCTGCCTGCCGGTGAACCGTTTATCCCGAACGATATATTTCTGAACAATTCCGACTACCAGATACTAATGATTACCGGGCCAAATATGGCTGGTAAAAGTATCATTTTGAGACAAACAGGCCTGTTGGCACTGATGGCCCAGCTCGGCTCTTTTGTTCCGGCGGAAAAAGCTAAAATCGGGATCGTTGACAAAATATTCACCCGGGTGGGAGCCTCTGATAATCTGGCAGCCGGAGAAAGCACGTTTTTGGTAGAGATGAACGAAGCGGCAAATATTTTGAACAATGCAACACCCAAATCACTGATTCTTCTGGATGAAGTGGGCCGTGGGACCAGTACGTTCGATGGGCTGAGTATTGCCTGGGCACTGTCGGAATATTTGCATAACAAGCCCGAAGTTGCTGCAAAAACCCTGTTTGCCACGCACTACCACGAGCTGAACGAACTGGAAAACCGGTATGAGCGGATCAAAAATTTCAATATCCAGGTGAAGGAGCATGATGGAAAAATTATATTTCTTCGAAAACTGGTTCGCGGCGGTGCCGATCATAGTTATGGAATTCAGGTGGCCGACATGGCAGGCTTGCCGCAGGTTGTCATCAGCCGGGCAAGAGAAATTCTTACCAATCTTGAAAGCCACACACTGGATGTGAGCCACGACGGTAACGGGGCCGTAACACAAACAGCACGAAAAAAAGAAGCAGCCCGAAAAACGGTTCAGGAAGTTCAAAAGCAGGAACAATTACCTCAAATGACCCTGTTTGATGCACACATGGATCCCAACGTGGAAACCCTGCTGAACAAACTGGAAGCGAGCGACCCCGAAAGAATGACACCCATAGAAGCACTGTTGCTGTTAAGTGAACTGAAACGCCTGACAAAACAGTCTTGAAAAATAACGGATAAATCAGGGATGAGGGTTAAAAACTGTAAATTGCACAAACATCAATAAACGAAATTGAGATAAACCTTTTTCTTGCGTATTCTAATGAAATGAGAAGTTGCGTTATGGTGATGGAAAATTGATTAAAACTCAGGTTAAACCTGCTACATCCATTGCCAAAATTTTAAACAATAAAATCATAGTGGCATGAAATATACACGTCGTTCATTTTTTAAAACATCCGGTGCATTGGCATCGGGCCTTGCTTTGGGAAGCCTTTCTTTCTTAAAATCATGTGCTCCAGCTGAAGCTGATTACAATCCTTTTGGAATACAGCTATACACACTTCGGGATGTAATTCCGGATGATCCGGAGGGAGTTATCAGACAGCTTGCCGAATTTGGTTATAAGCAAATCGAAAGTTATGAAGGACAGCTTGGAATGTTCTGGGGAATGGGTAATACCGGATTCAAACAGTTTCTGGATGATCTGGGTATCCAAATGGTTTCCACACATGCCAATGTTTTTCAGGGATACGAACAAAAAGTTGAAGAACTGGCAGAAATCGGAGTTCCATACATCGTTTGTCCGTTTATTGGCCCGCAGGAGTCCATTGATGATTACCTGGAAATGGCAGATACTTTTAACGAATTGGGTGAAATTGCCAACAATGCAGGCTTGAAATTTGCCTATCACAACCACGCATACACGTTTGAAGAGCAGGAAGGACAAATTCCGCAGGAAGTATTGATGGACAATACCGATCCCGATCTGGTAGAATATCAGATGGATATCTACTGGGTAGTAGCCGGCGGTGCAGACCCGATTGAATGGATCAGAAAATATCCGGGCAGATTTACGATGTCTCACGTTAAAGATCTTGCTGAAGTAAACGGCGAGCACGAATCCGTAACTCTGGGAACCGGAACCATCGATTACAACAATATTCTGCCGGTTGCCGAAGAAAACGGTATGATTTATCATCTCGTTGAGCAGGAAGCCTACACAGGCACCACACCGATGGATTCTTCACGAGACAATGCCGAATATATGAAGCAGCTTAGCGTAATCAGCAGAGGCTGATCTGCTTGTACAACACTGCACTGATTCTAAACCTGCGAAGGCCCGAAATTAGGTATCGGGCTTGAGCAGGTTTTTTTATTTTCAGTGGGTAAGCAGTTTTCACAAAGCCCCAGCCAATTGAAACATTCAGCCAAATATATTGCAGACCGTATTCGCCTGATGATTGTTACCAAACAGTTTCAGATTGGCGAGTTACTGCCCTCTACCCGTGAGCTTGGTAAACAGCTGGGCGCCAGTTTTCACACCGTCCGAAAGGCTTATCATCAACTGGCCGAGGAGGGACTGATAAAAAGCGAACAGGGACGCGGATTTTTGATTGTGCGCCAGAGCACTACGCTCGATAAATCGCAGCGACTTGAATTGGGCGCCGACAAAATTCATACAGTTCTTGAAGAGCTGATTGGCTACGGGCTGGACGAATCGGAAGTGGAAGCCATCTTTGAAGAAAAAGTGAGCTACATGGAATGGCCCGACCGCATACAGAGTATTGCCACGGTAGGCGAGACGGAGGAGCTGGCAAAGTTGCTGTCCGATTCTATCAAAAATCAGATTGGAGTGAAGAGCTCTACTCTCAGAATGGCCGACTATAAAGATGCTTTTCAGTATGAGGCGCTCTTTGTACCGATCCATCTTATGAATCAATTTCGCGATTTGAGTGAATCTATCCGGATTCTTCCCGTTGTTTTTCATTATGATGCCGATGTGCTGCTGTCACTGATTGATCGTGCCGGCATTGAGGCGATTGGCCTGGTAACAGCCGAGGAAGATACCATCCCCAAAATCATCAACGAACTGAAATCGCTGATGCAGTTTGAAGGAGCTTTTGTGGCGGGTGCAACATACGGAAAATCACTTCCGCTATTTGTCCGAAATACCGATCTGATTGTGTACACCCCGGCCAGCGAACGCCTGGTGGAAGCAAAAATACCTGAAAAAAACCGAATCAAACTGCAGTATATCATTTCCGAGAAAAGTGCAGATACCATTCGGTCTGAGTTGTGGGATCAGTAGGGAAAAATGAAATGGGCTTAATGCCTTTCAGAAGTAAGATTGCATCTTACCTAAATCCATTAACTTGTCTCGTACTCCGTAAACGTCTTTCGGATAATGTGAACGCAGTCCAGCAGTTGCTCTTCAGTCATTACAAGAGGCGGGGCAAACCGGATGATATTGCCGTGGGTGGGTTTGGCCAGCAAGCCGTTTTCTTTTAACTGAACGCAGAGCTGCCATGCCGTTTTGCTTTCTGGAGTGTCGTTGATTTCCACCGCATTCAGCAGGCCCTTACCTCGCACAGCTTTGATCAGTGAGCATTCAGAAGCCAGTTGTTTCATTTCGTCCCTGAAAAT
>SL_3KL_010_SEDDRAFT_10004881_pt1 | contig 12082 bp, 10 predicted proteins | sample SodLakKL_010_SED_2_FD_10381 | JGI IMG/M metagenome (IMG submission 10381)
CCTATTATCCGGGATGACAAAGAAGACCTGATTTTCCGTACAAAGCGCGAAAAGTACAAAGCTTCGCTAAATAAAATTCGCGAGTATCATGAAAAAGGGCAGCCCGTGCTTGTGGGTACCACCAGTGTTGATGTTTCCGAAACCATCAGCCGTATGCTTAAGCGTGAAAAAATCCCTCACAACGTATTGAATGCAAAACAGCACGCAAGCGAAAGTGAAATAGTTGCACACGCAGGCCAGATAGGGGCTGTTACCGTTGCCACCAACATGGCAGGTCGTGGTACAGATATCAAACTGGCTAAAGGAGTAAAAGAATTGGGCGGGCTTGCCATTCTCGGTACCGAACGCCACGAATCACGACGGATTGATTTGCAGCTTCGCGGACGTGCCGGACGGCAGGGTGATCCCGGAGAAACACAGTTTTTTGTTTCTCTTGAAGATGACCTGATGACGCTCTTCGGCGGAACCGACCGGATTGCCAACATCATGGACAAGCTCAATTTTGATGAAGGGGAAGTGATTCAGCACCCGTGGGTTACCAAATCGCTGGAGAGGGCTCAGAAAAAAGTGGAGCAGAATAACTTCAGCATCAGAAAGCGCCAGCTCGAGTTTGACGATGTGCTGAACAACCAGCGTAAAGTTGTTTACTCACGACGTAAGCATGCCCTTCTCGGCGACCAGCTTCAGAGTGATATTTTCGACATGCTTGAAAATCTGGTCGAAAATATCGTGTACGATTATTATCCCGATGGAGAATTTGAAAAACTCAGGGATGAAGTTTTACGGCTGCTTGCCGTTGAAATCGAAATTGATCGTGATAACTGGGCAATTTGGGCTGAAGACGGCCTGATTGACCACATCATTGAACGGGCTTATGAAGTGTACCGCAAAAAAGAACGGCTCGTTTCTGAACCGCTCTACAGGGTAATCCAGCAGATACAACTTTCGGATGCCGAGAAGAAACCGTCCAAAATTCAGGTTATTTTTTCTGATGGAATCCGCCGGATGCGAATAATTGTGGACGTTGAAAAAGCCGCAAAAAATGAAGGGCGCGAAGTTGCCCGGGCACTTGAGCGAACCGGAATTTTATCCACCATCGACAACAAGTGGATGGAGCACCTGCGCGAGCTCGATACCGTTAAAGAAGGCATCGGACTGCGATCTTATGGACAAAAAGATCCGCTTCTCGAATACAAACGTGAAGCTTTTGAAATGTTCAAAGTATTGATTGACGAGATCAACAAGGAAGCCATCTCACTGATTTGGAAAGCCATTCCGGAAATGCAGGCCGATCCGGGCCGGGTACAGCAGGCACAGAAAGAAAGAAGCAAATACGACATGGACAAAGCCAGTACCCAGCATGCCGACTCTACCAATATGGGATTTCGGGGCGCACAGCAAGGCGATAATGGCGACCGCCGGCCACAGGCACCCGGAGAAAAACGTCAGCCGGTTACAGTTGAAGAGGAACCCGGCCGAAATGACTACGTGAAAGTGCAGAACATGGGCACCAACGAGGTGAAAGAAATTAAGTGGAAATACGCCAAGAAAATGGTGGATGAAGAAGGCTGGATTTTGGTGGAGAAATAACTTAACCCGGTGAAATTATACAACCAGACGACCTCTTAGAGATAATCCCAGAAGAAAATACCAGATGGTAAGAGCGGCAAGCCGTACGGTTTGATTATCCCGATCATAAACCGGGTTCACTTCACATAAATCAAACGATGTAACTTTTTCGTTACGGCCAAACTCCAATGCGAGATCCAGCCACAAATCTTTTGACAGACCCGATGTGTTCGGCGCACTTACACCGGGCGCCTCCGATTGATTAACCGCATCCATGTCCATCGTAACCATGATGTTATTTTTGGCATCTTCCAGATGGCGTAAAATTGTATTTTTTGATATTTCGTGTGCAAAGTGAGCCGTGCCGCCATGCTGCTTCACCAAATTGTAATGCTTAAACGCAACAGTTGCCGGATTGAGCCCAAACACATGATAATCCTTGCAAACCGATGATGAGTGTTCGAATGCCTGGCGAAACGGAGAGCCGGAATGCGGTTTGCCATCTTTCAGCGGGCGTACATCCGTATGAGCATCGATATTGATGATGGTTACATCTTTTTTTGCTTGCGCATATCCCAAAAAATGGCCGAAAGCCGTTTCGTGTCCCCCGCCAATAATAAGAGGAATTTTCCCTTTATTTAGCTTTTTCTCCACTGTATTAGCGAGCCGTTCCTGGTTATTTTCCACATCATCGGCACAGGGAATGTGGCCGGTATCAAACACTTTTTCAAGCAGGTTTGTGTGTTTTTCGTAATAGGCTGTATGCGGTGTCATATTAAAAAGGGCTGCCCGGATTAAATCAGGTGCTTTAGCTGCCCCTTCTCTGCCTCCATTGAGGATTACACCCCGGTCGCATGGAAATCCTATTAAATCTTTCAGGCCGTTCACAAAATCTCTTAATCTCAAATCTACACTCATATTTTTATTCTTTATTTGATTGTTTGAATCCCCGGAATCGAAATCTTTTTTTCCATTCCAAAAAGGTTACAATTATTAAAGTTAAAAGTGTAACAGGAAATATAAAATAGATCATGATGTTGGTAAACACACTTAGAAAATCATGATCTGTTGATGAAAGAAACAGATAAAACAGATACGAAAAATATAGAAACAGAAACAATCCGCCTTCCAATCGTGAAATTATATGGCCGGTATAAAAAATGGGGATGCATAAAAAAGATGCAATAATCAGCACGATCAGGTCAAATTCCAACAAAATATTCTGAACAGGTATAGCCCCGGGAATAAACAAACCCGACACACCCAGTACAGCGAGCAGGTTTAAAATATTGCTTCCAATCACTCCTCCAATGGCGATATCTCGTTCACCCTTGAGGGCAGCCACCAGGGTAATTACAATTTCAGGCAGTGATGTTCCGATGGCCACAACCGTTAAACCCACAACCAGTTCGCTGATTCCGGCCATTTCAGCAAAAATAAGTGAACTGTTGATGAGCCACCGAGCCCCGAGTATTAACAGCGCAAAACCGGCAATACACAATGCCAGGTTAACAATTGTTGAAAGGAATCTTTTTTTTGGTATTTCTTTTTTTGAAAAATCAGCTTTCCCCCCCTGCCGTGCCAGGTAAATGAGATAGCAAAACAGTAAAAACGTGAGAAGCAAGCACTCCCAAAAAGTGATCATTCCGTTATATCCCAAAATGTAAACGAGAATGGTGATTCCAATCATGATTGGAACATCAATCTTTATCAGACTCACGTTAACTTTTAGCGGAATGAAAAGTGCAGCAAGCCCCAGGATTAGCAGTGTATTTGATATGTTGCTGCCGATAATATTTCCCAGCATTAAATCGGTTTGGCCGTCTATTCCCGCCTGAATGCTGATTGCGAGCTCCGGTGCGCTTGTGCCAAATGCAACCACGGTCAGCCCAATAATTAATTTGGAAATACCAATACTCAAAGCCAGCTTTGAAACAGCGCGGACAAGAATTTCTGCTCCGCCAATCAGTGCAACTAGGCCGGCAATAAACCAAAGAGAGGGAATAATCAAAAATTTCTGGGTTAGGTTATTGCGTTAGCAAGTTTTGAATTTGAAGATGTCTGTTTATTTTCTTTTATGCATCTGTGAAAAGTTAAAAAGATGAAACCAATATCGTAGTAAAATTTTGGATTTGTTTTAAGAATATCATTTCAATCTCTCGCCTTTTACGTAACAGCTTTTAACAGCCGACCGGTTGAAGTGATACAGCCAAAAATTGATATCCGGAACATCCAACAGAACAAAATCCGCCTGTTTGCCTTTTTCTAACGAGCCTGTTTTATCATGCAGATTCAGCGCTTTGGCAGCGTAATATGTGCCAGCTTTCAGGCTTTCCGAAGGGGTCAACCTGCCATGATTACAGGTGAGCATCATTGCGAGCTGAAGATCAAATGAAGGTGCTGAACCGGGATTAAAATCTGTGGCCACGGCCACTTCAACCCCGCCATCAACAAGGCGCCTGCAGTTCAGGTAGGGTTGCTGCGTGTAAAGCGAGGCTATCGGCAGGGTAACACCGACAACTCCGGTTTCGGCTATTTTCTGAATTCCGATTTCAGAAATCTGCTCCAGATGATCAGCACTTACGGCCTGAACTTCTGCAGCCAGTTCAGCCCCGCCGCCCGAGGTTAACTGATCGGCATGTAGTTTGGGCTGCAATCCGTGCTGTTTGCCGGTTTCCAATATTTGGCGGGCTTCTTCAATTGTAAAGGCAGCATCCTCGACGAACACATCACAAAAATCAGCCAGATTTTCATTTGCCACTGCCGGTATCATCTCATTTACAACAAGATCAATGTAGGCAACTCTGTTGTTCTTGAATTCCGGGGGCAATGTATGCGCCCCAAGAAATGTGGGGACAATAGTTAGCTTGCTCTCTTTTTTCAGGTGTTTGTAAACACGCAACTGCTTCAGTTCATCTTCGAGCGAGAGCCCGTAACCGCTTTTGCATTCGATGGTTGTTACGCCCATTTTCGAGATTTTTTGAAGCAGTTCGGAGGCTTTTTCAAAAAGTTCATCTTCTGTGGCTTTTCGGGTTGCCTTTACTGTAGAAAGAATTCCGCCGCCGGCTTTGGCAATATCAAGATAACTTTCCCCCTGCACCCTCATCTCAAACTCATCAGACCGCCAGCCGCCAAAACAGAGATGGGTGTGGCAGTCAATGAATCCGGGTACAACAACAGCCCCTTCTGCATCAACTATTTCATCCTGCTGATATTTTTCCGGAAGGTCTGATTCACTGCCTGCCCACTCAATGTTCTCTCCACTCCAGGCCAAAGCAGCGTTTTTTACAGGATGGACTGATGCCTGCCCGCCATCCGGCCGGCATGTGTAGAGAATTGAAATATTTTTCAGAAGGGGCATGTTTATTCTGATTTGTTACTTTAGAAACCGATCGAATAAAAAAGAAAACTTTTTAAAAAGAAATTGCAACCTTTTATTACAGCAGTCGTAACAACAGATATAAGATGTTTTGGTTAAAGAAATGTACAATGAAGCCCTGCACATTGAACCGTGCAGGGTTCTTTTATTTAGGGGAATATGCCCATGCTTTCGTAAATCTCTCCTACTTTGTTGATTGCGTTAATAAACGCCGCAGTTCTTAAATCAACATTATGTTCTTTTCGAAGTTCATTAATTTCGTTGTAGCTATTCACCATTGTGTCTTTCAGCCCTGCATCAACCAACTCTGCCTCACCGCCGCCTTTGGCAAGAAATTGCAGCTCTTTTTCGGTAAACTTGCGATCTGAGATAGTTTCGATAACTGAGAGAATTTTTTTGTAACTGTCTTCCTCAAACCGCTTGCCCATTCGGCCAAACCTCACATGCTGAATATTTTTCAGCCATTCGAAATACGATACGGTTACACCGCCGGCATTCAAATAGTTATCCGGTATAATCAAAGCACCCCGCTCTTTAATAATTTCGTGGGCTTCAGAGGTTGTGGGTCCATTTGCAGCTTCGCCAATAATTTTTGCCTTAATCCTTTTGGCATTTTTCTTATTAAGCTGATTTTCAAGAGCGGCAGGGATTAAAATATCACATTCAGCTTCCAAAACAGCATAACTGTCTTTAAGGGTTTTGGTACCCTCAAATCCAACAATACCTCCGGTTTCCTTTTTAAAATCCATCAGTTTATCCAAATCAATACCATCTTTACTGTAGATGGAGCCGTCAATTTCGGCAACTCCAACCATCACCGCACCGGCATCATACAAATTTTTCGCAGCGTGGTATCCTACATTTCCCAATCCCTGCACAACAAATGTTTTCCCTTCAATGCCCGGCCCGAGGCCAATTTGATCCATATCTTCTTTATTTGAGCACGCTTCATTGATACCAAAAAACACACCGCGTCCCGTCGCTTCAGTACGCCCGCGAATTCCGCCATGGCTCAATGGTTTGCCGGTAACACAGCCTTCGGCATCAATGTCAGAACTTATCTGCCGAAACGTATCCATGATCCAGCCCATTTCTCTTGCACCGGTACCATAATCAGGCGCCGGAACATCTGAGCCGGGGCCAATAAAATTTTTCTTGTATAGCTGAAAGGTGTATCGTCTTGTAATACGCTCTAATTCTCTTAGCGAATATTTTGATCTGTCAATTTTGATACCGCCTTTTGCCCCTCCAAACGGAACATTTACTACCGCACATTTATAGGTCATCAGAGCAGCAAGGGCCATTGTTTCATCCTCGTTCACTTCCATTGCGTAACGAATCCCCCCTTTTGTTGGCAGCTTGTGATGACTGTGCTCAACACGCCATCCCTGAATCACCTCAATGCTGCCGTCATCTCTTTCAAGCGGAAAGCTGATATGAAGCACATCGTTGCACATCTTCATTTGGTCTAACAAACCTTTTTCAAACCGTGTGTACGCTGCGGCCTTATCAAATGCTTTGTTTACCTGTTCAAAAAATTTATAGTCACTCATTTTGTCTCCTCATGTATGTTATGGTAGTTGTTTCACGTATTGTCGTGATTCTTACAAACACTATCAAATGGTAACTTAAGAATCTCCGGCCAGCTTTCTACTGTAAATTACCTGCCATCGGTCGGGAGTTCCGGTCAATTCAACAAGTGCCAGTTTATCGATCTCGATGGGAGACACAAGTTCTGATTCCAGCTTTTCCAGCTCTTCGGTAAAATCATCACAAGGCCTGGTGCTGTAGTGCAGCGACAGGTGAGGATACTCTCTCTTGCTAAACGCCCCACCAAAAACATCATCCAGCTCATCCGAAATGATTTTCAGATCTTCCGTTTTTTGAACTTCAATGGTGATTTTTTGGTAAGGATGATCCCCGCAATGAACAGCTTTAACCGGCAAATCGAACGCCGGAACTGCTGCAGCAACATCATCAACAGCTTTTTTTAATTGATCTTTCTCCCAGTCAGGAACTCTCGAAATGGTAATATGCGGGATGAATGGGTAGGATTGGTAGCGGTGGGCAAGCTTTTTGATGATGCCTGAGTAGTGCTGCCCCGGATTGGCCGCGGGTAGCAGATATATTATCAAACCGGAAATTTCGGGTAAATTCAACTGGCTCTTGCTTCGGGCTCTTCATTAAAGCGAAAACTGAATACATTAATTAGAAACAGAAAGGAAACCGAACCGATTGCTGCATAAATCAATGGAGCAAAGAGGTTTAGTAAAATTGCCGATACCCCTATAATTACAGACCCGGCAGCACCCCAGGCAACATTGGCAATCATCCCGATTCCGCGTTTTATCATCACAAGGTCAATAATAAATCCAATAAGCAGCCCAATCGAGATTAACCAGTAAATGGTAACGGCATTTAATTCTTCCATCTATCAATCGTTTTATTCGTATTAATCTTACATTTCGGCCAAAGGTACAAATTTTTCATTTTTTTTACCCGGTTTGTATCCCTGTTTTTTATGAAATCCAGAAATCAACCCGACAGAAAAATTATCCATGTGGATATGGACGCTTTTTATGCGTCTGTTGAACAGAGGGATTTTCCCGAATACAAGAACAAGCCGGTCGTGGTTGGCGGTTCTCCACAGGGGCGCGGTGTTGTGGCGGCAGCAAGCTATGAAGCCCGGAAATTCGGCATCCACTCGGCCATGCCGGCATCAAGGGCAGTAAAACTTTGTCCGCAGGCCATTTTTGTAAAACCCCGGTTTGATGTGTACAGGGATGTTTCTCAGCAAATCAGGGAAATATTTTTTGAATATACCGATTTGGTTGAACCACTTTCGCTGGATGAGGCCTATCTCGATGTAACCGAAAACCATAAAAACAATCCCTCGGCAACGCTGATTGCCCGCGACATCAAAAAGAAAATAAAAGAGAAAACCGGGCTTACCGCTTCGGCCGGTGTTGCTGACAATAAATTTCTGGCTAAAATTGCTTCCGACCTCGACAAACCCGACGGACTGAGTGTCATCACACCCAAAAAGGCCCAGGGTTTTATCGAAAAACTTGAGATCGGAAAGTTTTACGGCGTGGGCAAAGCTACAAAAACCAAAATGGAGTCGCTGGGCATCAAAACGGGAGCAGATTTAAAAACCTGGGATGAGGTTGACCTGGTAAAACATTTCGGAAAATCGGGGCATCATTACTACCGAATTGCACGCGGAATTGACCTCAGAGAAGTGAAGCCAGACAGAATCAGAAAATCGATCGGGAAGGAGAAAACCTTTTCGGAAGATATCTCCGATTTGGAATGGATCCGGGATTTCCTGGATCAGCTCGCCGAAAAAATAGCCCGTTCCATGAAAAAACTGAATGCTGCCGGAAAAACCATTACACTGAAAGTTCGCTACGAAAATTTTGAAACCGTAACCCGCAGCCATACGCTGAACTATTACACCGGTCAGGCTGAAGATCTTGCCCGCATTTCCAAACGGCTGCTTGAGGAAACGGATGCCGGAGTGCGCGAGGTGAGGCTTTTGGGAATTTCTGTATCATCGTTAAACCTCGCAGAGGGCGGGGTGATCGGTGAGCAGCTCGAAATTCCGTTCCGTGAGTTTTGATGAGGTTTGTCCGCCTTTTATGACAGGCAAAGTGCGGCGCAAACGAGACGCTTGCGCCAGTTCATTTCTGAATACGTCCATGTCAAAAATTATCCGCTGTAGGTGTCGGGCAGGTCGTTTTCGTAGAGAACCACATCGCCGGGTTGGGCATATTGTTTCAGCAGGTCGTTTGCCTCAAACAGCGAGTTGACGACTTTTACGTCCATCATTCTGCCGTGCTCCGAAGTTTCGATACCTTTCCGGATCGGCCTCGTGCGTTCTTCCCCCACAAGTATCACCAGGTCAAGCCCCGAATTGCCGATGTGCTTGCCGAGTTTTTCATTCTCAATCGTTTCCATCTCACCAAGTTCAATCATTCCCGGCGTGATGATAATTTTACGCCCATCTTTGAATGAATCGAGAACATCAACTGCATTTTTTGCCCCAACGGGATTGGAGTTAAACGCATCATCAATCACGATGAAGCCGTTCTGTTTTTTCAGTTCAAGCCTGTGTTCCACTGGTTCCATTTTTGACGCAGCCAGCGCGATGGTTTTTATACGGATGCCGAACTCTCTGGCAACGGCGGCGCCAAGCAGCAGGTTCTGAATGTTGTGAGAGCCGAGCAGTTTTGTGGTGATTTTTTCTTCTTCGGTGACCCGGCCGTCATCACCCAGCCACCTCATTAAAAAAGAGGTGCCTTCCGGCCCGGTTTCTATTTGAAAAGCCTGAACCTGCCCGTCCATTCCAACCAGCACGGTTTTAACATCATGCCGCAGTTCGGCCATTTTTTTTACTTGTGGATCGTCGCCATTCAAAATCAGGGTTCCGCCGTGTTTCAGCTCTTTGGCAAGGGTTGATTTTTCAACGACAATGGCTTCTCTGGAACCAAACGTCTCCAGGTGTGAGATGCCCACATTGGTAATTACGGACATGTCAGGTTTTGCAATATCACAAAGCTCTTTGATGTTGCCTTCGTACCGTGCACCCATTTCTAAAATCAGAACCTGGTGCTGCGCCTCAAGGTCATCATTAATCACTTTGCAAATTCCCATTGGCGTGTTGTAGCTGCCGGGTGTAACACACACATTTATTCGCTCTCTCAAAAAAGCATCGATCACAAATTTGGTGCTTGTTTTACCGTAGCTGCCTGTGATGGCTATCACTTTAAGGTTAGGCAATGATGCAAGTTTAGTCCGTGCCTGATTTTTAAAACCATTTTGGATCATCTTCTCAACCGGTTTCATGATCCAGGCTGCAATGAACAAAAAAATGGGAATCATCATATCAACCAGAACCAGGCTGAAGCCCATAAAATAGGGATCGGTCTGAATAAAAGGTGCGGCAAAATCACGCATGGTGAACATCGTGTATCCAAAATCAATAAGTACAAACCAAATCAGAACCAGCGGAATGATGATGATCAGCCCAAGTCTTTTCATCCGCGGAGTATAAACCAGCGGTTTTTTCTCTTTTTGCTCTTTATAGCGGGACGTATCCGCAAACCAGAACAAAGTGAATATTCCCATTACGATGGCACCGGACGTCAGTGTAATTCGTTCAGCGGCGTAAAAAATCATTACGAGAATCACCAGATTGTACAGTATATGCTCTGGTGTAATCCCTTTTGAAAAAAGATGAGCGGAATACCACTTTCTCATCTCGTTGATTTTATAGCCCATCTGCTGAAACATCTGCAAATAATAACGCAGGCGATAGAGCGAATGACGGATTAAAACCGCAATGAGCAGATAAACAATACCGGTTGTAAATAGCGAATAAAATTCCAAATTGGCTGTAAATAGATTATTAAATCAGTTGCAAGCAGGTCGACTATAAGAGATCAATCTGTTATATTATTGCGGTAATAAACTGTTTGACAGAAGGTTCTTCAACGTTTCTGAAACAGTTGTAAATATAGAAAAATTCGAGTCGCTTTTAGCCCTTTAAGATAGTAAAGATCCATCAAAAAGATGTTTCCATCTAAGTAAATTCATTATTGGGCTTTATTGAAGAGAGCTGCTCTGATCTGCATAACCATCAAAAAAAGATAGACGAATGAAGCTGATTATTCCAATGGCGGGAAGGGGAACCCGGGTTCGCCCTCACTCTCACACAACACCCAAACCACTTCTGCCGGTTGCCGGAACCATGATTGTTGAGAGAATTGTAGAAACATTTGCCCGCACACTTGACCGCACAATCGATGAAATTGTTTTTATTCTGGGCCCCGATTTCAGCCAGGATATTAAAAATACGCTCACTGAAATGAGTAACCGCCACAACGCAAAAGCTACATTTGGTGTGCAGGATGTTGCCCTCGGAACCGCCCATGCCGTAGCCTGTGCCGGTGAAGCATTGAGCGGCGAGGTGATCATTGTTTTCGCAGACACCCTGTTCGATTCCAAAGAGAAAGTTTCGGTTGAAGAAGCCGACAGCGTGATCTGGCTGAAAGAAGTGGATGACCCCTCCCGGTTTGGTGTGGCCGTTCATGAAGGTGACACCATCACCGAATTTGTTGAAAAACCCAGTGAACCGATTTCGAACCTGGCTATCATTGGCGTGTACTATTTCAAAGAAGGCGAGGATTTGATGAAAGAAATTCAGTTCCTGCTGGATAACGAAGTAACTGGCCACGGCGGCGAATACCAGCTTACCGATGCGCTCGACCGCCTGCTGAAAGACGGCAAAGTGTTTAAAAAAGCCACCGTTGATGAATGGCTCGATTGCGGCACCCTGCCAGCCTGGCTCGATACAACTGCCGAAATTCTCGAAAAAGAAAATCATTCGTTTGATGAATTCGAAAACATCACCATCCATCCACCTGTATTTTTTGGTGAAGGGGTGGAAATTTCAGGCAGTGAAATCGGGCCGAATGTGAGCATCGAAGCCGGCACAAAAATCACCGGCTGCAAAATCACAAACAGTATCATTCAGAAAAATGCTGTGCTGAACGGGTGTAAACTGAACCGATCAACGATTGGAAATTTTGCCGAAGCCAAAAACGTAAAAGGCGAGATTCATATCGGAGACCATTCGATTTTGAAACAGTAATTGAATTTACAGATTCCAAAATGAGGCCGGGCAGTAAACCCGGCCTTTCTTCTTCCCCCTGGTTTTTCCAAATCCAGTTCAAAATATCGATCATTCTCAGATACTTACCTTGTTGATCTGACCAATTTTTAACATCTGCCCGCCACCTGAAGTGCAATACTGTTTAAAAGCCGGAAAATCCTCATTCGGAACAATACTCAGGTTATCAGGTTCATTTGGTCAATAACCAAAGAATAAATAATGTGGATTATGAAATCTAAAACAATAGCGCTTTTAACGATTATTTTTGCTATCACATTTATATTTTCGAGTTGTTCAAACTGGAGTCGAACTACAACAGGGGCGGTGATTGGTTCTGGTGCCGGTCTTGCAGCCGGTTCAGTAATTGGAAAAACGCTTGGCAATACTGCAGCCGGAGCCATAGCAGGAGCTGCTGTGGGAGGTGCCGTGGGAGCCATCATTGGGCGCCAAATGGATAA
>SL_3KL_010_SEDDRAFT_10004882_pt1 | contig 12081 bp, 7 predicted proteins | sample SodLakKL_010_SED_2_FD_10381 | JGI IMG/M metagenome (IMG submission 10381)
TGTATCGTCATCGCCGCCGTGCTGGACATGCTGGACGGCCGGATCGCCCGCTTCACCCGGACCGGGACGCGCTTTGGGGCGGAGCTGGATTCCCTGGTGGACGCCATCTCCTTCGGGGTGGCCCCGGCCTTCATCCTCTACCACCTCTTCCTGGCGGATCAGCCCTGGAGCTGGATCCTCTCCTTCGTCTACGTGACGGCGGTGGTGGTGCGCCTGGCCCGGTTCAACGTGGAGCAGGGAGGCGAGGCGAAGCGGGCCTTCCACGGCCTTCCTTCCCCCACCGCCGGGATGATCCTGGCCACCATCCACCCTTTCTTCACCGCGCCGGGGGTGGCCGCCCTGACCGGGGGGCTCCCCTCCATGGAGCGGGTGGCCATGCTCATGGTGGGGATCGCCGTCCTCATGGTGAGCCACATCCCCTACCAGCTGGTCCCCCGGGTGGACATCCGAAGCCTCCGGGGAGTCCTCACGAGCATCTTCTTGGGGGTCTCCGCCGTGGCGGCCCTCACCGTACCGGAGTACTTCATCTTCCCCTTCTTGGTCCTCTACACGGCCCAGGGAGTGATCCGCTCCTTCGTCCTGGGCCTCCTGGAGCGCCTTCCCGATCAGGACCCGCTCCTGGACGTGGAGCAGGACGACGGCCAGGCGGAGGTGCGGGAGTTGGACTACGGGGAGATCGCCCCGGAGAAGTACGACACCCTCGACCCCGTTCACGACACCGATCCGAACCCCCCGGAGAACGAACGTTGAAGCGATTTCAGATGGAAGTCCGCGTGAAGCCCCGTCCCGGCCTCCTGGATCCCCAGGGGAAGGCCATCCATCACGCCCTGGAGTCCCTGGGCTACCCCGGCGTGGCCGAGGTCCGGGTAGGGAAGGTCATGGACCTGGAGGTGGATGCCGCCTCGGAATCCGAGGCTCGGGAGCGGGTGGACGAGATGTGCCGGAAGCTCCTGGCCAATCCGGTCACCGAGGACTTCGAGGTGACGGTGGCGGGGTCCGGTGAGATCCCCGAGGGGGACGCGGCCGGATCGAGGGAAGGAGCCGGAGGGGGTGAAGGATGAGGGTGGCCGTACTGACCTTTCCGGGGTCCAACTGCGACTACGACTGCTACCAGGCGCTCAAGACCCTGGGCGGCTTCGAGCCCGAGTTCCGGTGGCACCGGGACCGGGAGTTGGGCGACGTGGATGCGGTGATGATCCCCGGCGGCTTCTCCTATGGCGACTACCTCCGCCCCGGCGCCATCGCCCGCTTCTCTCCCATCCTGGAGGCGGTGGCAGACTTCGCCCGGGCCGGAGGGCCGGTGGTGGGGATCTGCAACGGTTTCCAGGTCCTTTGCGAGGCCGGTCTTCTCCCCGGCGCCCTCCTCCGGAACGAGAGCCTCCGCTTCCGGAGCTTTCCGGTCCATATCCGGGTGGAAACCACCCGGACCCCCTTCACCTCGACCTACGCGAAGGGGCAGGTCCTCCAGATCCCCATCGCCCATGGGGATGGGAACTACCACGCCACCCCGGAGACGCTGGCGGAGCTGGAAGGGGAGGACCGGATCGTCTTCCGGTACTGCACCCCGAAGGGGGCCCTGAGCCCCGAGGCCAACCCCAACGGCTCGGCCCACCACATCGCCGGAATCCTCAACGAAACCCGCAACGTCCTGGGGATGATGCCCCATCCGGAGCGGGCGGTGGAGAAGATCCTGGGCTCCACCGACGGCACGGGACTCTTCACCTCACTCAGATCGCACCTTCAGGGAGCGGCGGCATGACCCCGGTGACGGAAGTGACGGACATCCCCCAGCCCCGACAGGGCGATCCCGAGATCACCCCGGAGCTGGTGGCGGAGCACGGCCTCTCCGAAGAGGAATACGAGCGGATCCTGGGGATCCTGGGCCGGACGCCCACCTTCACGGAGCTGGGGATCTTCTCCGCCATGTGGTCGGAGCACTGCGGATACAAGAACTCCAAGCGCCTCCTCCGCCTCCTCCCCACCGAGGCCCCCTGGGTGATCCAGGGCCCCGGGGAGAACGCCGGGGTCATCGACGTGGGGGACGGACTGGCCATCGCCTTCAAGATCGAGTCCCACAATCACCCTTCCGCGGTGGAACCCTACCAGGGCGCCGCCACCGGGGTGGGGGGGATCCTCCGGGACATCTTCACCATGGGGGCCCGTCCCATCGCCGTGCTGGACTCCCTTCGATTCGGAGACCTGGACTCGGGGCGGGTGCGCTACCTCCTGGCCGGGGTGGTGAAGGGGATCGGCGACTACGGGAACTGCGTGGGGATCCCCAACATCGGGGGCGAGGTCTTCTTCGACCGGGCCTACGAGGGGAACCCCCTGGTGAACGCCATGGCCATCGGCCTCATGAAGCGGGAGGAGCTCATCCTGGGGGAGGCCACCGGGGTGGGGAACACCCTCATGGCGGTGGGCGCCCGCACCGGCCGGGACGGCATCCATGGGGCGACCTTTGCCTCGGAGGAGCTCTCCGAGGACGCCGACGAGGCCAGCCGGCCCCGGGTACAGGTGGGAGACCCCTTCACCGAGAAGCTCCTCCTGGAGGCCTCGCTGGAGCTCATCCGGAGCGGCCATATCGTGGGAATCCAGGACATGGGGGCCGCCGGCCTCACCTCCTCGGCGTCGGAGATGGCGGGGCGCGGAGGGAGTGGCGTGGTGCTGGAAATGGCCGACGTCCCCGTCCGGGAGGAGGGGATGACACCCTACGAGATCCTCCTCTCCGAGTCCCAGGAGCGGATGCTGGTGGTGGCGGAGCGTGGGAAGGAACATGAAGTCCGGAAGATCCTGGAGAAGTGGGAGTTGGAGGCGGAGCCGGTGGGAGAGGTCACCGACGACGGCCGCTTCCGCATCCTGGAACATGGGGCGGTGGTGGCGGACATCCCCGCTCTCCCCCTCACCGACGGGTGCCCCACGTACGAGCGGGAGGGAATCGAGGGGGAGGAGGTGAAGGCGGCCCGGGAGATGGATCTCTCCTCCTTCCTGGAGCCGGAGGGAGACCTGACTCCGATCTTCCTGGAACTCCTGGGATCCCCGAATCTGACCTCGAAGCGGTGGATCTACGAGCAGTACGACACCACCGTCCGGACCGGGACGGTGATCCGTCCCGGTGGGGACGCCGGGGTGATCCGTCTGCGGGGGACGAAGAAGGGAATCGCCGCCACCACCGACTGCAACGGACGCTACTGCTGGCTGGACCCCCGGGAGGGAGCGAAGGCGGCGGTGGCGGAAGCGGCCCGGAACGTGGTGTGCGCCGGGGCTCTCCCCACGGCGGTGACCAACAACCTGAACTTCGGAAACCCGCTGAAGCCCCACATCTACCACCAGCTCCGGGAAGCCGTGCTGGGGATGGCCGAGGCCTGCTCCCTCTTCGAGACGCCGGTGACGGGCGGAAACGTCTCCCTCTTCAACGAGACCGACGGGGTGGCCATCTACCCGACCCCGGTGATCGGGATGGTGGGGATCCTGGACGACGTGGAAGCCCACGCCACCTCCGCCGCCTTCCAGGCCCAGGGGGACGTGATCCTCCTCCTGGGGGAGAACCGGGAGGAGATCGGCGGCTCGGAGTATCTCTACCGCACCCAGGGGATGGTGGCGGGGAAGCCGCCGGTGGTGGACCTTCTGGCGGAACGACGACTCCAGCACGGAGTGCTGGGGCTGATCCAACGGGGGCTCGTCCGCTCGGCCCACGACTGCGCCGAGGGGGGGCTGGCCTTCGCCCTGCTGGAATCGGCACTGGGCGACGGGAGTCAGGCTTTCGGCGTGGATGTGGAACTCCACGACCGGCTGGCGCCGGTGGCCCTCTTCTTCGGCGAGACCACGGGGCGGGTGGTGGTCTCCTGCGCCCCCGAGGATGAGGCGGATGTGCTGGAAGCTGCGCGGGGTTTCGGGATCCCGGTCCGGGTGCTGGGTCACGTGACCGCGCCCGATGGGGCCTTCTCGATGAGGACGCCCCGTGGTAGCCTACAGATCGAGATGAGTGCGCTGGCGGAGCGGTACTTCGGCACCCTCCCCGCCCTCATGGAACGCACGGAGCCGGCCCCCGAGGCCGGAGTCCAGGAGGAGTTTTGAGGGTACCCGACAGGACGCTGCATCTGCCGGTAGTGAGGCCTTCCGCCCAACCGGAAACCGAAGCCGAAGAACCCGACATCGGGGCGCGGGCCGGTCAAGCCCGGGACATCCTCACCTCGGAGCTGGACCCCCTCCCCCGGGAGGAGTGCGGGGTGTTCGGAGTCTCAGGGGTTCCCGCCGCGGCCGAACTCACCTTCCTTGGTCTCTACGCCCTTCAGCACCGGGGACAGGAGTCGGGGGGGATCTGCGCCGTGGACGCCGACGGCACGGCCCGGGTACGAAAGGGGCTGGGGCTGGTGGCGGACATCTTCAGCGCCGACGACCTGAACCAACTTCCCGGGGACACGGCACTGGGCCATGTCCGCTACTCCACCGCAGGCGGGAGCCGGATCCAGAACGCCCAGCCCATCGTGGTGCGCTATGCCCAGGGGGACCTGGCCATCGCCCACAACGGGAACCTCACCAACGGCAACGAGCTCCGGAACCGCCTGGTGGAGGAGGGTGCGCTCTTCCAGACCACCTCCGATTCGGAGGTGATGGTCCACCTCATCGCCCGCTCCCGCCACGATTCGGTGGAGGCTCAGATTGATGACGCCCTCACCCACTTGGAGGGGGCCTTCTCCCTGGTCATCACCGTGGGGGACACCCTCTACGCAGCCGTGGATCCCCGGGGCTTCCGACCGCTGGTCCTGGGGCGGCTGGGGTCCGGGCACATTGTGGCGTCGGAGACCTGCGCCCTGGACATCATCGACGCGGAATTCATCCGCGACATCGAGCCCGGCGAGGTCCTCCGTATCCGGGGGCCCAAGGTGGAGCGCCTCCGGAGCCTTCCCCCGGCGCCCCGTCAGGCGCCCTGCGTCTTCGAGCTGGTCTACTTTGCCCGGCCGGACTCTCGCCTGTGGGGGGTCAGCGTGGACCGCTCCCGACGGGCCTTCGGACGGCGTCTGGCCGTGGAACATCCGGCGGAGGCGGACTGCGTCTTCGCCGTTCCCGACTCCGCGAACTCGGCGGCCCTGGGGTACGCCGAGGAGAGCGGAATCCCGTATGAGCTGGGCCTCCTCCGGAATCACTACGTGGGGCGGACCTTCATCAAGCCCTCCCAGGCGGACCGGGATTTCGGCGCCCGGATGAAGTACAATCCGGTGCGGGAGGTGGTGAAGGATCGCCGGGTGGTGGTGGTGGACGATTCCCTGGTGAGGGGGACCACCTCCACCTCGCTGGTGAAATTCCTCCGGGCCGCCGGAGCCAAGGAGGTGCACTTCCGCATCGCGTCGCCCCCGGTGACCAACCCCTGCTTCTACGGGATCGACATGCCCTCCAAGGAGGAGCTCGTGGGCTCCGCCCACTCGGTGGAGGAGATCCGGGCGCTCCTGGGCGTGGACTCCCTGGGCTACCTCTCCCTGGAGGGGATGCTGGAGTGCGTGGAGGACTTCGGACCCTTCTGTGACGCCTGCTTCTCCGGAAACTATACCGCCCCCCTTGTGGACGCCGAACGTGGGCTGGCCTCGCTGGTGAATCCTCCGGGATGCTGAGGGGGACGGACCAGGGGGATGGGGCGGACTCCGCCCGAAACGTTTCCTTGGCGCCCCCCCTTACGGTCCCCCCGGACGGACCCGAGGTAGAGCATCAGATCCGGCGCCTCCGCGCCCTTCCCCGGGCGGAGCTCCACGTCCACCTGGATGGGAGCCTGCGACCGGAGACCCTGCTGGAACTGGCCAAAGAGAAAGGGAAGCCCCTTCCCGCCTGGGATCCGGAGACCCTCCGGAGGGCCATGCGCGCCGATGATGACGCCGACCTCACCCAGTATCTGGCTCGCTTCGAGACCACCCTATCGGTGATGCAATCCGCCCCGGCGCTGGAACGGATCACCCGGGAACTGGGGGAGGACCACGCCGCCGAGGGGGTCCGGTACGTGGAGATCCGGTATTCCCCGGTCCTTCATACCCGGGAGGGACTCACCCTGGAGGAGGCGGTGGACGCCCCGCTCCGGGGCCTCCGGGCTGCCGAGGCCGCTACGGGGATCCGGGGGAACCTAATCATCTGCGGGATCCGGACCATGGACCCAGTGGTCTCCACCGAGTTGGCGGAGCTGGCGGTGGCCTTCCAGGGGCGAGGAGTGGTGGCCTTCGACCTGGCCGGGGGGGAGGCGGGATATCCCGCTGAAGCCCACCGGGAGGCGTTCCAGCGAGCCAGGGACGCCAACCTGGCCGTCACCATCCATGCCGGAGAGGCGTGGGGTCCCTCCTCCATCCACCAGGCGATCCACCGCTGCGGGGCCAACCGAATCGGCCACGGCACCCGCCTCCAGGAGGATCCGGCACTGGAGCGCTGGGTCCGGGACTTCCAGGTCCCCCTGGAGATCTGCCTGACCTGCAACGTCCAGACCCGGGTGGCGCCCACCTTCGGAGCACATCCACTTCGGCGCTACTTCGACCAGGGAATCCGGCTCACCCTCTGCACCGACAACCGGCTCATGTCCGGGGTAACGCTGGTGGACGAGTACCTCCGGGCAGCGGAGCACCTGGGCTTCACCTGGGAGGAACTCACGAAGGTGGCGCGGATGGGATTCGAGTCGGCCTTCCTTCCCTGGGACGAGAAGGGGACGCTGCTGGCGGCGTTCGACGCCGAGGTGGCGACCCTGATGGCCTGAGGGGGCGAGGCACGGGCTTGGAGAGTCCAATCCTCCGGCTCAGGGCGCAGTGACCACCACCACCTCCTTCACCTCCGGCGAGAGGAGGGCCATCCCCTCTCGATCCACCCCTACCATCACCAGCCGGACGGCACCGGAGGGCAGGTCCCGGGGTGGGGTCCATGCCAGCTCCCAGCGCCACTCCCTTCCCTCGGCGCCGGGTCCCACCTCTGCCATATCGGCCAGGGTCACCGTCCCCATCCAGCGATGGATCCCGTCCACCCGAGCCAGGAGATGGACGGCCTCGAAGGGACGGGAGAAGACGCCAGCCGCCCCCCGTGCCCGTCCCGTTAGGGTGAGGGTTCCGGGAACGGCGCCGCCACACCCTCCATCCTCCCGGCAGACCTCCTGGGCTGAGGCCTCCAGTTCCCAGCGCCGGACAGCGTCGTCCTCTCGCGCCTCCGGCCCGAAGCCCTGTAGAAGGAAGGCCCCCGGGCTCGGAAGGGAGGTAGCGGCCTCGGCGCGATTTCCCGCCGCGTCCACTGCCTGGGCCACCACGGCTGCCGCCGGTCGAAGGGTGCCGTCCGGGACTCCGTCGGGAGCTGACTCGACCCCCTTCACGAAGGGAAAGCGCACAGAGAACCCCGCCTCGGTGGTCAGTTCTCCGCTGAAGGGACGGCCCAGGGTGTCCGGAGCGACGAAGGGGAGGGTCGGCCCCGAGCCGTCGCTGAATCGAATTCCCACCTGCCCCAGATGGAGGTCCACGTCATCCTCGGCCGTGGCGGCGAAGGAACGGATCTGCCCCCCTTCCAGCGCCGCAGGGAGGGAGGGAGGGGTCACATGGGGAGGAAGGACGTCCCGGAGGACTCGAGCTTCCAGCGGATCCGAGCGGTTCCCCCCCCGATCCACCACCCGGGCCCGAAGGGTGAGGTACCCTGGAGGGGAGGAAGGGACATTTCGTACCAGCGTGCTCGCCACGGGCTCGCAGGGCCCGGAACCCGGAACCAGGCAGCCTGCCTCTCCTTCGACCCCCGGAGCCTGGAGCCGAACCGTCACCCGGGCCGGGCTGGAGCCCAGTCCGCTCTCTCCGGATTCGGCCATCAGGACCCACTGGCTTCCGGCGGGGGGATTGATGGCGGTGGCCCCCAGCCCCGCGCCGTCGGAGTCCAGCATCACCATCGGCGGTGTACGGTCCACGCCGAAGACCGCTCCCCGGGTGTTGGCCAGTGGATTTCCATCGGAAGGGGTCAGGGGGATCACCCGACGATTTTCCAGCGCATCGGAGAGGACGGCAACGGCCCGGTAGGCCGCGTTCCCCGTCGTCGCCGGGAGCTGACCCCCGCGGACCACCGCCGGGCGCTCTGCCACCTCCTCGTCGGTGAGCCCCGCCTCTCCCACATGGAAGGTGGCACGGGCCCCACCTACCCCCTCATCCTCCAACTCCTCCAACCCCAGGACGAACGGGAAGTCAGACCCCACCCAGTTCTGAAGGCAGCATTCCACGGACCCGGAGGGACGTGGGAGAGCGAAAGCGGCCGAGACCGGGGGAACCAGGTCCACGCGCAGGCCGGCAGCCAGGGAGATGGGGAGGCCCGGGAGAAGACCTCCGTCGGCATAGCGGGACGAAACCACCCGGACTTCATCCCCCGCCGGGGCCGTGGTCTGATACCCAGCCAGGGAGCCGGGAGCGCCGGGCGCCTCAGGAAAGGTGGCCAGGAAGGGCGCCTGGCCCAAGACGGTGACCCGGGCCACCTCCCCGACCTCCGGCGACCGGAACTCCACCACCGCCGAGGTCACCGCCCGCCCCGGGGAGTAGATCACGGGAAGAAGATGGACGGACAGGTCCCCCCCCCACCAGCGCCGGCCCTCCAGATCCTCTTCAGGCCCGCGGCTCCCCTCTGCTGCCCGGGCGGTGAAGGTGTCCAGGTTGCGGAGGACCACCGGTACCGAGGCGGTCCAGGCCTCAGGGCCCCCCTCCCGGGTGGCGAGGAGGACGGTGAGGTTTCGCTCTCCGTTCAGGACCCGGGGCTGTCCCGTGGCAGGGTCGAACTCCGCAGTGTTCACCAGGAAGACGAGGTCCACCGGAGCCGAGGATGGGGCGTCCGGTTCTTCGGGAGCCCCCACCCCCTGGCGGAAGGTCTGTTTGCCCACCACCTCCCCTCCCAGCAGCACCAGGACCGAGTCGGGCGAATCCTCTCCCTTGTCCAGGGTCACGGTGACCTCGATCTGCCCCCGGACATTGCCGGGGTCCACCGCCTGGGTCTCCCCCGACGGAAGACGGCGGGAAAGGGAGCGGATCACCGCGGTGGCGGTGATCTCGGGGCGGCCATCGAAGGAGACCACGTGATCCTGGCCCGTAGAGAGTTCCACCGTGGTGCGGGTACTGGGGAAGCTGAGGAAGGGGGGAATCCCGGTGATCTCCACCTCGTAGGACCCGGATCGGAGCCCCGGAAAGGCGAAGGCTCCCGTGCCGTCGGTCTGGGTGGCTGCGGTGGCCGCTCCCCGCAGGTTCACTTCTACTCCTCCCACTCCCCGTCCTCCAGAGGTCACCGACCCCGAGATGGAGGCCGTGCGGATGAAGCTCCCCTGGAAGTCCACGATGACGCTCCCCCCCTCGGAGACCACAGCGGAGCGGGAGGTGGCCGGGAAGGCGGCGTCCAGGGGCACCCCACGTATCGAGACCACGTAGGCTCCGGCAGGAACGCCATCGAAGAGGAAGCGGCCACTGAAATCGGTGGTGGCGGTCCGGTTCAGTGGACCGGTGAGTTCCACCGTCACTCCTGTGAGGGCGTTCCCCTCCACCAGCACGATCCCCTGGACCACGCCCCGGGGGGTGGGGTCGGTGGTCCCGCAGCCCAGGAGAATGAGAGCCAGGAAGACGGACAGGAGACGCCGGGGCTCCCTCGACGAGTAGGCCTTCGGCGGCCTCCCTCCCCGATCAGGGCCTCGATCAGGGCCTCGATCAGGACCCATGGCCCTTCAGTTGCTCGTGGGCCATGTCCACCAGGGACCGGGCTCCGATGAAGAGGGGCGTTCGCTGGTGGAGTCCCTGCGGCTGGACATCCAGGATCTCCTGCTCCCCATCCGTGGCCCGACCGCCTGCCTGCTCAGCAATGAAGGCCAGGGGGTTGGCCTCATACACCAGGCGGAGCTTTCCCTCGGGATTGACGCTGTCCCCGGGATACATGAAGAGCCCGCCCCGGAGGAGCGTCCGATGGAAATCCGCCACCAGCGACCCCACATAGCGGGAGGAAAACCCGCCAGAAACCGGCGATCCGTCCCGACCCTTCAGGTGGTCCACCAGCTTCTGCATGGGGGGGCTCCATCGGGAGTAGTATGCCTCGTTCACCGAATAGGAACGGGCCGGAGGCTCGGGGATCCGGATGTTGGGGTGGCTCAGGATGAATTCCCCGATGGAGGGATCCAGGGTGAAGCCGTGGACCCCATTCCCGGTGGTGTAGACCATCATGGTGCTGGAGCCGTAGACCACGTACCCGGCGGCCAACTGCTTCCGTCCGGGCTGGATGCAATCCTCCAGCGCCCCCCGCTCCGCTCCCGAGACCTTCCGGAAAATGGCGAAGATGGTACCGATGGAGACATTCACATCAATGTTGGAGGAACCGTCCAGGGGGTCGAAGAGGAGGACATAGTCCCCGGCGGGAAACTTCTCCGGAATGGGGAGCAATTCCTCCACCTCCTCCGAGCCCATGCAGCAGAGATGGCCGGTGTGATCCATGGCCCGGTAGATGACATCCTGGGCGAAGACGTCCAGCTTCTGGACCTCCTCCTCCTGCACGTTCCGGTGGCCCGCCTGACCGAGGATGTCCATGAGCCCTGCCATGTTCACCTCACGGGAGATGACCTTGGCCGCCAGCGCCATGTCGGAGAGGATGTTGCTGAAGGCACCCCGGGCCCCGGGGTGCTTCCGCTCCTCCTCGATGATGTGGCGCTCGATGGTGACGATGTGGGTCTCGTTCATCGGATCCCGTCCTTCCTGGTTCAGGGGAGCGGGGCCGGATCCGGCCCCCACGGCACACCCTTCAACGTAGCCGGGCGGGCGCCGTGGAAGGAAGGCCCGGGCCTCCTTCCAGGGGGAACTACCGCCCGGTCCTGACCGATACCCGTCCATCGGGGCGAATCCGAAGCCGAACCGATCCGTCCCGATCGGTTCGCAGGACCCGTGCCCCGACCCGCTCCAGACGCTCCTCCACCTCGGGATGGGGATGTCCATAGCGGTTCCCGTCCCCCACGGGGATGAGAGCCCAGCGGGGGCGCACGGCCTCCAGGAGGGAAGCAGAGGTGGAGGTCCGGCTCCCATGGTGCCCGAGCTTCAGAACGGTCAGGGGCGGGAGGTGGGGGAGGATGGCCTCCTCCACCCAGGCGTAGGCGTCCCCGGTGAGGAGGAGGTGGGCCTCCCCGAAGCTCACCAGGAGGACCACGGAGAGGTCGTTGGCGTCCAGGGTGGCCGGCAGGGAGCCGTCACCGAAGAGGGGTTCCCCTCGATGGAGGGGTGGGGCGGAGGGGTCGGGGTGCAGGACCCGGATCTCCACGCCCCGTCGCCGGAGGACTTGCCCCTCCCGGGCGGGCCACCAGGACACGCCCCGATCCCGGGCCTTCTCCTGGAGTTCCAGGTAGGGGCGGGAGGGGACGGGATGGGCAGGATCCAGCACGCCCCGAACGGGGAACTCACGGAGAAGGGCCGGGGCTCCTCCGATGTGATCCAGGTGGGGATGGCTCAGGACCAGGGCCTCCAGCCGTCGCACCCCCTCCCGGCGGAGGTAGGGAACCACGCGGCGCGCCCCGGCGTCCCACCCGGCACTGCGGGGACCGGCGTCCACGGCGACCCAACCCCCGTCGGGAAGGCGCAGCGCCAGGGCGTCCCCCTGGCCCACGTCGATGAGATGGAGGTCCAGGGTCGCAGGGCCCGGTGCCAGGGGGGCAAGGAGGACCCCGACGATCCCCGCCAGGGTGGCGATGGCGGTCCGGACCCTCGGCCGGATCCGCCCTGCGGTCCAGCGCCGGAGGATCCACCACGCCAGCCCTCCCCCCACCCCCGCACCCATCAGCCCCGCCCGGGAAACCCAGAAAGCCGCCCCTGGAAGGTGGGCGGTCCAGAGAACCATGGCCTCCACCCCCGCCAAGAGGAGGTCCACCCCTCCCGCAAGGAATCCAGCGGCCGGGAGATAGACGAGTGAGACGGCCAGCGCCGCCCCAATCCCGGGAATGGCCAGGGAGATCCAGGGCGCGATGGCCAGGGTGGCGGGGATCCCCACAAGCGAGATCCGGTCGAAATGCCACGCCAGGAAGGGGAGCGTGGGAAGAGTGGCGGCGATGCCGGCCACGAGCCCCTCGGAACTCCCCCGGAGCCACCGCTCCCC
>SL_3KL_010_SEDDRAFT_10004883_pt1 | contig 12081 bp, 13 predicted proteins | sample SodLakKL_010_SED_2_FD_10381 | JGI IMG/M metagenome (IMG submission 10381)
TCTGTTTGGCCCGTGATGCACAGATTATTTTTGCGAACCCTGTCAATAAATTCCTCACGGGACAGGTGGGTTTCAAAGCCCTCCAGGGACCTCAGTTTATCTACTGTTCCCCCGGTGTGCCCTAACCCTCTTCCCGACATTTTAGCTACAGGGATCCCTGCAGCAGCCACCAGCGGAGCCAACACCAGCGTAGTTTTATCCCCTACTCCCCCGGTACTGTGTTTGTCCACCTTTATTCCGGGTATTGAGGTAAGGTCTATGATTTCTCCTGAATGGGCCATGGCCAGGGTGAATTCCGCCATTTCCTCCTCCTGCATTCCTTGAAAAAAAACGGCCATTAAAAAAGCAGACATCTGGTAATCCGGCATTCGTCCGCTGACATATTCTCCCACCAGGGTTTTTATTTCCTCTTTATTTAATCTTTCTCCGTTACGTTTTTTTAGAATTAATTGATATGCATTCATGAAAGACCACCCTCAGTTAGAACTTCCCGGGCAAAACTGGTTCCGTTTTTAACCCCTTTAATTTCAAAAATCTCCGCCACAGAAGCCGCCACATCCGCAAATGTTTCCCTAACTCCCAGGTCTACCCCTTTACGAATATTTTCTCCATAAACCAATAGAGGCACATATTCCCTGGTATGGTCTGTGCTCTCCATGGTGGGGTCACATCCATGGTCAGCAGTAATAATCATCATATCTGAAGGTTTTAAAGCATCATAAAGACCTGGAAGAAAATCGTCAAATTCCTTCAATGCCTGGTAATAACCAAAGGGGTCATTACGATGTCCGTAAAGCATATCGAAATCTACCAGGTTGGCAAATATTAATCCTTCTGTTGGAACCTGTAAAACCTTTGTAATGGTCTCCAGGCCCTCCTTGTTCCCCTTAGTGGGATAAGATTGGGTAATTCCGGAACCGGCAAATATATCGTGAATCTTTCCTATGGAAACTACTTCCCGGCCCAGTTCTTTTAAATAATCCAATACTGTTTTTTCAAAAGGCTTAAGAGGATAATCCTTTCGGCCAGGTGTTCGGATAAAACTCCCCGGATACCCTGTAAAGGGGCGAGCAATTACCCTTCCCACAGCATATTCCCCTTTTAAAATCTTCCTGGCTGTTTCACACCACTGGTACAGGGTTTCTTCTGGAACAACTCCCACATGGGCTGCGATTTGAAACACACTGTCCGCTGAGGTGTAGACGATTGGGCTTCCTGTTTCCAGATGCTTTTGCCCCAGTTCCTCAATCACTACTGTCCCGGAAGCAGCCTTATTTCCAAGGACTTTCCTTCCGATAGCTTTTTCAAAGGACTGAATGATTTCCGCGGGAAATCCCTGGGAAAATAATGGAAATGGTTCATCCAAAATTAAACCAGCCATCTCCCAATGGCCGGTAATAGTATCTTTCCCTGCAGATTTTTCTGACATTTTCCCAAAGCAGCCCTGGGGTGTATGCACCGGTTCTATGCCCTTTACATCCACTATGTTTCCTAAACCCAGTTCTGCTAGATTAGGGAGTTCAATCCCCTGCAATATTTTGGCGATATTACCTAAAGTGAAACAACCTTCGTCTCCATAATCACAGGCATCGGGGAGTTCCCCCACCCCTAATCCATCCAGTATAATAATTAATATGCGATTGATCATTCTCTGAGAGACCCCTTTTATATTCCCTACGCCCTGGGGTGAGTCTTTTCATATACCCCTCTGAGCTTTTTACGGGTGATATGGGTATAAATCTGAGTGGTGGAAATATCGGCATGTCCCAGCATCTCCTGCACGGAACGCAAGTCAGCACCATTTTCCAGAAGGTGAGTGGCAAAGGAATGCCTTAACGTATGCGGAGTAATTTTTCTTTTAATCTTAGCCAGCTCCGCATACTTTTTAATAATCTTCCAAAAACCCTGCCGGGTCAACCGTTTACCATGGTGATTAACAAAAAAAGCCTCTTCACTCTCTATCTTTACAAGTTTAGGCCGTGATTTCTCCAAATAATAATAAAGATTTTTTACCGCAATCTTTCCCAAGGGAACAATTCTTTCTTTATTTCCCTTTCCCCTGCAGCGCAGATATCCTGAGTCAATGTTAATATCCACTTTATTTAATGATACCAGCTCAGAAACCCTGATACCTGTGGCATAAATCACTTCCAACATAGCCTTATCCCGAATACCGGTAACTTCCAGCTGATTGGGCTGGCTCAACAGCAGGTCTACTTCACTGATGGTTAAGATCTCAGGAAGCTTTTTTTCTTGACGGGGTGATTCCAGATCTGAGCAGGGATCTTTTTTTACCACCTGTTCTTCTATTAAAAAGTGATAGAAGGACCTTATGGAAGCCAGGTTTCTGGATATAGTGGAAACGGCCTTGCCATTGTTTTGTAAATGCAGCAGATAAGATACGATATCAGTTCTGCTAACGTTAGTAGGATTGGTGCAGTTACTATTACTTAAAAAACAAAAAAAACTTTTCAAATCTCTACCGTATGATTCCAGCGTATTCTTTGCTAAGCCTTTTTCTACATCCAAAAAATATAAATACTCTTTAACCCAATTTTCACTCATCCAGAAGTCCCCTTTATTCGACCTGTTTACTGTTCGCCATTTATGGTAATTAACGAATTATTTGGTAAATGTGTTTTATTTATTCCACAAACGGAAAATAAAATCCTTTTAAAGTATAAAAATAATTAAATATTTATGCCCTGTCTGTAAAATTTTTGCAAATTATACCAGAAAACATCCCAAAAAGAAGCAAACCCTCCCTGAAAGGTTTTCTGGTCAACCTTTTGGGTATCCGCGGGGCCTTCCAGTTCCACACCCGGTGATATAATCTCTTTTACTATGTATACTGCCTTGGGTAAAATTAAGGTTACTATTAATAATATAACCAGAATTTTAAATAACATAATTAACCTGGGATTTAATCTGACAAAAGAAACCATTTTCACTATGCGTCACCTCCTGAATTTCAATATATAATAAGTAAATTCTTTTTAAACTTATTATGAAAAACCTTGTTTTAGAACCACAAATTAGGAGATGACTAACCTCTATATGTTTATTATTGGAATGATAAATTTAATAAATACCGGTGTTATATATGCCTCTATTAATGCAGCTGTGAGTATAAAGATACCGATGAAGAGAATGGTAAAACTATAACTCATAAACAACTGCCTCAAATCATATTTTCGGCCGCTGATGCGAAGTTTTATAACCTTAAAAGCATAGGAGACACCGGTAACCCCTGCAATTAACATGGCAGGAATGATGAATAGATTATGGGGCAGTATTGCCANCCACAGCAAAAAGCATGCCTTTGACGGCAATTTGATCCACTAAAAACCCAACCGTAAAGCCTAACACAAAACCCCTCAATAAAAGCAGCAGAAAGATTAATGGAAAGCCAAGAATTGATGTCCCTAATAACCAAATGAGAAAAATATATTTGAAATTTTGAACAATGGACTCTTTTAATATTAATTGTTGCTCTATAAAACTTTCACTGTTAAATCCGACAAAATAATAGGACAGATGGCGGTTTAATTCTTCGATCTGTGACGCCGGAAGTGTTTTAACCAGCAGCGCCCCGGTAACAATTCCCCCAAAGAACAAAAATATTACAAATATATAATAAGCAAGGTTTTCCCTCATGTATTGATAAAATAGCTCTTTCAATCGGTAATACATTTTTTAACCCCCGCAAATGAACCCTCAGACATCTCTTATTTTTATGCGGGAATAGAACTCATTATTCTTGTATCAATTCACACTTGCTCACCTGCAATTTTACTTCTTGGCAAGACGTGCGGCCGCCAGTAAAAGTCCAGAAGCCGTTTTAGCATCTTTAATTTTTCCTTGTTCAATCATTGTAATGGCTTCAGTAAATAAATACTTTTCTACATTCAAAAACTCATCTTGATCTTGTTGCCCTTCAGAGGGGCTTAGCTCTTCTGCCAAAAAAATATCTATCCTCTCATTACAAAACCCCGGAGAAGTACATAGGGAAGCCAATAGAGAAAGGTTGCCTGCCTGTAAACCCACTTCTTCGGATAGTTCCCGCTTCACACATTCCAAGGTATCCTCTCCTTTTTCCCGGGTTCCTGCAGGAATTTCCAGCAAATCTTCTTCTAAAGGCTTCCTATACTGCCTCACCATGTATACATACCCTTCATGATCCAGGGGAACTACCGCGGCAGCTCCTGGATGCTCCACGATTTCCCGGGAACTCTCTCTTCCGTCAGGGAGCAGTACCTGGTCAACTCTAACCCGTAAAAGTTTTCCTTTAAAAACCTCCTGGGAACTTACCGTTTTCTCCTCAAACAATGTTATCTCCTCCCTCATTAATGAATTGCCCTTTGAGCAGCCCTTTAATTCATAAGATCCGCCGAAAATCCCGCAGAAGCTCCCACGGATTCAAAAAAGATTTTGTCCTCTTCCAGTGTCCGCCCCATGGTTTTTACTTTCAAGCCATAGCTCTTAAGAGCTTCAACCACTATCCCGCCCTCTCTGTTCATTACCCTGTGCTTTTTATAAATTCCACACTGCTTAAGCTGTTCAGTTATATATTTATACATACTGTCTTCAGTTTTTGGGACACAAACAGTTGCCGGGGTTAAAGCAATTTCCTTCAGCACCTTGAGAGAATGATGACTAATTCCCTGGTGCCTTTCTCTGAAGTCATTAAAACTGATTCTTAACATGTAAACCGGATGACCCCCCAGGATATTTACAGCATTTATTATTTCTCCCTGTTCGACCCCTGTAAAACCGTAGGGAGAACCAGTCCCTACGGTTCCCGGACCCATGGTCACAATAACAGCATCCGCTTGAAATATTTCACAGGCTGCAATCAAACCCGTATATACGTTTACCGCTTCCAGATCTCCCCCAAAAGCATGCCCTGCAGTAACTGTACCCATTATGATATCTTTGGAAATAAGCCCTCTCACTGTATCGCTGAAGGCCATAGGTAAGGCTGCACCATCTGTCATCAAGTAAACTATTTTGGCTTCAGGATGAATATATTTAAGGACTGCAGCTGCAGGAGCCAGCATACTGTGAAGCTCACCCACTAATACTGGAAGGCCATTCAGGCTTGAGAAGTTTTTAATATTTTGATGATAAGGGCTTTCCTGCTCCTCACAGCTTAAGACTTTAATTTGGTAAGGGGTATATCTTAATTTCATAATATGGCCGGGCTCGGACATGTCCCGAGAGGAATGCCGGTTATTAAAAAACACAAAATTTTTCCCCCCCGTCCCTAGATTTAAGTGAACGGCTGAAGTATTTACAATCACCTGATCCCCTGTCTTCAATTCACCGGTCATATCTATGTAATTAATGGTTTTTTCTTCCTCCCCCTCCACTTCTACCATTGCTTCTTGCAGTCCTTCTTGGGTACTAATAATTGTTTTTACAACTCCCGGACGCAGGCGAAACATAATATTCCCCCTTTATCAAAGCTTACCTTCCAGATGAACAAAGAAAATCCTCTCATTTCCTTCCTAAGTTATCAATATATCTCAAAGCATTATTTCTTTCAATAAGCTTAGAAAAGGAAATGTGGTCGCCCACCCATTGGATTACTATTAAAGCTCCCAAAATTAATATTTTTATAGGGAGGTCCAGTAACACCACCAGAAAAAACCCCACAGATGCTCCCAGTAAATTTGAACCAATATCCCCCAGCATACCTTCCTCTCCTAAATCCAGAGGGAGTATTCGTAAGGCTGCCCCCAAAATTGGGGTAATCAGTAAAACTGCCTGGTCTCTTCTCCAAATTATAATTAAAAAGCTAAAAAGGATATACATTTTAATGGATCTGCCGGGACGCACATCCATTAAATTAAAGGTATTTACTGATAAAGCAAACACAAGAGCACTAATTACCACTTCAATAAAACTACCGCCAAAAAAAATACCCAGCATAAATCCTGATAATAGGCCTACAGCCGCTTTCAATCCCCCTGAAGTAAATCTTTTTTCTTGAATTAACACCTTCACATGACCTTTAATGCCTCTGCTGGAATCCCCTAAAAAATCGTCTGCTATTCCCATAAAGGCAATTACCCCCAGCAAAAACCCCTTTAACAGAATCATTGATAGAGCAACCCCTGAAAACAAGTGCATGAAAGGAATAATTGCCAAAAAATTTAGAATCAGCAGCAAACCTAATCCTGAGGGAATATATTTTCCTTGATAATTCTGTCTTAGAAAACTCTTTTTCAATAAAGCAAAAACAGGGGATAAAAACAAACCGGAACTAAGCAGGGAAATGACTAAATACAAGGGTATCATTTCACAACCTCTTTTTTGTTTACCATAATTATTAATAGCACCCTGATTATATCTATCAACTGTCTCCCCCGATGGATAAAACCTTTTAAACTTCTTCCATGAAGTCGGTGAAACATGTCCGTTTCCACTTCTACCACCCTCAGGCCCCTCTGTAAGCTGATGGCCGTCAGGCCAAATTCCAGTCCAAACCCCCGGGTAAACCGGCCCACATGTTCCAGAAGTGACCTCCTTAAGACTCTTTGTCCTGAAAGAGGAGACTCCACCGCATGTCCAGTAATTTTTGCTAAAAAATAAGCGGCTATCCTTTTTACAATTCCAAAACCTCCGCCGGAAACTCTCTCATTAAAGTGAGCCACCGTCATATCCGCCTGGTCTCTGATTACGGGAAGAATCAGCTTTTTAATCTCAGCGGCAGACTCCTCCAGGTCAGCATCCACCAGGGCAATCAAATCATATTTCGCCTGCAGGAGCCCTTGAAATACTGCCCTGCTTTTACCGGTGTTTTTACCCATTTGAATCACCACAATACCTTTTTTTCGGGCAGCTTCGGCAGTCCGGTCAAGAGAACCGTCATCCACCACAATAATTTCTTTAATTTCAGGAATTAGTTTTAAAGAGTCTAACGTTTTTTCAATTTTATCTTCCTCGTTATAAGCTGGTATAATAACGGAAACCTCTACCATGATTTACCATCCCCATTTTTTAAAGGTTTTTGGCGTTTCGGAGCAAGCATTCCTGCAGCAAACTGACGGAGTTTTCAACTGTCATTTTTTATAACCACCTTTCGGAGGTCAGATTCCAACAAATGCAGGAGCTCTAGTTTTCCCAAAATAGTATTCGTCTCCAGGGCAAATACCTCATAATCGTGGAATTCATTTTGCTGTTCCTCATCAGCGGATGAAAAGTTGACCGATACAAAGCAAGCTTCATTGTTTTTAAAAGAGGATATTATGAGATTGTGTAGATCTGTACAGTTTTTTTCCAGTTCCCCGGGGAAATATAAAACTTTATCCGGTGTGCCCTCCTCAGCAATCTCTACCAACAAAACATCATCAACTTTCAACGAGTCCTGCTGTTCAGATACGCTTTGCACAAAATAACTGGAAATCCCAGAGGATATTTTTTTGAGAAATTCTTTTCTTTGATGTGCCTGCCCAAGATAATAGGTTTTACCCTGCAGGTCAATTTTTTCCGAATTATTTATTTCCTGGGCATTTACTTTGACCCTGCCCTGGACCTGGATACCTGCACTCTCTAAAAAAGACATTACCGGGTCTATAATTTCCTGATCCTCACTTTCATAAATTACTGCTATTTTAAAACCCTCCAGTCGGCTGCCTACATATTCCGGTATAATCTTTTCCTGAAACTTCATCCATGATACCAGCTCTTTATTAAGTATGTCATTATCCTCCTGCAAACTTGTAATCTTATCATTTAACAAAAAGATTCTCTTCTCCATTCTCTCCACAAGCTCCCCCTGCTGCCTGACAATAACATTATCGCTTAGTGAAGCCCCAATCAGTATACCAATCCCCAGGGCTAAAAAAACAGATATTACCATTACCATATAATCCCTTTTCGGGTTCATTTAACCACCACCTGTTACCAAACGTAATTTTAAAAAAATCAGGTAGAAAATATGCTGTATCCTGGGAGAATAAGCGATCAGCACAAATACTGGAATAAGTGCAGCCGCAAATAATCCTATAACCAATGAATTCTTTATTTTTCCTCTGTACAGCTGACTGACTCCCCGGGCATCAATTAATCTACTGCCTACCCTTAACCTGACTAAAAAGGTACTGGCCATTCCTTTTCTTCCCTTTTCAAAAAAATCAATAATATTAGAATGGGTACCTACGGCTACAATGAGCTCAGAACCTTTTTCAAAAGCCAGAAGCATGGCAATATCTTCACTGGTCCCCGGTGAAGGAAATACTTTAGCTTTTAGCCCCATTCCTTGGATTCGTTGAAGCCCTGGTGCACCTCCACGGGGAAATGCATGAACAATAATTTCTGCCCCTCCCAGTAAAGATTCGTCCGATACACTGTCCATATCTCCAATAATAATGTGTGGATTCAAACCAAATTCCCTAACAGCATCTGCGCCTCCATCCACAGCAATAATTACCGGTTTGACCTCTTTAACATAGGAGAGTATGGTTTGAAGGTCTTCTTTATAGCGATGCCCTCTGACTACCACCAGGGTATGCCTGCCACTAATCTCTGTGTCAATATCCGGTATCTGAATCTCCCCCGTAATCAGATGCTTCTCCTTTTGGGCAGTCTCCAGGGTATTTTGAACAAAGTTTTCTATTTCATTATTTAGATTTAATGCAGCCTTTTTTATTTTCTCTTTTATCTTATCCCGGGTAAGCACTTTCCCGGAGACCAGATAATTACCATCTTTATAAATTCTGTTCCCGCATATTTCAATCTCATCACCCTCCTGAACCATATCCCATATTTCCCTGTCTACCTCATCCAGGATATAAATCCCATAATCGCTTAAAATTTTGGGGCCCAGGTTAGGATATTTCCCGCTAATGGAAGAACTGATATTCAACACCGCTTTTATGTTATTTTGGGACAGGGAATACCCAGCCATTTCATCAATATCCATATGGTCAATTAAAGCAATATCTCCAGCTTTGATTCTTTTTGCCAGATTTTTAGTCTTCTTATCCAACTTAACCGGGCTTTTGAAATAAATATCTTTTTTTGTGCCCCTCATGTTTAAAAACTCTTTCTTTTTCATACAGTTATTATGTCTCATTCTTTTATTTTCTAACACAAAATTAAATGATATGCCAAAAAGGCATATCATTTTTAGTCAGGTATTTTATTAAAAAGCAAATACACAGGTGCTTTATTAACTAACTTTGGTCATTAATCGTAATTTATCTGCAACCATAGCTATAAATTCTGAATTGGTAGGCTTTCCTCTTTCGGTATTAATAGTATACCCAAAAAATTTTTTAATGGTTTCCACATTATTGCGGGACCATGCTACTTCAATAGCATGTCTTATGGCTCTTTCCACTCTGCTGGGAGTTGTGTTATATTTTTCGGCTATTCGGGGATACAGGACCTTGGTGATGGCTCCCAAGATTTCAATTTCTTTAGTTACCATCATAATTGCTTCCCGTAAATATAGATATCCCTTAATATGGGCAGGAATTCCTATCTCATGAATAATGCTGGTTATCTCTCTTTCCAGGTTCTCCGTACCTATTTTCTTTTTTAACTTGGGAACATACGCTGGTGAGTTTTCTGAAACTTTCCCTGCTACATTACTCAACTGCCTTATTCTATCACTAATTAGTTCCATCTTGAAGGGTTTCAATATATAATAAGTGGCCCCCAGTTCCACTGCTCTTTGTGTAATATTTTCATGCCCAAAGGCTGTAAGCATAATCACCTTTGGACGGCGTTCCACAGGAAATTCTGTCAATTTTTCCAGCACTCCCAACCCATCGAGATAAGGCATAATAATATCCAATAATAATATGTCCGGTTGGGTCTCTTCAACCATTTTTAAAGTTTCCTTACCGTTGTAAGCCCTTTCTACCACTTCAATATCAGGTTCTTCTTCCAGGTAATCAGACAATAATTCATTAAATTCCCGATTATCATCTGCAATCAAAACTTTTATCATTTTTTCCCTCCTCTAGAGTCACCGGTTTTTCTTATATTAATAATTATTCGACATTTTGGAAGCAAATTCCTTTAAATAAAATTAATAAAATTAAAAAAATATGAAAAAAGTGTAAGAGAATTATCTTACACTTTTTAAGATGCCTTTTTTAATTCTTCTTCTTCAAAAACCCCTGATTCCAACAACATCCATTCAATAAATATGCCATAGCCTCTAGTAGGTTCATTGACAAAAACATGAGTTATTGCCCCAATAATTTTCCCATTTTGAATGATTGGACTTCCGCTCATGCCCTGAATAATTCCTCCCGTTTTTCCAATCAATTCTTTGTCAGTGATATTTATAATAAACCCTTTATTGCTAGGTGTATTTTTATTTACTATTCTTTGAATTTCAACATCATATTCTTCCACATTATCACCTTTTACCACAGTGAGAATTTTTGCAGGGCCTACTTCTACCTGGTGGCTGGAAGCAATTGGAATTGGACTGCTGTTATAATCATTTTTATTTTCCATTTTTTCTAACGTTCCGAATATACCAAAATCAGTATTCTTGAAGATTGATCCGATAATATCCTTTTGTTCAATAAAAACCCCGGTTTTTTCTCCAGGATGGCCTCTTCGACCTTCTCTAATATTAATAATACTGGCTTTAACAATTTCCCCTTGACTTATATCTATAGGTGTGTTGGTATCAATATCTACAATCACATGACCTAAGGCACCATATTTTTTAGTAGCGGGATCATAAAAGGTTAGTGTTCCTACTCCTGCCGCCGTATCTCTGATAAAAAGGCCAATACGATAACTGTTAGTATTGGAACAGTATATGGGGCTGACTTCTTTGGTCAACTGATTTTCATCTCTTTTTAACTTAAATGACATGTTTTTACCGGTTTTTCCATTACTGCTGATGAGGTCTGCAGCCTGGTTTATTCCTTCAACTTTAATTCCGTCTATGGCGATTATAGAATCACCTTTCTTAATTCCACTTTCTTTGGCAGGATACCTGCCATCTACCTCGTTATAACCTACTACCAGGACTCCCTCTGACCTCAGTTTAATGCCTATTGATTGACCACCTGGATATACTTTTTTTTCAGGAAGAACGCTTACGGTTAAGTGCCTGATGGGTATTTTACCAAAAAGTTTTATTTTTAGATTGGCTCTACCCATATTTACCGCCTGCACCAGCAGGGGATTATTTAAATTTATTTGTTTATTGTCACCTTGCAAAATACTTCCATTAATTTTTAAAAAATCCTCTTTATCACAAACTAGTTCAGCCGAAAAAGGATACCAGAGGTTAACATAATATTCTTCCCCCTCCATTAGAAGCACATTTTGTGAATAGTTGTGCCAGATCAATACCGGTTGTAAGAGCAGAAAAATAAAAACCACCAGTAGTAATTTTGGAAGTATCCTTTGAAATTTCAAGTTTTTTCACGCTCCTCGCCTGTTATCTTTGGAAAAATCACCTCCTTATTAATTTTCGAAGTTTCTCGTAATTTTAAGATAACCTTAAATGATTTTTTTATGCTTTTTAGTTTACATAAATACTTCACTTTTATATGGCACAATAAAAAAATAAAGGCAGCAAAATGCCACCTTTAACTAAAATTTGAATATTTTTATATTTTTTTATTTTAATTAATGCTTATTCTTTTTCACTCTTTTAAGCATTTCCTGAGCATGCTTCAGGTTTATTTCTGTTAGTTCAGCTCCATCAATCATCCTGGCCACTTCTTTTTCTCTTTGATCGGTTAATAACTCATCAACTAGCGTGAAAGTTCTGTCCTCCTCAACTTTTTTGAGAATCCCAAAATGCCGATCCGCCATACTGGCAATCTGTGGTGCATGGGTAACGCATATCAACTGACGATGCCTGGATATGTAATATAATTTTTCTGCAACCGCCTGCACTGAGGCTCCGCCTAACCCTACATCGATTTCGTCAAACACCACCGAAGGAACCTCATCGGATTCAGCCAGCACCGTCCTTAAAGCCAGCATAATTCTGGACATTTCGCCGCCTGAGGCAATTTTGGATAGAGACTTTAACCCTTCACCAGGATTGGCTGTGAATAAAAATTCCACCCTGTCAAAGCCACGGGA
>SL_3KL_010_SEDDRAFT_10004885_pt1 | contig 12079 bp, 8 predicted proteins | sample SodLakKL_010_SED_2_FD_10381 | JGI IMG/M metagenome (IMG submission 10381)
TTCTTGGATTTGTAGGAATTGATGAGGGCTTGGCCGGGCTGGAATTTTATTATGAGAATGAGTTGAAGGGTGCTGACGGGCGAATCATTTATCAAGCGGATGCCCGGGGAGTACAGATGCCCCAGGGGATTCAGCAGTATCTGCCCTCTACTCCCGGGCTGGAAATGGTGCTTACCCTGGACGAAACCATCCAGTTTATCGTGGAAAGAGAACTGAGCAGGGCTCTCATCCAGTATGATGCGGAAAGTGCACTGGCCATCGCTGTAAATCCTCAAACCGGGGAAGTCCTGGCCCTGGCCAAAAAGCCGGATTATGATCCCAACAGGTATATGGATTACCCGGATACCAGCTGGCAGATCACTCCAATATTTGCTACCTTCGAACCGGGTTCTACTTTTAAGCTCATGACTCTAGCTGCCTCCATCGAAGAGGGGCAGTATAACCAAAATGAAGGCTTTTTCTGTCCCGGCCACATGACAGTGGCGGGTCGAAACATACGCTGCTGGACTTCCAGCAGAGGTGGCCACGGAAGCATTAATTTCCTGGAGGTAGTTCAGGGTTCCTGCAACCCAGGATTTATTACCATGGGCCAGAGGCTGGGCAAAGATGCCATGATAAAGTACCTTCATGCCTTTGGATTCGGTTCCCGCACCGGCATTGACCTTCCGGGGGAAGGCCTGGGAATATTATTCACACCTGAACAGATGGGGCCGGTAGAACTGGCAACAACTTCTTTTGGCCAGGGGGTATCGGTAACTCCGATTCAGCAGGTGATGGCTGTTGCAGCCATGGCCAATGGGGGGAATCTCCTAAAACCTTACATCGTAAAGGAATTTCGGGATGAATTTGGAAACGTGGTAAAGAGAAACGAACCGGAAATCATTCGGCAGGTGGTTTCGCCGGAAACCTCTGAACAGGTTAAGTGGATTATGGAAACTGTGGTTAAAGAGGGAAGCGGACTGAATGCCTATATTGAAGGATATCGAATTGCCGGGAAGACCGGGACCGCGCAGAAAGTGGGAGATGGACGGTATCTGGTCGGAAAAAACATAATGTCCTTTATTGGTTTTGTACCGGCGGATGACCCTGAGATTCTAATTATTGTGGCTGTGGATGAACCCAAAAGGGGTTCCATGTGGGCGTCACAAATTGCCGCCCCTGTCTTTCGTAACATGATGGTGGACATTTTAAATTATATGGATATCCCCCAACAGATGACGGAGGAACCGGAGATACGCACAGTTCGTGTACCGGATATGACCCAAATGACAGTAGATGAAGCCAGCGCCCGGGTGCACAATGAGGGGTTAATATTGAAAATTGTGGGAGAAGGAGATGTGATTGTCCGGCAGACACCTACACCCGGGGCAGTTGTGCCTATTCAGACCAATATTCTGGTGTACGTGGGGGGGGAAACCCTTGGCGACTCCCAGGGAGTGCTGGTTCCCGACCTGAGGGGAAAAACTCTAAGGGAAGCGGGGGAGATCCTCAGTTGGATGGGATTGAAATTGTATCCTGTGGGGACGGGAGTCGCCGTCAAACAAGAACCGGACCCGAATTCAAAAGTCCCTGAAGGAAGCACAGTTACGGTGGAGTTCAAGTCATCTGTGGATTAAGAAGAGGGTTAGGGTTTTTTACCTTACACCCTCTTTTATTTAAAAAAATATTTTTCTTTTGTGTATAAGCATTATAAAATATAGAATAAGAGAATAATACTTTTTATGAATATAATTATTCTTGATGGGGAAAGGAAATCTACATGAAGCTGAGCCAGCTTTTGAAAACTCTGCTGGTTAAAAAAATTGAAGGATACCAGGATTTTGAAGTAACAGGTATTACCTATCATACGGAGAAAATTCAACCCGGAGGCATTTTTGCCTGTCTTCCCGGCACCCAAAATCATGGGATACGGTTTATACAACGGGCACTGGATAAAGGGGCCCGGGCGGTGCTCACCGATATTGAAGGGGTACAGATTCCAGGTGCCGTAAAGATNCTGGTTCCCGAAGTCCGTGAAGCCCTGGCGGCACTGTCCGTAAAATTTTTTGATTCTCCCTCTACCGGACTTCGGATGATTGGAGTTACGGGGACCAACGGCAAGACTACTACCTCTTATTTAATTGAATTGCTTGTGGCCCAAACGGGTCAAAAGACCGGCCTTATCGGGACCATACAGTACAAAATCGGCAAGCAGGTTCTTCCGGTGCTGGCTACTACTCCCGAAGCTCCAGACCTTCAGTTTATTCTTCATAAAATGGCCGGGCAGGGGGTAACCTGTGTTTCCATGGAGGTTTCCTCTCATGCCCTGGAATGGAAGAGAGTTGCTGGTTGTGATTTTGATATAGCCGTGCTTACTAATGTTACTGAGGATCATCTGGATTTTCACCAGACCTTTGAACGTTACCTTGGGGCCAAAGGAAAATTTTTTTCCCGAATGGGTAATCTATATGAACAATCTGGACTGCCGCGAATTGCAGTCTTGAACCGGGACGATTCTAACTTTGCTTTTTTTTATGACCAGACAGGGGTTCAGAAGGTGACCTACGGGATTGAGAATCCGGCTGATGTCAGGGCCAGGGATATTCAAATCCAGGATGCAGGAGCATCATTTTATGTGGAAAGCCCTTGGGGTGGAGGGCCCATAAACATGAAACTCACGGGCTTGTTTAATGTCTATAATGTGCTGGCGGCTTTAACCGTAGCTTTAGTGGAGGGTCTGGACTTTGAAATCTCTAAAAAAATTCTGGAAAAGGTACCTGGCGTTCCCGGACGTTTTGAAAAGATAGACCTTGGGCAGGATTTCACAGTTATTGTGGATTATGCCCATACCCCTGACGGACTGGAAAATGTGCTGAAAACCGTAAAGGAATTTGCCCAACAAAGAATTATTACTGTGTTCGGCTGCGGGGGGGACCGGGACCGAACCAAGAGAGAACCCATGGGGGAAATTGCTGGTAACTACAGCGATTATTGTATTTTGACCACTGACAACCCCCGCAGGGAGGATCCTTACCAGATCTGCCGGGAGGTGGAACCGGGCCTTTTAAAGACCAGGGATGAAGAGCAGTACAAAATTTGTCTTGACCGCTATGAAGCCATCAGCTGGGCTATAGAAATGGCCAGATCAGGGGATGTGGTGGTGATTGCCGGTAAAGGACATGAGGATTACCAGATATTTAAAGACCACGCTGTACATTTTGATGACCGGGAAACGGTCAGGGAAAGGATTCGCCACAAGCTGAAGGAACGTTATTAACCAGAACCTAACTGCTTTTAGATAAAATATACTGTATTGTTTGCAGTGAAAAACGAGAGGGAATCAGGCATGGAGGACCTAACATTTGAAGAGATTATTAAAGTAACCCGGGGAAAACTGCTGCAGGGGAATATCCATTATCTCCCCTCCGGTTTTTCCATCGATACCCGCACCCTGGAACCGGGGGAGGTTTTCGTAGCCCTGAAGGGGGAGCGCACCGACGGCCACAATTATCTTGGGGAGGCATTCCAAAGGGGAGCCTCCGGAGCACTTGTTTCTTATCCTCCTGCCGGAGAGAAGATTCCCGAAGGGTTTGTGCTAATCCAGGTCAATAATCCTTTGAAGGCCCTTCAGGATACAGCAGCTTATTACCGACGGAAGCTTCCTGTCCGAATTATCGGAGTGACGGGAAGTTCCGGTAAGACCACCACTAAGGATTTAATTGCTGGTGTTCTGCAAAAACGCTTTTATACCTTGAAAACTCAGGGGAACCTGAATAACGAACTGGGTTTTCCGCTGATGCTTTTAAAGCTTACCCCGGAACACCAGGTAGCAGTACTGGAGATGGGTATGAGCGCACTGGAAGAAATTCGATTTCTAGCCCGGCTTTCAAACCCGGAGGTGGGGGTTATTACCAATATCGGGGAAGCTCACTATGAAATTCTGGGCTCCCGGGAAGCCATAGCCCAGGCCAAAGGGGAACTTCTACAGGAGTTGGGTCCAAAGGGAACTGCCATCTTGAATGGGGACGACTCCCGTCAGCAAATGCTGGCGGAACAGTTTCCGGGGAAGGTTATCTATTATGGCCTGAAAAATGGGTCACAAGTTAGAGGTTTTGATCTTAAACCTGTACAGGAAAAAGGGGATTGGGGCACTGTTTTTACCGTGTTCATTGAGGGACGCCGGGAAGAGTTATTTATTCCCCTGCCCGGAGAACATAATGTGTATAATGCCCTGGCTGCGGTGGCCTGTGGACTATATATGGGGCTGTCCCCTGGAGAGATTCGGCAGGGCTTAGGGGAATGCTGCCTGTCAGTAATGAGAATGGACATCCAGGAGACTCCCTGGGGGATTACGATTATTAATGATGCTTACAACGCTAATTTCTCATCCACCATGGCTTCATTGAAGACTCTGTCCCAGGTAGGCCAGGGGCGCCGTTGTATTGCGGTCCTGGGGGATATGCTGGAGTTGGGAGATATTCAGGAGGAATGTCACCGGGAGGTGGGCAGGGAGGCTGCCCGGTTGGGATTGCACTGCCTGTTGGGGATGGGCCCTCTGATGGCCCTGGCGGTGGAAGCTGCTCAAGAAAAAGGCTTGAAAGAAGCCCGGTACTTTACGGAACATGCCTCTCTCTGCTGGGAGCTGCTGGAAATATTACGGCCCGGGGACTANGTTCTGGTTAAAGGGTCCCGCGGCATGAAAATGGAAAAAATAGTTGAATACTTAAAAAATATTTCGAAGGAATCGAGGAATTCCCATGAGGATTGAATTTTACTACACCATGGCTTTTGCTTTTTTTATAAGCCTTATGGCCGGCCCGGTAGCAATTCGTATTCTTAAAAGATACAAGATGGGGCAGCAGGTCAGGGACGACGGGCCCAGAAGCCATCTTAAAAAGACGGGGACTCCCACCATGGGAGGATTAATCTTTCTCTTTTCCTTTCTGATCACCTTTCTCATTTTTATCCCCAAAACGTTGGAGGCCTTTTTGATCATCCTGGTTATGCTGGGCAATGGAGCCATCGGATTGTTGGATGATCTCACCAAGTTTACCCGCCGCCAATCCTTAGGGCTTAAAGCCCGCAACAAACTTTTTGGACAGGGTATTATGGTGATTGTACTGTTTATCATCTTATTTTTTACAGGGCACAGCACGGTGGTAGAAATTCCCTTTTGGGGGCCTTCTTTTGACCTGGGAATCCTGTACCCTTTTCTGATGCTCTTTATTGTTATAGGAGCGTCTAATGCGGTCAACCTTACCGATGGCCTGGATGGCCTGGCTGCGGGAACCGCAATTATCAGTCTGCTGGCCTATCTGTTAATTGCCTTCAACCTGGGGCAGATGGACATCGCCTTTTTTTGCGCTGCCATGGTGGGTGCCTGCTTCGGTTTCCTGATATTTAATTTTCACCCCGCCAAAATATTTATGGGAGATGTAGGTTCGCTTTCCCTGGGGGCAGCTCTGGGGACTATTGCCATTTTGACCAAAACAGAAATTCTTTTTGTTATTATCGGTGGGATTTTTGTTATAGAGACGCTGTCGGTAATTATACAGGTTATTTCCTTCCAGTTTTTCGGCAGGAGAGTTTTTAAAATGAGTCCCCTGCACCATCATTTTGAACTGAGTGGTTGGAGTGAGTGGAAAGTTGTGGCAGTATTTTGGGGAACAGCCTTTATCCTTTCTTTCTTAGCCCTGTTTTCCGTAGGGGCCTGAAAATGATTTTCAATGGGGCTGCAAAAAATAAAAATTTAGGTAATAGTTATCCAAAGAACCTGAAATAGATTCACTTTTAGGAGGAAAATAAAGCTTATGGAGCTTAAATATAAAACTGTGGTAGTGATTGGCATGGGCCTCAGCGGGGTTTCCGCTGCTAAACTCCTGGCCCAAAAAGGGGCCAGGGTCATCATTAACGATTATAAGACCAGGGAAGAGCTGATTCCTTACTTGGAGGCTCTAAAATCCTATCCGGATATCAAGATTGTAACCGGGGGGCATCCTGAGGGGATTGTGAATACCCACACCGATCTGGTGGTCAAAAACCCTGGAATCCCTATGGACATCAAGCCTTTAATAAAGGCACGAAACCTGGGGATTAAGGTGCTTACCGAGGTGGAAATTGCTTATCTTTTTACCCGGGCACCCATTATTGGGATTACCGGGACAAATGGCAAGACTACTACCACCGCACTGTTGGGGGAGATATTTAAAGATAGCGGAGGAAAAGTCTATGTAGCGGGAAACATTGGTGTACCCCTCTGTGACATAGCTGAAAAAGCACCACCGGATTCCTGGATTGTAGCGGAACTGAGCAGTTTCCAGCTGGAAGGCACTGAGAAGTTCAAACCCCGCATTAGTGCCATTTTGAACATCTCAGAGGACCATATGGACAGACATGGAACCCTGGAAGGCTATTTAGAAGCAAAAAAGAACATTTTTAAAAACCAAGGGGAGGACGATTTTTGTGTGTTGAACAATGATGACCTTCTTTTATCGGAAATAGCGGTGGGCGGTCAGGTTCAAACCAGGCTTCTCCTCTTCAGTCTACGAGAAGAATTAAAAAATGGAATTTACATTAAAGACGGGCATATTGTTATAGGTAAGGATGGGAAAATTGTTCCTGTGTGTCCCATGGAGGAGGTGGGCATCCCCGGAAAACATAACCTGGAAAATGCCCTGGCTGCCACAGCGGTGGCCTATGCAGCAGNGATTAAGCCGCAGAGCATTGGGAAAACCCTAAAGTCCTTTAAAGGGGTATCTCACCGGTTGGAAAAGGTGGGTGACTTTAGGGGTATAACTTTTATTAATGACTCCAAGGGGACCAATGTGGAGGCCACTTTAAAAGCCCTGGATTCTTTTCCCCAGCCGATTGTTTTAATTGCCGGTGGGAAGGACAAGGGAGCGGAATTTGATTTACTGGCTTTTCACATCAAGGAAAAAGTGAAACACCTGATACTTTTGGGGGAAACCAGCGAAAAGATTGCTCAGGCTGTAAATTCCCAGGAATTTAAGAATTACAGCCGGGTTAAAACCCTGGAGGAAGCGGTAGAAAAGGCTTACCAGTTGGCAGAAGAAGGAGACATGGTGCTCCTTTCACCAGCCTGTGCCAGCTGGGATATGTTTAACAACTACGAGGAACGGGGAGAAGATTTTAAGAAGGCGGTAAAAAGCCTGGGGAGGAAGAGCGGATGAAAAAGATGAGGGGTAAGCCTCCGGATTTTATTATATTTTTTACTACCCTGGTACTGGTGGGCCTGGGCCTGGTGATGGTTTTCAGTTCCAGTGCCTACACCTCCGGTGAACTACGGGGAGATGGTTATTACTTTTTAAAGCGGCAGGCTTTCTGGGCTTTTCTGGGAATGTTTGCTATGGTATTTTTTGCTAATTTTGACTATTGGAAGCTGAAAAAATATGCCCGGCTGGCTTTAATTATCAACTTTGTGCTGTTGGGCCTGGTCTTTGTCGACGGAATAGGGGTGCAACTTCAAGGTGCTTCACGGTGGATTGGAATCGGTGGATATACTGTTCAGCCCTCGGAATTCACCAAGCTGGCCTTAATCCTTTTTACCGCGGCATTCTTGTCCCAAAAGAATATTGACGTAAGAAATTTATGGAAAGGGGTGCTGCCTCCCCTGGTTTTTATGGGAGCTTCCTTCCTTTTGATACTGTCACAGCCGGACTTGGGGACCGGGGTGGCGGTGGCAGCTACAGTAGTGGTTATACTCTTTGCAGCAGGGATGCAGGGGAAGCATATCTTTCTGCTGGCGGCTGCAGGGCTGCCCCTTCTGGGGTATTTGGCCCTGGCGGAGGAATACCGCCGTCGGCGTTTTCTGGCCTTCCTGAATCCCTGGGAGGACCGTCTGGATACCGGATATCACATTATTCAGTCCCTTTATGCCCTGGGCCCGGGCAGGTTATTCGGTGTGGGGCTGGGTCGGAGCCGGCAGAAGTTTTTCTACCTTCCGGAACCCCATAGTGACTTTATTTTTGCCATGATTGGTGAGGAGTTAGGTTTCATTGGGGGAGTTACGGTAATTCTTTTATTTTTCCTGCTCATCTGGAGAGGATTTAAATTGGCCTTGATGGCCCCGGACATGTTTGGAAGCCTCCTGGCCGCGGGTATCATTTCTATGATTGCTATTCAGGTGGTGATTAATATTGGAGTGGTCACCGGTTCGCTTCCGGTCACGGGGATTAATCTTCCCCTGATTAGTGCCGGGGGAAGTTCCCTGTTTTTTACGCTTTCCTCCATAGGGGTTTTGTTGAATATATCCAGGTATTCCCAGTATTAGGTAGTAGAGGTACAATATATTTCCTTTAGACACGTCTTCTTTGTTGTGATAATATTAATATATTGTTATGTTGAATTATTATTTCCGCAGTTCCATAATATAGAGAGGTTTAGAAAATCAAGGTTAGTGGGAAGGATGGAATGAATGAAGATTGTACTGACCGGCGGAGGCACCGGGGGACATGTTTACCCGGCGCTGGCGGCAGCAAGGTACATAAAAAGGCAGGAACCCGGCGCAGAAATATTGTTCGTAGGAACCCAAAAAGGGTTAGAAAGCCGAATTATCCCGGAGGCCGGGTTTACTCTGGAGACCATCTCTGCCAGGGGACTGCCTCGGAGAATTTCCCCGGATTTAATTAAAACATTTTTTAGCACCTCCCGGGGGGGGTGGGAAGCTCGAAGGATTTTAAAGAGATATAGCCCTCAGGTGGTTATGGGGACCGGAGGCTACGTGTGCGGGCCGGTGGTCCTTTCTGCTTATTTGATGGGGATCCCCTGTTTAATCCATGAACAAAATGTGATTCCCGGGATGACTAACCGTCTGCTCTTTCCCTTTGTAAAAAAGGTTTGCCTTTCCTTTAAAGCTTCCATAAGATACTTTTCTGACCCATCAAAAACAGCGATCACTGGAAACCCCCGGGCTTCCGAAGTGGTTGGCATTAGTCGGGAGGAAGGGGTGAAGGCCCTAGGATTAAATCCCAATAAAAAAACCGTGTTAATTGTAGGGGGAAGCCGTGGAGCTCAGCGGATCAACCATTGTATTACCGAAATTCTTCCTCAACTGGTGACTTTACCGGGAGTGCAGTTAGTTTATGTTACCGGACAAATTTATTACGATCAAGTGATGAGTTCTGAAAAAATAAGGGAAATCGCTCAACGGGATAATCTTTTTATTCGTTCATACATAGATCAGATGCCCCTGGCCCTGGCAGCTGCCGATTTGATGGTAAGCCGGGCAGGAGCCACTATGCTGGCAGAAATTACCGCCCGTGGGATTCCCTCGGTTTTAATCCCTTCACCTAATGTAACCAATAACCATCAGGTGTTGAATGCCCGGGTGCTGTCCGATGCCGGGGCGGCGGAGATGTTTCTGGAAAAGGATTTAACAGGGGATCTTTTGAGGGAAACTATGGTAAAATTGTTAAAGGATGAAAAAATGCTGGCTGCAATGTCTGAAAATAGCAGGGATTTAGGATATCCGGACTCTGCACATATGATTTATTTACAGCTTAAGGAGTACCTTCAGTGAGAGGACTTTGGAATCATAAATCCATGGTACTTTGGAGACAGATAAGGACAAGCAGCAAAAGCACACAAAAAAGTTTACTGCATAATATAAAATAAACCTTGAAGAGCATTTTATTGATAAATTGACGGAGGAAATAAAATTGACACAATTAACGGCCGGGCTGCAGGAAATAGCCCCCGGAGTTATCAAAACTCAGGAACCCATGAAAAACCATACTTCCCTTCATATTGGGGGACCGGCGGATTACCTGGTAACTCCCCAGGGAATAAATCAGTTGAAGGGCCTTCTCAGGTTCTCCCGGAGGGAGGTTGTCCCCTTTTTTATTTTGGGAGGGGGAACTAATCTGCTGGTAAGCGACAGAGGAATCCGCGGAGTGGTGGTAAAATTGGAGAAGCCCTTTAAAGAGATTCAGTTTGACGGCCCAAAGGTGACCGTTGGGGCCGGCATGTCTTTGCCTCTTATGGCGCTTAGGGCAGCCCAGCAGGGACTTTCCGGATTGGAGTTTGCCGGAGGGATTCCTGGAACCCTGGGGGGCGCCGTGGGCATCAATGCCGGTGCGTATGGAAACTGTATGGCGGATGTGGTTTGCTCTGTTACAGTGCTTACCTGGGAAGGGGAAGTTTTAGAAATTGAGGCAGAACAGCTGGATTTCAGCTATCGCTGTTCCGGGCTGTTAAAAAAGAACTGGATTGTGCTGGAGGCCCGCTTAGAGCTGGTTCCCGGAGATTCCAACGGAATCCGGGAACGGATGGAGGGATTCTTAGCTCAAAGGCGCACTAAACATCCAACGGAACCCAGCGCGGGAAGCGTGTTTAAAAATTTACCGGAACAGCCCGCCGGCAGGCTTATTGAGGGTGCCGGCTGTAAAGGGCTGCGGGTGGGAGATGCCCAGGTTTCCCCCAGGCATGCTAACTTTATTGTAAACCTGGGCAGTGCAACTTTTCAAGATTATATGAAAGTGATTATAATGGTCCGTGAAAGGGTTTTCGAAAAATATGGTGTATGGCTGAACCCTGAAATAAATATGGTAGGAGAAGAGAGCTAGCGGGGGAGGAAAGTCGCATGGAAAAATTTTTGATCTCAGGCGGTTCGAGCCTGTCGGGGAAAATACGAGTTAAGGGCGCTAAAAATTCTATACTGCCGATTTTGGCAGCCAGCCTTCTTACTTCCGAAAAGGTTGAGCTGAAAGATGTTCCCGATATAAGCGATGTAAAAGTTATGTTAAACATCCTGGAATGCTTGGGGGTTAAGGTAACCCGGGGGAAAGGCATTCTGATTTTGGAACCGGGCTCTCTTTATACCTCTGAGATTCCAGAGTCTTTAATGTGTGAGATGAGGTCATCTATTTTTCTCATGGGCCCATTATTGGGCAGGCTGGGTAAAGTAAAGGTTTCTTACCCCGGCGGCTGTGACATTGGGCCCCGTCCCATTGACCTTCACCTGAAAGGATTAATTTCTATGGGGGTGAAAATTCAGGAGGAAAATGGTTGTGTCAGGGCTGAAGTCAAATCTCTTAAGGGCAGTGACATTCACCTGGATTTTCCCAGTGTGGGGGCTACAGAAAATATCATGATGGCTGCCATATATGCCCAGGGGACTACGCAAATACATAATGCGGCCAAGGAACCAGAAATTATCGATCTTCAAAATTTTTTAAATAAAATGGGAGCGAAAGTAAAGGGTGCCGGAACGGACACCATTAAAATAGAGGGTGTTAAAAATTTAAAGGACGTAAGTTATACATTGATTCCAGACCGGATTGCAGCAGGGACTTTGATTATTGCTGCTGCTATTACCCGGGGGGAATTGATGCTGGAAAATGTAATACCCGAACACCTGGAGGCAGTTATTGCTAAACTTCGGGAGGCAGGCGCAGAAATATGGGAAGAGGCGGATGTCCTTCACGTCAAGGGAGGAACGATTAAGTCCATTCAATCCGTTCGAACCCTTCCCTATCCAGGTTTTCCCACAGATATGCAGGCCCAGACCATGGCTCTTTTGACTCTGGCTCAGGGGACCAGCGTAATCACAGAAAATGTATTTGATGGACGATTCAGCCTGGTAAATGAACTGAAAAAATTGGGTGCTGTAATTACAGTGCAGGGACGTTCTGCAGTAATTCAGGGTGTGGAAAAACTTCATGGTGCCGTGGTAAAGGCCCCGGATTTGAGGGCCGGAGCAGCACTGGTGCTGGCAGGTTTAGCGGCTGAGGGCCACACCATTATTGAAGAGATTCATCATATTGATCGGGGATATGAAAGCTTTGAAGAAACCCTCAAAAAATTGGGGGCTAATATTAAACGGGTGGGAGCCCCGGCGGTGAATGTTTAATGAAAACGCCTTCTGTATAAGGTGTTTTCATTAAAAAGAGGTGAGATTTTGGACAAGCCTTATAACCGGTATAATTATCGGGAACCGGAAAAAGTAAAAATAGAAATTAAGGTAAAAAAAAGGAAGAAGCAGTATTTTCTGATTCTTTTGGCTTTCCTGGTTTTGCTGGGATTTGTGGTTCTTTTTCAATCTTCTCTTTTTGAATTGGAGCGGCTGGAACTGGAGGGCCTG
>SL_3KL_010_SEDDRAFT_10004886_pt1 | contig 12076 bp, 13 predicted proteins | sample SodLakKL_010_SED_2_FD_10381 | JGI IMG/M metagenome (IMG submission 10381)
ATCAAAAGCCAACGAAGACTTTCCTGATCCGGAAAGCCCCGTTACGGCTATCATTTTATTTCTGGGCATTGAGACCGAGAGATTCTTTAAATTATGCACTCTGGCATCTCTGACCTCTATCTTGTCCACATTGCTCTCTGTATCTTTTGCTTTCTTTTTAGACATATAATATCGTAAACAAAAGCATCCTACCGATTTATATAGGAAAAAGCAACTTAAATATTTTTAGTTATTGTAGAAAACTTCTTTGAGTTTCTCCACTACCTGATCCAGTGAGACATTAGATTTGACCAAGAATTCTTTGGCTCCGAGTTTCATTCCTTTATCTATATCTTCTTTTTTATTCAGATTTGAAAACAAAACAACAGGAACATTTTTATATTCTTCGTTATTTTTTACAGCTTTTAGTATTTCAAAACCGTTTATGCTTGGAAGCATAATATCCAGAAGAATAAGATCCGGCTTATTTTCCTTTATCTTCTTCAAGGCCTCCTCCCCTGTAATGGCGTATATTATCTCCGCACCCTCTTTCGCCAGACGTTTGGAAACCAACCCACCTAAAAAGTTGTCATCCTCTACCCAAATTATTTTTTTACCCTCAAGTTCACTTTTCATAGTTTAGAGAATATTATACCATTAATTTTACAATTTACCGCTTTCTTGCAAAACACCCACTATCTCTTTGGCCAAATTTTCAAGAAAAGTTGTTGATTTTACCATAAAGCGAGAAGCTCCCAATTTATATCCCTTATCAATATCTTCTTTATGATTCAAGTTTGAGAAAAGTATTACCGGAATATCTTTTAAATAATCATCCGACTTTATGCTCTCCAGGACTTCAAAACCGTTAATATCGGGGAGTAAAATATCCAAAAGCAGTATATCGGGCTTGGCCTTCCTTACCATCTCCAGAGCTTCGCTTCCGGAAGTTGTGCGGTAAACCTTTATATTATATCGCTTAAGCCAGCGATCCATTATATCACTTAAAGTAGTATCATCTTCAACCCACATTATTCTCTTTCCCGACAAAGCATCCTCTACCGAAGCGTTATTTTTCTCTTCATTATCCATATTGATATTATACACTTAATTCAATTCTTTGCCTTTGTTTATAATATATAATATTAAGTATAAACTAGTGGGTATTTTTGGCAAATAGGTTTATCCACCGCTCTCGCTCTCCAAAAGTTTTATCTCATCCCTTAAAATAGCAGCAGTTTCAAAATCCAGTTCTTTAACGGCTTTTTCCATCAATTTTTCTTTTTCCTTTACGATGGCCTTAATATCTCCCCCAAATGACTGTTTATCTATCTGGATAGCATACTTAACGGCTCTTTTTCTCTCCTCTTCTAAAGTCTCTGTTATATCATGAATAGATTTTTCTATACTCTTGGGAGTAATGCTATGCTTTTTATTATAAGCAACTTGTATCTTCCTTCTCCTTTCTGTTTCATTTAAAGCATATTTTAAAGAGCCGGTTATTTTATCCGCATAAAGAATAACTCGGCCATCAACATTTCGGGCCGCTCTTCCTATGGTTTGTATCAAAGAGGTCTCAGAACGCAGAAATCCTTCTTTATCGGCATCCAATATTCCTATCAGAGAAACTTCCGGAAGATCCAAGCCCTCTCTTAATAGATTCACCCCGACAAGACAGTCAAAGTCTCCTTTCCTAAATGAAGAAAGTATTCCTATCCTATCTATGGTCTTTATTTCGCTGTGTAAATATTCGGCTTTTATGCCTTTTTCTTTCAAATATTCACTTAGATCTTCAGACATTCTTTTTGTTAAAGTGGTAGCAATAACCCGTCCGCCTTTCTCCACTTCTTTTTTAATCTCGTCTATGAGGTCATTAACCTGCCCTTTATTTTCCCCTTGAGAAATAACAGGACGTACTTCTAATTTCGGGTCAACGAGTCCGGTTGGTCTGATTATCTGCTCTACCACCTGCTTACTTTCCTCAATCTCGTAGTTTCCGGGAGTAGCCGATGTATAGGTGACTTGCCCAATTCTTTTTTCAAATTCATCATAAGTCAAAGGTCTGTTATCTTTGGCCGAAGGGAGACGAAAACCGTGTTCTATCAGTGTGCCTTTCCTGGACGCATCCCCTGCATACATTCCGGCTATTTGAGAGAGAGTAACGTGAGATTCATCTATTATGGTTAGAAAGTCCGGTTTACCATTTTTATCTTTTGGAAAATATGAAAGCAAAGTATCCGGAGCTTCACCTTCTTCTCTTGCCGAGAAATGCCTTGAGTAATTCTCTATACCACTACAATACCCAACTTCCCTTATCATAGCCATATCGTACTTTGTCCGCCTCTTTAATCTCTCGGCTTCCAGATTCTTTCCTTCTTTTTTTAATTCACTAAGACGATTTTCAAGTTCAGCCGATATATCACCTAAAGCTCTGTTAATCTCATCTTTTGGAGTTACGAAGTGATGGGCGGGGAATATAAAGACGGAATCAAGCTCTGAGATAAACTCCATTGAAACAGGATCAAAAGACCTTAAAGAATCAACCTTTCCGCTTTTTATCTCTACTCTATACACAATCTTTTCATTTACCGGCATTATTTCAACAGTATCTCCAAGGACTCTAAAGTATCCGGGCTTAAGGTCTGCATTCGTTCTTTCAAAATAAATACTTACAAGCTTCTCTATTAGCTTCCTCCGAGGTATTTGATTTTTAACTTTTATTTTAAAATTAACCTTTTCATACTCTATGGGAGAACCTAAGCCGTAAATACATGAGACAGATGCAACAACTATCACATCTTTCCTGGTTAAAAGAGCTTGCGTAGCTTCATGGCGCAGACGTTCTATTTCTGCGTTTATCTGGGCTTCTTTTTCAATGTAAGTATCAGTGACCGGAACATAAGCTTCGGGTTGATAATAATCATAATATGAGACAAAATAACAAACCTTATTCTCCGGAAAGAATTCTTTGTATTCCTGAGTCAATTGAGCTGCCAAGGTTTTATTATGAGCAATAACCAAAGTCGGTCTATCCTCTTTTGAAAGAACATTAGCCATAGTGAAAGTCTTACCCGAACCGGTAACTCCTAAAAGGGTTTGCTTATCAAAACTTTTATCTAGTCCTTTTTTCAAAGAAGAGATGGCTTTTGGCTGATCACCCGCGGGCTTGAATTTACTTTTTATTTTGAATATTCCCATAATAATTTTCTAAAAATTCATTCCTGTATGTCTCATAGTCCCCTTTCAAGATAGAGATTCTCATACCTTCCACCAAAGATACTATGAAGTGGATATTATGTATTGAAGAGAGTGTTGATGCAAGCATTTCCTTTGAGCGAAATAAATGGGATAAATATGCTTTTGAGAAATTCTTGCAAGTATAACAGGGGCAATTTTCATCTATTGGAGACATATCTTCCCTGAAGCGAGAATTGGTTATATTCACCCTTCCTTTTTTAGTATATATAGATCCAGTCCTTGCCAAACGAGTGGGAGAAACACAATCAAAAGTATCAATACCGCTTTCAACCGCACGGAACATATCTATCGGCTCCCCTATACCGAGAAGATGTCTTGGAAATTTTTCAGGCAACACATCAACCACCCAAGAAACAGCAGTGTCTATATCTTCCTTACTAAATGACCCCCCAATACCAAATCCGGAAAATCCCATTTTACCGATTACTCTTGCACTCTCCCTTCTTAAATCCTCAAAGCGTCCACCTTGAACTACTCCGAATAATGCTTGCTTTTTGCTATTTGGAGATGAATTATGCCTCTTTAGGCATCTTTCGGCCCATCTGTGAGTTCTTTTCATTGCCTCTTTTTGATACTCATATGAAGCATGTGGAGAAGTGCATTCATCAAAAGCGAAAAAGATATCTGCACCGAGATCATGTTGAATATCCATGGAAGATTCGGGACTGAGATAATGTGTTTTACCGTCAATTCCGGACTTGAATTCAACCCCCTCTTCATTTATAGAAACAGCGCCTCCGGGAACATCTTCTTCAATAATATCTTTTTTATCGGCTATTTTTGAAACTCTCTTGCCCATACCGGCTCCTAGGGAGAAAACTTGAAATCCTCCCGAGTCTGTGAATATCGGCCTCTCCCAATTCATAAATTTATGCAATCCCCCAGCTTTTTTCACTATATCGCTTCCGGGTTCTAAAAAAAGGTGATAAGTATTGGCAAGAGTAGCTTGGGCTCCCGCACTCTTAACATCTTCGGGAGTTAGAGATTTTACCGTAGCTTTCGTTCCTACTGTAATAAAAGCCGGAGTTTTTATAGAACCATGCGGAGTTGTTATTTCACCCGCTCTTGCCGAATTGTGTATTTCTTTTTTTTCTATTTTGAAAGTTATTGGTGATGTCATAATATATGATAATATATATGAATAAGCTGAAAGTAAGTATTTCCATTATATTAACGCAAACATTAATTTATTCATAATTTTAAAAATATGAAAGAGATAAAAACCAGCCCAATTCTACCGGAGCCCTTAACCGCGGAATTAATGAAAAGAGAGTCCCAAGAGAGAATACATCGCATAAAAAAAGAATTCAAAGAGGGATTTTCTTTCGTATATGATCATCCCGCCTCTGTTACATTTTGGGGTTCGGCGCGTGTCAAAGAAGACAATAAATACTATAAAGAGGCCAGAGAACTTGCCGGAAAAATCGTAAGAGATCTGGGGCATTCAGTAACTACAGGAGGGGGTCCGGGAATAATGGAAGCCGCCAATAGAGGGGCATATGAGGCAAATGGAGAGTCTTTGGGCCTTACTATTAAACTTCCTCATGAGCAAGAGACCAACAAATATCTTACAGATTCAGTTGAATTTTACTATTTCTTCAGCCGAAAAGTTTGCTTGTCCTTCTCTGCCGAAGCGTATGTCTTTTTTCCGGGAGGATTCGGAACACTTGATGAATTCTTTGAAATAATGACATTGATTCAAACTCATAAAATAGAAAAAGTGCCGGTGTTTTTAGTTGGAGAGGAATATTGGAAGCCGTTGGATGGTTTTATAAAAAATACTCTTTTGGAAATGGAAACCATAAATAAAGAAGACAGTGAGCTTTATGAGATCTGCAATGATCATAATCACATAATTGAGAGAATAAAAAATATACCAATCACTCACGGAGTAAGACATAAAGGTGGTAATAAAAAAGTTAAGTAAAAGATGATGTTAGTTTTAAATTTAAAAGACCTCCGGTTTCCCGGGGGTCTTTTTTAAAGATTAATATTTTCCAACACCTTACTGACAATTTCAGTATCTTTTGTATATACATAAATATCTTGAATAGAAGTATTCCCCAAAATTTTGTAAAATTGGCATCGCAATATGGTTTTTGGACATGCTCTAGAAAATGCAAGCCTGGCGTTTGACATTTTAACTAAAAAATTATATTTTTACAGCGGACAGAAGAGAGAGTTCTAAATCCAATACCAAACAAGGAGGATAAATGGATATAATAAACACTGTAGCGGACGTCATTGGTCAATTGAAAAAAAGTTTGGCGATTACGCACGCTAATCTGGAGGAACCCCACGGCAAAGCAAAAGAAGACGACGTGGTCATCGGGGAGGTCTACAATTCAGATCTCAGGAAACTCTACTCCCTGGCAAAACAATGGGAGTACTGTAGTGAAGATTTCACTCCGGAATTCCCAGAAGACGCAGAAGAAGCCAGACACATCAGCGAAACCTTAAAGTCCATCTTCTGGAATCTGGCATTGAAAGATGTTGAAGTTCCTGGAAAGCCGGGCGACATTTTCCACCCAAGACTGGTTGAAAGGTGGAGAATCGTATGCAGTCAAATTGAGATCGAAGTTAAGCTGGATTCTCCAACAGGATGCTTCGCTGGCAACAATTGACTGACACCCTCCATCATATTTCATGGCCCCCGACAAAAGTTGGGGGTCTTTTTTAAAGATTAATATTTTCCAACACCTTACTGACAATTTCAGTATCTTTTGTATATACATAAATATCTTGAATAGAAGTATTCCCCCTGACTTTTAAATGCAATCCCCCACTTATTTCTTTAACCTTCAATCCAACTTTTCCTTTTTTGTTGGGAGTACGTTTAATAAAACCAAGAGAGATTTTTTCAACTTCAGACATTTTATTCAGCTCTTTCAATAATTTTTCAGCTGTTTTTATGTATGTTGTATGATTTTTTGTAGTTTTTGATTTCAAGATATTTATTCCTATCTACAATACTGTTTTAACACGAAAAACAAAAATTTGCGATAATTCCAAGAATCTTTTATACTCATTTTGTCCCGATTTTGCTTTAGAAAATTGAGACTGGGGGGATTAGGATTATAGAAACCCTGTGATAAAATTTAATACTTGGCCCTATCGTCTAACGGTTAGGACGTAAGCTTCTCAAGCTTGAAATCCGGGTTCGATTCCCGGTAGGGTCACTCGCAGAAAAATGAGCACGCTAATGGCGTGCCATTTTTCTTGAGTGACCCAAGAGAAAGACACTTGAGTGTCTTTTGTAGAAACCTGCCTACCGGCAGGCAGAGCAGGTAGATCGAACCGCCAGACGCATATCGCACAGAAGCGAAGCAAGTACGACAGCGGAGGCATGTCCCGTCGCACTTAGTGAAAATGAGTCGTAGCCAAGCGTAGACGAAATTTAAACTTAGCGACAGTCAGGATCATTCCCCGATGTAATTACATCCTTTTGCAGTCCAAAACTCTTCTATAGGCACAACATAATTGCGACCGATTTTGAACGCTTTTATTTTCCCACTTTTAATTTTTTTAAATACAGCAATTCTGCTTACACCCAGCAATTTAGCAAGTTCAGAAGTCGAAAGATATTCCTTTTTTACCTTATTTTCATTCATATCATTAGGTTAACATATGTTAACCTAATGGGAAACAATTTTAAATCAATTTTGAATTAATTAAGTTAACATATGTTAACTTAATTAATTATACTTAAATCCTTAATCCCCCACTTTATCCTTACTTTTTCTCATCTTTATACATATTAATTGCTAATCTAACAAAAAGTGTCAAAAGTGTTTAGATATTACCTGTAAATTATTAACAATATAAGTATTTAATACTGAACAGAGTCAAAACAACGTGGTAAAATCCACAAAACAACAGAAAAGTAATAAAATGAACCCCGAAGAACTTCTCCGATACATCATGAGAAAAGTTAAGCAAGTTAACGAAATAGCAACAACTCGCACTGATGTTTACGGATTAGGATATGCCATCGTCATCCCAGAAGGTACTGGCGAAGAAGCAACCCGGACGGTTGACAGAGAGTTAATCTCTCTAATATGGGAATTAGAGAGAGTAACGATTCAAGGGAAAGAATATTACGTACTGTTTCCGTGAGTTCTACACTAAGACCGTCACCAAAAGAAAAACCAAATCTTCTTCTGGTAGCATTTTTTGGGATTTAAAGAGTCCTGGAGAAATACCAACAAAAACCCATTAAATCTTTTTCCAATAACCATCTTGCCTCACCAAAACCTTTTCACTTTCTTCTTTATTGGAAAGAAGAATATATGAGACCTTCTCCATTCTTGATGACTGGGATCCTTTAACCAAAACAATATCGCCCTCTTTAACTATTTCTTCCGCTTTTTGACCGGCAGATACCGAATCTGAAAAATGATAAGATTCAACTCCATTTTCTTGTGCAATATCATATATCGCTCGTGATCTTGTTCCAACAGTAATAATAATATCTGCAAAAGAACAGGAAAAATTTCCAACATTTTTATGCTCTTCGTGAGTGTGTTTTCCAAGCTCCATCATATCCCCCAGAATAACCATTTTCCTTCCCTTGCATTTCAAATTTTCAAGCTCTAATAAAGCGGAATTCATTGCAACAGGTGAAGCATTATATGAATCATCAATTATAATACTTTTATTTATACCTTTCAGAATATTCATCCTGCCCGGCGGAGGAATATGCTCAGAGAGAGAATTTTTTATATTTATCAAATTTATTTCTTTTGAGATGCCAACCGCTACCGCCGCTAAAAGAGGATAGGCATGTTGTTTTCCAAGAACCCCTTTTAAATTAAAAGGTATACAATTACCCTCAAAATTCACCTTGAAAGAAAAACCTAGAGGAAACATATCTTCTTCATATTCAACTTCATAATTTGAAGCCATAATATTTGAAATTTCAGAAAATCCGTAGGTTATTGGCTTATTATTCGCCTCACTTGTTAATTTATTCAATTCTTCCGAGTCTTTGTTGAATATCAAGGTTCCGGTATCCTTCAGGGCTTTAACCAAATTCATTTTCTCTTCAAATAATTGCTCTTTGGAGTCAAAAAATTCAATATGAACGGGAATATTCCCAAAGTATGTAAAAACCACTATGTCGGCAGAAAGCCAGTTTGCTATTCTTTTTATATCACCCGGCTTATCCGCCCCGACTTCCAAAACAAGACATTCGGGATAATTCTTGTAGAAAATAATAACAAATAATCCTTTTATTATATTCCTTATCCATATAAAAGGATTACTCCATCCGCTCGGACACCCTATAATGGTCAAAGGAACTCCTATTTCACTATTGAAACTTTTTTGGCTTTTTCGGACATGGAAAGATGAAGATAAAACTGTATAAATAGCATCCTTTGTAGATGTTTTCCCGACATTGCCGGTAATTGCAACAATTTTCGGCTTATATCTTCTAAGGATTACTCTGGCCTCAATTTCAATAATATAAATGATTATTTTTTTAAAAATGTTTTTCATTATTTTTACCTATCGGGAGTTATTTCGTAATAATTTATCAAAAATGAAGTTATATCCATAAAAGGGTGAGTCAAGGTCTCTGAAGCATACCTTGCTCCTTTCGGATCAACTCCATATATAAATACCAAAAACTCCGGATCATAAGCGGGGAAATACCCAAAGAAAGAGTGTAGAAATTCATCTTCCTTATAACCCCGAGCGTCTTCTTTCGCCATCTGTGCCGTTCCGGTCTTGGCGGCTATCGTATAATTCTCCATCGCAACGGATCCTCCAAGTAATGCCTCATCAACCGTATTTACAAGCATTCGGCTTATCTTCCTTGAAGTCTCCTCACTTATCACTCTACCTCTTATTTCTTTTTTATTAAAGCCCAGATGTATATAATCTCCATTTTCAAACTCTATCCCCTCTACTAAATACGGCCTGACAATATACCCTCCATTTGCCAAAGCTAAAAGAGATCTAGTCATTCCCAGAGGGGTAACCGCCACCCCTTGACCAAATGAAGCTGTGGCATATTCAACTCTTCTCGGACTTTCAAAATTTCTTATAAGATTATCCGCTTCATTCGGAAGATCTATTCCAGTCTTATCAGAAAAACCAAACTTTCTCATATAATCGGAAAATGATTCAGAGCCCATTTCATCAACTACATGAACCACTCCGGTATTAACCGACTCATTCAAAACTTGTTGCATATCTATCTCCCCCCTTGCTTTACCGTCATAGTTGGAGATAGTGAATCCGTCTATATTTAAATAACCTCTATCAACATAAGTACTACTTGGTTCTATTGCTCCGGAATCTATGCCGGCTGCTATAGTTAAAGCTTTTACTACTGATCCCATTTCATATACATTTTCCACCAAGCTATTTGAAAGAACGGAAATATCAACCTCTCTTAGATCATTTGGATTAAAAGATGGCATTAAGGCCATAGCTGTAATTCTTCCTGTTTTGGGATCAATTATTACTCCCCCAACCTCCTTAGCTTGCCATTTATCAGAGTAATCTTTTACTACATTTTCAAGAAATAATTGAACTACCGGTTCAATTGTCGTTACAATATCTCCGGCTTCGGAGACATCGGAGCCGTTTTGATTTTCAATATTAGTAAATAATCTGGCAAAAAGATTTACTCTATACTCACTTAAAGGTCTACTTAAAGTGCCTTCATAATATCTTTCCAATCCATACCTTCCGGAAAATTCATCTCCTTGAAAACCCAATATCCCCAATGTATGCGCGGCAATACTCCCTCCGGGATAAGAACGCCATCTCTCCGGCGAAAGACTGATACCTGAAAGATTCAAAGAACGTATTTTATCAGCTTCTTCTTCGCTTATTCTTGATTTAATCTCTCTATAATTCCCCCCTCTTTCAACTCTTGAGAAGAATTTTTCTTCATCCAATTCAATAATATTTGAGAGCTCCTCAAAAGCAACCTCTTTATCCAAGAGTTCAGGGTTAGCTGTTAGAATAAATCCCCCTTGAATAGTGGCCGCAGAAACTTTTTCTCCGTTCTTTGTTTTAAAAAAAATATCACCTCTGTCATAGAGATGGTAATTTCGCTCTATATACTGCCCCTCGGCTCTTGATAAATAAGCATCACTGGATAAGATTTGAATATTGTATAGTCTTATGACAATGATAAAAGCTGATAATAATATTAAGCAAAAAATCAAACTTATCCTAAAATTGGCTTTGCTCATATTTTATAAATAGTGGTCAGTTTAATATTTAAAATCCCATTCCACTTGACAGAGCGTGAGCTTGAGGAGAAACATATTCAATATCATTCATAGCCATAAAACCGTTTTGAAGAGCAAATTCTTTGTCTAAATCGTTTTTCATTGATATATATTCAAAAAAGTTGCTATTCAAGTTGGCATTTAAAACAGGAATTTCTTTCTCCAATCTTTCAAATTCTGCAGTATAAAATACCATATTATGCAAAAAGTAAAGATAGCTGAATCCTAAAAGTAATACAGAAAATGCCATAATAGGGAATATTTTTCTTTTATTTTCTTTTAATTGAATATTTTTAAGTATTTTCATAATATTTAAATTATTTATATATGAAGCTTTTCAATTATTCTCAATTTTGAGCTTCTAGCTCTTCTATTTGAAGATATTTCTTCAGGTGACGGAATTATGGGTTTTTTATTAATTCTCTGCGCCAAGCCCTTATTTTCAAACTCTCTGAAGATGTTTTTCACTACCCTATCTTCAAGACTGTGGAAAGAAACAACCGCTATTCTGCCCTCGGGATTCAAGTATTCAAAAGATTCGCGAATCCCCTTCTCAAGTGCATTCATCTCATCATTAACTGCGATGCGTAGGGCTTGAAATGTTCTTGTTGCCGGATGAATTCTTCCCTTATCGTATCCCTTTGGTACCGATTCTTTTATTAATTCGGCAAGTTCAAAGGTTGTCTTTATGGGATCTTGAGATCTTTGGGAAACTATCGCCTTGCTTATTCTTCTTGCATATTTCTCTTCTCCATAACTTGAAATAATGGAGAAAAGAGAATCCTCGCTCCAAGTATTCACTATCTCCTCTGCAGTCAAATCATCATTATTCTTGTCAGATTTAAAAGTCATTAGAAGAGGTTCATCTTTTTGGAAACTAAAACCTCTCCCCGAACTCTCAAGTTGATATGAGCTCAAGCCAAGATCAAATAGTACCCCATCTATTTCAAAATACCCCAAGGAATCAAGGATATTCTTAATATTTGAAAAATTACCTACTTGGAATTTGAATTTGCAACCCCTCCCTTCCAATCGCTTAATTGAACGATCTACAGCATCTCTATCGGCGTCTATTCCCAAAATAGTAATGGAATCCCCGAATAGAAGACAGAGTTGCTCACTATACCCTCCGCCTCCCAAGGTCGCATCAAGGATAATACCACCCTTTCCTACATCAAGACCCTCTATTGATTCATTTAAAAGAACAGGTATATGCATACTCTAAAGCATTCCGGTTTCGCCCAACTTCTCAGCCATAACGTCGGCCTGCTTTTCCATTCGGCTTTTGTAGAGAGACCATTTCTTTTCATTCCAAACCTCTACCCGCTTGTAAACTCCGGCAAAAACCGCCTTCTGGCCTATTTCGGCAAAACTTTTCAAAAAGTCGGGAATATTGATACGGCCAAGAGAATCAATTTCAAGCTCCACCGCCCCGGCTAAAATAAAGCGATTAAAGCCCCTACTGTCCGCTTGCGCCATTCCCATCTCTGAGAGTTTCTCAGAGATCTTTTTCCATTCAGAAAGTGAATAGATGAAAAGACATCCATCTAATCCATGAGTTAGAACCACTTTCTTGCCAAGCTCTTTTC
>SL_3KL_010_SEDDRAFT_10004887_pt1 | contig 12075 bp, 15 predicted proteins | sample SodLakKL_010_SED_2_FD_10381 | JGI IMG/M metagenome (IMG submission 10381)
AGAGACGAATGGTACATCAGTGAGCAAGATGTCCAATCGTGGATACGATCCACAAGCCCCAGACGCGCGATGGCGGGATAGGTTTCAATACCACCCGCCATGGAAAGCGACACACTGGGGTTTTGGATTCCGACCAGTCAATAGGGGCGGTGATGAATGGGGAAATCCATCCCTCTACTTCATCCTGCCCCTACTTGGCACACTTGTAATCTTCTACGGCAAGAACTTCGAGCGTTACAAGTGGTTCTTGTCCGGAGCACATGGGCGTGTAGCTCACTACATATCTCCAGACTACAAACTCGAAGCATGGGTGCATTTCAACGGGGACTTCGATGCCCTCTTTGATGAACAGCCCCTTCTCACAGATGTAGAGATAAATGTCAAATCGCACTACATAGAGTATGTCGGAGACTGAGCGTGTTACTATTCCTCTACTCGAACAGTCGGTGGACAATCCCGGCCGCGCGAGATGGCGGAGGTCGCCTGCCCAGTCCCCGATGGAAGTCAGGGCCGCATTCCAACTAGGCAGGGGCCTTCGCCTTCCAATGTGATACCTTATGCAAACAAGCACAAGCATAAGGATTCACAACGTGAAACTCAAACCTATACCAGACCTGCCCGGCTACTTTGCGGGCGAAGACGGTATAGTCTACTCTAAAAGATATCGAAAAGGGGTAGATGGCGGAACAAGGCCATTAAAGAGTTTCAAAGACTCATCCGGACGATATCTTATCGTATGCCCGCGCAAAAACGGCAAAAACATAACGTGCAACGTTCATCGACTAATAGCACTAGCTTGGCACGGGACACCACCTGAGGGGTATGTCGCATCCCATCTAGATGGGGACATCTACAACAATACACCCCAGAATCTCATCTGGGAAACTCAACGTGAAAATCTGGCAAGACGCGAAGCGCACGGCACTACCGACAAGGGCATCAATAACTCACGCGCCGCCTTCACACCTGAGAAAGTCCGCAAAGTACGTAGGCTTCTAGAGCAGGGCTTGACTCAAAAGCAAATCGCTATACTATTTGATGTTACTCAACAGACCATATCGCGCATTGCAACTGGCGAGCGATATGCAAACATCAGGTAGGTACAAAAGTGATTCGAACATATATCGACGTAGATGGCGTTCTCAATCCATTTCCTTGGATGGGGAGAACAGGTGACTTCAATGACTTTGAGAACCACAACATCATGTTCGTAGCAGAAAAAGGTTGGCAAGACGGCAGAACACTCACCGTACGTCTGTCTCGGAAGATGGTGCAAGAGCTAAAGAACCTTGACGTAGAAATCGTCTTCAACACAACGTGGTGTGACTACCCCGCTGCACTACAGGAACTTGCCTCGATAGTAGGCCTTGATGGTACTCGCCAGCTTTACTACGATGACCCCTCTGGCGCTCTATGGAGACACTATCGTCACCAGAAGGCGCTGAAGCTCGTAGAGGATGTGAAAGAACACGGGGAACCATTCATCTGGGTCGATGACGAAGCCATTGACATGGACGGAGCATCTCACGTTAAGGTCAACACAGACGTACCCCGCTTGTTCATCGTCCCTAATAGCAGAACCGGCCTTACTATGGAGAACATCAGCACCATGAGAGAGTTTATCTCTCAACACTCCAGAGAGGCCTAAGAAATGGAACTTGATTTACATCACTGCTCACCATCTTGGCGGGAGGCATGTTCGGCGTGCTTCTCGGCAGATTCCTAGACAAAGCACCCAACTGGGTCTTCTGGCTAACAGCCGTACTCTTGTTCGGGCTAGCACTATACCTACTGACCACGTAGCAGGAAGGACCGATTATGCATCCGATTTAAGGAGGGCGCAGATGTCGCCCCGAAAGGATGTAAAGTGAATGGCCAGAATCAACCGAGACTCCGATAGCTGGAAAGCCGGAGGCATAATCAAGCGTGACTTCAACCACGCTCATGATGAGCCTGAAGTCCCCAAGCACAACCCCGCCAAGCGCACCAAGAAGAACACCAAGCGTTGGTGCCGTGGCAAAGAGGGACGCGAACACCGCGTCACCACCTACATCGAACCACCACACCGGGATGACTACTCATGCTGCAGTGGCAGAGATGCACACCGCAGGCTTCATCACCGACGCATCATCAAGTGCGTTGTCTGTGGCATGGAAGGATACAACCTCCCCGACGAAGCAATTGCACAGATAGACGAGCGCACTAGAATCCGCCTTGAAGCCGAGGCCGAGTGGTGCCAAGAAGGTCATCTGTACGACTGGCAGTCCAACATGACCGGACCTCCCAAAGCCTTTGAGAAAGACCTTCGTTTCAAGGGCGACTGGCATCGAGACCGGTTCGATTTGGTCTTTAACTTCGGCTGGCGTTCGGGCAGCTACGAACACGAGTACTGCCAGTTCTGTGGGAAAAAAGGCAAGATGCGTCGTCGTAGTTAACCTCCATAAGGACTATCATGTTCGATGTCATCAATAATGTCCACCCAAACGAGATACTGCGGTGCGAGGTTGGCTCAACACTGCATGGCATCGGTATCGGGTCAGACGACCGCGACTTGATGGGTATCATGCTAGAGCCGGAGAATGCTATCTTCGGAACAGAAGGCTTCGAACAGATAGTCCAACGTACAGCAGCTGAGGGAGAACGCTCTGGACCCGACGATGTAGACATCACAGTCTATGGGCTTAAGAAGTGGATGCGCTTAGCACTACAGGGCAATCCCAGTGTGATTGTCCTGCTGTATGCTCCAGACAACTTCTACGATCATCTCTCTGATGAGGGCCGAGAACTACTGGAGCTACGTGAATCTATTGTCTCCTCGCGTTGCATCAACCGATTCCTCGGGTACCTCAACGGCCAGCGCGAACGAGCTTTGAAGGGCAAAGGCTCAGGGCACGGCAATCGCGAAGGTCGCAGAGAAAAGTGGGCCTCTCACATGGTCCGTCTTGGTGTACAGGGCACAGAGATGGCCATCCAAGGCTATCTCAACCTACCGATGAACCCCGACCAAGCTGAGATGTGTAAGCGCGTGAAGACCGGAGAGATATCTTTCGATGATGCTCTGCATATCGCCGCAGGCTACGAGAAGCTCATCGAAGACAGAAAGAACAGCAACAACATTGCCCTACCAGACGCACCAGACATGGAAAAGATCCACGCATGGATGAAGAAGACGTACCTGAAGGCGATATCGTAAAGACCTACCTGTATGGGCTTCTTGCGGGGATGATACTGAGAACCGAAGACGAGTAATCCAAAGCTGCGCCACCCCGACTGTTACATTCTTGCGAAGTGTGCCTCCGAAACACTCTTCCTTCATCATAAAGAATGAGAGCAGTTCGTCAGGTGCAGGCTGGTGAGAGTCAGCCCGCAGCAACACCCACAACAAGGAACGCCCTTGAGCGCTGAGCTAGCAGTTCTCACACAGCAGCTTGATAACGCCAAATCATACATCGATGTATTCGGCAAAGACGAAGACAAGCTAGCTAGCAACTACCGACGCATGGCCCGAGTGCTGCATCCTGATGGCAAGAACGCTATTGATCAGCAGCTTGCTTCAGACGCATTTGTCAAACTGCAAAGCTTCTACGACACTGCTAAGAAGGCTGTTGCAAACGACACCTACGGCGAGCTTCCACGCGTAACCATTACTTCACGCAAGTTCATCCACGAACTCATCGGCAACACCTGGGAGGGGGACATATCCCAGGTATACCAATCCATCACCAATGGCAACAGCTCAGCAGTTGGCGACGATTCAGTAGTCAAGCTGGTTCGAAGCCCTCGCAATAACGACTTGATGGAGAACGAAGCAAGCTCACTACGGAAAATCTATCGATGCAATGACATCGCAGAGTTTCAACCATACTTCCCCATGCTCTTTGACTCATTCAAGCACAATCAAAGTCGAGCGAACGTATTAAGCTACCTCGATGGGTTTTACACCCTCAAGCAAGTACGTGAAGCTTATGGGGAGAAACTTAATCCCCTTGATGCGGCCTGGATGTGGCGGAGAATGCTCGTGGCANTAGGGGCNGCTCANGAAGCGGGCGTGNTTCATGGAGCTGTACTTCCAGAGCATGTCATGATTCAGCCCGAGCAACATGGCCTTGTACTCATCGATTGGTGCTACTCCGGTGAACCAGGAGATAAGCCAAAAGCAATGAGCAAGAAGTATAAGGACTTGTACCCACCAGACTTCAAAGACGAAGAACTCCTGCCTGGGACAGATGTCTATATGGCAGCAGCAACCATGACCTACCTTAATGGGGACAACATGCCCCGTCCACTACGCGCCTTCATGCGTGGCTGCATGCTCGACAGAGTGAGGACAAGACCACAGAAGGCGTTCGACCTACTGCAAGAGTACGACGAGCTTCTCGAACGGATGGGGGAGCCGTATCACCCGAGGCGATTCCGAGAGTTTCGGATGCCCCGATAGAAAGGAGCCACCGTGGGTGGTGGCACATGGAGCACTGACGCATACACCACGAAGCATGACACCCTGAGGCGTGCTGGCAAGTCGTCATTCGGGTACACCGACGACACGCTATCACGAGTCTCGCGGGACCAGTGGAAGCCGCATGACCTACTCAATATCCATGGCGTTGACGTCCGCGAGAGCCGTGATTCGGACGAACACCCCGAGTCTGTGGCTGTCACAGTCATGTTCGACGTCACGGCCTCGATGGGAAGAATTCCCCGGACCCTCCAGACCAAGCTACCCGAGCTGTTCGGGCTTCTGCTGCGCAAGGGTTACCTCGAACACCCACAGCTGATGTTCGGTGGCATCGGAGACACTGTCTGCGACCGGGTGCCTATCCAAATCAGTCAATGGGAGTCAGACAACCGCTCTGATGATCAGCTCGGCAACCTCGTCCTAGAGGGAGGGGGCGGAGGCCAGTTCCACGAGAGCTACGAACTGTCGATGTACTTCCTCGCCCGCCATACCTCGATGGACTGCCTTGAGAAGCGAGGCAAGAAGGGATATCTCTTCCTCATCGGGGATGAGTTGGCTCGTGATGTATCTGCCAAGGATGTGCAGAACCACATCGGGGATGGCCTGGAAGCCGATATCCCCCTAGCCGACATCGCAGAAGAGCTGAAGCAGAAGTTCGACGTCTTCTTCATCATCCCACGCGCTGCGGACGCTTACGGTCGTCAGCAGGAGCTGTTCGACTTCTGGAACGACTTGTTCCCGGAGCGCACACTTCACCTTGAAGACCCAGAGGCTGTCTGCGAAGCAATCGCTCTTGCCATTGGCATGAACGAGGGCGCAATCGACCTCGATGAGGGTGCCGACCACCTCGCAGAAGCAGGTACAGACATCCAGACCATCAACGTGGTCAAGACCGCTCTTGCAACGGTTGGCAGCAAGACCGTAGCTACCGCAAAGGTCGAGGGCACTCTGGAAGTTGGTGGTGCAGACACCGACGACGTCGACCGCCTGTAACGGTAGGAGACGCGCCCCGTCCTGCCTTCCCCCCAGGGCGGGGCAGCGTCAAACAACGGAGTACAAGAACTTATGAGGAATGTCTCGATGGTGGTTGGCCTAGGTTACGGCGATGAAGGCAAAGGTAGCGTCGTTGATTACCTAGCCCGCCAGACAAAAACCTCGCTCGTTGTGCGGTACAACGGTGGCGCACAGGCAGCACACAATGTCGTCACCCCCGAAGGGGGCCATCACACTTTCGCCCAATTCGGGTCAGGCTCATTTGTTCCAGGTTCAGCAACCTACTTGAGCCGCTACATGCTCGTCAATCCGCTTAACCTCTACACAGAGGGCAAGCACCTCATAGAACTCGGTGTTCCAGAAGTGTGGGGACGTCTATTCATCGACATGGACGCTATCATCATCACCCCATGGCATGTTGCGGCAAACCGCGCCCGAGAGCGTGCTCGTGGCGATGCTCGTCACGGCTCATGCGGACAGGGTATCGGAGAGACACGGGCTGATGCACTAGCTGGAACCCGTCTGCGAGCCAAAGACCTCCTGTCCTCTCCAGAAGACCTCAAGACACAACTTAAGAATATTCGGGACTATAAAGACGCTCAACTTCACGCAGAACTCGGTCACGGCCTTCCATCACAAGGCAGCGAAGCAGATGAAGAAGAGTACCTCAATCGAGTCGTCTCCTTGTACATGGCACTACCTGAAACGGTGCATGTTGTAGGTGATGACGAAGTAGAAACCCTATTCGAAGGCCCCGAACAGATAATCTTCGAAGGGGCGCAGGGTGTACTACTTGACCAGGACTACGGCTGGCACCCACACACGACCTGGTCTAAGACAACTCTGCACAACGCAGAACAACTCATGCTTGACTATGGATGTACCGGTGATGTTGTCACGCGCTGGGGAGTAACAAGAGCATATGCCACTCGCCACGGAGCCGGACCTCTCCCCACAGAGAACAGCCAGACTGGCGGGGTGGAAGCCCACAACAACAACGACAAATGGCAAGGTCCGTTCCGAATCGGCGGATTCGACGCGATAACTTTCGATTACGCACTTGCAGCTCAGCCAGTCGACAAGCTGGCATTGACCTGTGTCGACCAGGTGGGCATTGGCGGACAGTACGTTTGCTGTGGGTACCAGATTGGCGGAGTAACAGTAAAGCGCGTCCAATTCTGGGAAGAGACGACTCTAGAGCGTCAACAAGAAGTCACCAACATGCTCTACAACGCCGTGCCCGAATACGTCATATTCGAAGGTCTAGAGCAATTTATCAACTGGATTGATGCCATCGTTCCCATCGGCCTAACGTCAATGGGACCCACAGCGGATGAGAAGCTGGCGTATGAACAAAGGATGCTAGTTCAATGAAAGCGATGCTCGCAGAGAACTGGGACTCGCGAGTATCCATTCACGACTACATCTCTGATGACCAGTACATCATGGAACAGAAGCTCGACGGTCACCGGGTTCTCATCGAGGTGAAGGGTGGCTTGGTAGTCGAGGTGTATGAACGTAACGGCCGTCGCAGCCAGCATTACAGACGCCTTACAGAACCAGACTGGAATACTAACTTCCGCCCATTCGCCTCAAAGAGCTTCATTCTTGATGGTGAATTAATCAACGACACTCTCCATGTCTTTGACATGCCAGTTCTTGAAGGTGTAACCCAGCCAGACGCATCTCACGAGAAGCGGAAAGCCACACTCGACAAGCTGTTCGAGGTGGGCAATTTCAACGAGCACTTACAACTAGTCGAGACTGCCCGGACCAAGCAGACCAAAACTCAGCTTATGGTTAGCTGCCATAATCATGGCGCTGAAGGCGTGATGATTAAAGACTCCGGGGCACCATACATCCAGGGGCGAACGCGTCACATGCTGAAGGTTAAATACACCAAAGATGGCGATTTCGTTGTAACCCGCACCAACGTCAACGGCAAGACAAACGCATCTCTTGGGGCCTACGATGACGCAGGCAACCTAGTAGAAGTTGGTCGGTGCTCACTCATCGGAAAAGAAGACATTGAAACAGGCGACGTGGTAGAGGTTAGGTATCTGTATGCCTCCGACGGGATGCGCTTAGTACAACCTCGCATAAAGTTCAAGCGAGAAGATAAACACCCCACTGAATGTTTGCTTAGCCAAATCAAGCCCTCCGACACTAAAACGGTGGTTACACTGTGAGCTATCGAATCGAAATCACCGACACGAAGGCGACTTTGGTCGGAGCAAACGGGTACGGCAAGGAAGTAAAGACCTCCGAACTGCTTGAGAGCTTCCAGCCCCCAGAGATGATTCCAGTAAGCCTACGCTGGTACGACCCCATCCGAGAAATCTACGTCTTCGAATACCCACCGGGACATCGCATCATCCACAAGGAGATGCACGGCGACCCATTCCGCATCCCAGTTCCATGGCAGGTCTACATCTGCTCCACCAACCCGCGCAACGTACGTATGTACATGCGCACTGAGCAGCTAACATCACTAGATGATGTTTTGAACCACCAGTTCATGTCGAACATCTATCGTTCAGGAACCCCTTGCCAGGGACCGCAAGGCAAGGTATACAAAGACGACCCACTCGCCACCTGCCGGGCGATGATTGATGCCATCTGGATGACAACCTTCAATGGTGGGTGCTATATCTCCTCTGATGGTAGCAACATGCATGGTGCCGCCTACAAGAACGAGACCGGCGCTCTCATGCCAAAGGAAATCGCCAAAGCGGGATACAACGAGTACTTCTGGGCCTATGCCCACACTAACCCGAGCTTTCATCAATGGATGGAAGAACGCTCAATTGAAGAAGTGCTGAACTGGACATACAACCCAACCGGAACCCTAAGAGAACTCATCGAGTACTTGGCGAAGGATAACGGTCAGGGTAGCCCGTGGGATAACGTGCAGAACGTCTTCGGACGTCTTAACGCAAAGGCGGTTAAGAAGTGATTAAACGCTTCAAAATCAAGCTCCGTCGACTAGTCAGCAAGATAAAGTCGTTCCTCAAAGACCCTCCTCTCGATGTTATAGGTGGAGGTGTCATCGCGAATCTCGGAGGTCGTACAGCCCTATATGGTGCATTCGCATATTCGTTCGCTGTTATCGGACAACCAGGTTTCAGTGCGCTGTTTGCAGTAGTGATGGCCTTCGACATCCTCATCCACGTCGAGGTACTCGCTGCTCTTCGTAGGCTGATGATTTACGACGTACAAGAAGAACTGAGCAGACACCAATTCGTCTTTGTGCAGCCAGTCAGATGAGCATCGAAGACGAGTTCGAGATTCTGCAGCTCATCATGCAGGCAGAAGAAGAACTTGTCAGAGCTAAAGAACGGGGCAACGAGCAAGAGCGCCGCGTTTGGAAGAAGCTATTGCACGAACTACATGAAAGACGAAGGCTAATAGAGGGTACCTAACATGGCCATCATGAAGATAGAGGCGGGGGCTTTTCAGATTGGCCAAATACGATACCCCACCTCGAATATCGTACAGCAAGATGTCAACGTCAAAGAAGACCTGAACATCGATGATGATGACACCATCAAGCAGGTGTTTGGCATTCCAGACCCGATTTCACGTATTAGGCAAGCCGAGTTCGTTTTCGATACCGGGTGGATAGTGTCTATCATCTGGGGCACTGCGGCAATGTGTGAGAACACCAACGCGGGGCTCATGAACGACGAAGAATTCAAAGAAGCAGTAGAAACAGTGGAGATTGGCCTATTCCACGGTGAACATGATATGTATATCAACCCGGACGACATGACTATCCGTCAAGGTATGTGGGTTGAAGGACACGCCGACTCTGAACGCGTACGCGAGATTCTGTTCTTCGCTGCAACACTTGATGATCCAGATGACCCCGCCATCATGGACGCAATGGAACCAGAAGAACCGATGGAGCTTATAGACGAAGATGCTGAAGACCTACCCGATGAGGACTTCTGATGGCTAACTACGGCCTTGATTGCATTGTTTGTGGCAAACGACTACCCAACGTGATGGATGACGTGGAGAATCAGCCTTACGATGCCACCTCGTTCACCACTTACGGTCACTACGGTTCTACCGTATTTGACCCGATGGATGGCACATTCCTAGAAATCAACATCTGCGACGAAGACCTCAAGGAAGCAAGTAAGAAAAGCCGTGTCCTGATGGGGCAGGCACGCCGCCCAGTCATGACACCAAAACACGTCTTGCTAGGTTGGGAGACCTTAAGCCGGGAATATGTCTACTGGGATGCAGAGAAGAACTACCTCGATGAAGAAGACAGGGTCGTAGTCCACGACGAAGAAGATTTCCACGAGCTATGTGAAGAGAAGGATAGATTCGGGCGACCGAAAATCGAGTGGTCTCATCCACTTGATGTAACACTTAACTTACTCTTACACGATATCGACGTGTCAGAGGAATGAAATCATGGCAGGACCACGCGCTACTTGGGCAGGGACTATTTCATTTGGAATGGTATCCATTCCGGTGAAGATGTACACTGCAACAGATGCCAAGAAGGGCATCAGTTTCAACCAAATCAACAAGGAAACTGGTAACCGAGTATCTCAGCCGAAGGTGGACTCAGTTACCGGCGAGAAGGTCGAAGAGGTCGTCAAGGGTTACGAAGTTGCCAAGGGCAAGTACGTGCTCATTGATGAGGCAGAAATCGAAGCCCTAACACCTGACCGCACTTCATCTATCGACCTGGTCACTTTCGTTGATGAAGACGAGATTGACTCGCTATACATGGACACCCCCTACTACCTGGGTGCTGATGCGGGCGGAGACAAGCCCTACGTGCTACTGGAGCGAGCGCTTCGTCAAAAGGGCAAGATTGCCATTGGCAAGTTCGTGATGAAGTCCAAAGAGTACCTGTGCGTCATTCGCCCTGTGGGCGATAAGGGACTTGCTATCTCAACGTTGCGCTGGCACGAACAGCTCCGTGACAACGAAGCAATTGCCCCTGGTGCTGGCATAGAAGTTACCGACCAAGAAGTACAGATGGCCGGTCAACTTATCGACAACATGGCTGGTGATGACTTCGATATCACCGAATTGAAGGACACCTACACCGAAGAGGTGCGCAAGCTAATCGAAGCCAAGGCAGCTGGCGAGGAAATCGCTGTACCAGAGAAGAAGGAAGAAGAGGACATCGGTGATGACCTTTTCGCTGCTCTAGAAGCATCTCTAGCCACTGCCGCCAAAGAACAAAAGGCTGTATAACTATGGGTCATCTCAACCTGGACACCGAGAGCGAACGCGTCAAAGAAACTGCCGAGGAGGTGCTCTCGAATGGGGGGCACTTCCAGCCCATGGTTGGCATCTTTGAAGAGGGTAAGTTCAAGGCTGCTATCATGATTCGCACTCACCAGGAAGATGATAAAGAGGATCAGGCGTGCGCATTTGCAGAAGCGTGCGCTCTGATTCCCTTTGTCCATGGCGATGAAGTGGTCATCTCCTTCGACGCTCACATGAAGCGCCAGCACACAGATACCAAAGAAATACAAGAGTTTGACGCAATCAATATCATGATTGCTACAGATGACGGTGCAGAGGCTCTATTCATGGCATATGAGACCAACGAAGAAGGAAAATTCGTTGGGTGGTTGGATGACATAGAAGAGACAGAAGAAATCAACGCGAGTGCTCTGTCCTACAACATGGTTACAACTCTTGCACACTACATGACCTTCCACGCACATGTGGAATATCCTGAGGCGATGATGAAAGCGCTGTCCAAGCGAGGCCACATCATCACCCTCCCAGACAATCAGCAGTTCCTACCTCCACAACCAGATGATACTATTACCTCTTCCGAAGATATGAAACGAGCCATTAGAGAGAGGTAATGAGTTGCAGCTTCGCCCCTACCAGTCTGAAGCCCTAGATGCCATTGACGACGCCCTTGGCAAGGGGGTGAGACGACCACTGGTGGTGCTTCCGACTGGCGGTGGCAAAACGATTGTCTTTGCACAACTTCCAAAGCGCCACAACGGCAAGATGCTCGTTCTAGCGCATCGTCAAGAACTTCTTACTCAGGCTCAAGAGAAGATTCTCTGGGCCAACCCCGAACTAACAGTTGAAATTGAGCAAGGCCAGAACATAGCGGACATGAAGTCCGATGTAATTGTGGCATCAACTGCAACTCTAGGCCGTGCAAACTCAAAGCGACTAGAGAAATTTCACCCACACCAGTTCGCAACTATTGTCATTGATGAGGCTCATCACGCAGCTGCACCATCGTACAAACGCATCTTGGAGTACTTCAAGCCGAACCTACAACTAGGCGTTACAGCTACTCCACAAAGAGGCGACAAAACACGCCTAACAGATGTGTTTGACGAGATAGTCTACTTCAAAACGATTCAAGAACTAATCGAAGACGGCTACCTGTCCAACCTAGCTGGATATCGCATCAGCACCGCGACCGACATCTCTGGTGTCACGACAAGAAGCGGGGACTGGGCTGAGGGCGAGCTATCTGAGGCAGTCAACAACCCTGAACGAAACAAGTTGGCTGTTGAGGCTTGGAGAGACAAAGCCGATAACAAGAAAGCCATCGTGTTCTGCGTTGACGTGGCACATGCAGAAGACATGGCAGAGACCTTCAACGACGCAGGCAT
>SL_3KL_010_SEDDRAFT_10004888_pt1 | contig 12074 bp, 8 predicted proteins | sample SodLakKL_010_SED_2_FD_10381 | JGI IMG/M metagenome (IMG submission 10381)
CCTTGCCGGGATCAGGGTCTTGCGTGTAGCGGCCTTGGTCCTTGTCTTTGGATCTGGACTTGCCCTGTGCCTTGGCCTTGGATTTGGGTTTGGATTTGCCTATGTTTTTGTCGGATGCCATTGCAAATGCTGGTTAGATTTCAGTACAAAAATAAGGCGGTGTAAATCGATCTGCAAGGTTTTGGTGGAGTTTAATGGTGTTCGGTTTGATAAATTTTTTAAACGGTGAAATTTTTAGATTTTTATCCGCGTAAATCGGTTGTATCAGCGTTATCTGTGTTCTATAAAAGCAAATAGAACACGGATAAAACGGATGCAACGGATCTGCGCGGATTAATGCTTAACGCTTAGTTTCTATATCAATTTGCTAATTTGCACATCTTCGAGCTTCGAGCTTCGAGCTTCGAGCTTTTATTACTTTTCACTTTTCATTTTTCACTCTAAACTCTAAAACTTCTAAACAAATATCCAATCAACGATTCAGCATATTTAGGTTTAACAGCTCACGCGCTGTCATTACGGGTGGTTTAATCGTCGCGTCACAACAGAAAGCCCTAACTAAAACGGATCCGCAATGCTTTCCAAACGAAAGACTTTGTCGCCACGCCTGACGTCATCAGGTGAACGAATAGAAAAGACATCGCCCTTCTCAACCCTACTAACCGGCTTGTCATCAAGACGAAACCTATTAGCCACAAACTCTACCACACCGGTAGTGGGACCTGTGATCTGGAGCTCATCTCCCTCGGAAAGCCCTGCCGTCTCCAATGTGATCTCAGCAACACCAGGTTTTGAAAAATAATTGGTGACCTTACCAATATATTGTTTTCTGCGCGTAGCCTGTGAGCCATAACGCTCCGACCATTCTCCCATCGTGCGACCCAGGTAATAACCATCCCAAAAACCCCGGTTGAATACCCCGCTCAACTGTTCCATCCAACCATCGACCTTGTCGCGACTGTAGGAACCGTCGGATACCGCCTGAACGGCTTCTTTGTAGCAACGGGTAGCCGTCTTTACGTAATCCGCACTGCGACCACGCCCTTCGATTTTTAAAACCTGAACTCCTGCATGGATGATTTTATCAATAAATCCTATCGTGCATAAGTCTTTGGGCGACATAATGTACTCGTGGTCCACTTCAAGCTCATAGCCCTCTTCTTTGTCAGTAACAAGGTATGACCTGCGGCAAAGCTGCAAACAGGCACCACGATTGGCTGAGTGGTTCATGTTGTCAAGACTCAGATAGCATTTGCCGCTCACCGCCATACACAAAGCACCGTGTACGAAAATTTCAATTTTAACGAGCTCCCCGGAGGGACCTTTGATCTGCTCCCTTTCTATTCCACGTACAATTTCATGAACCTGCCTGAGGCTCAGCTCACGTGCCAGTACCATGACGTCGGCATAATGCGCGTAAAAACGGATGGCAGAAAGGTTGGTAATGTTGCATTGGGTGGAAATATGCACGCGCAGCCCTTGTTTCTTCGCGTATTCCAAAACGGAAATATCTGATGCGATGATGGCTGAAATTCCAGCTTTCCTGGCTTCATCAACTGTTTGTTGCATCTCATCCAACTCTTCATCATAAATAATGGTATTCAAAGTAAGATAAGACTGAATACCGTGCATTTTACATATTCCGGCTATCTCATGAAGGTCTTTAAAAGAAAACTTTTTGGATGAACGGCTGCGCATATTCAGCTTGCCCACACCAAAATAAACGGCGTCAGCACCACCCTGTATCGCAGCCTGCAATGACTCATAGGAGCCTGCAGGTGAGAGTATTAGAGGAGTATGCGATTTTGTTACAGGTTTTGAACCAGTGGTCATGATTGTTTTATATTGCCGTACACAGGTCAGATCCCGTGTTTACGGGGTGGATAAGTCAAGCAAGTAGCAGGTCCGGTGTTTATAAATACTCCATACCAATAACATCGCGGAGGTGTTGTTTAAGTTTGATTTTTACCTCATTGATGGGTATGTGTTTGTCCAGCTCTTTCTGCATCGAGGTGGCTTTTTTATCGGTAAAACCACAGGGATTGATCAGATCAAAGTAGCTCAAATCCGTATTCACGTTAAAGGCAAAGCCGTGCATGGTGACCCAGCGGCTGCTTCTGATGCCTATGGCACTTATCTTTCTGGCCTTTGCGGGGTTGTCTGCATCAAGCCAGACTCCGGAGGCGCCTTTCAGGCGTTCACCCTCTAAACCATATTCTGCAATGGTACGGATAATCGCTTCTTCGAGGTTGGCAACGTATTGATGAATGTCGGGGCGAAAGTTATCAAGGTCCAGTATGGGATATCCAACTATTTGACCCGGACCGTGGTAAGTGATGTCGCCGCCTCTGTTGATTTTGTAATAGGTTGCTTCCTTTTGCTGCAAATCAAGCATGTTGACCAGCAGATTGTTCTCTGAACCGTTTTTCCCTAGGGTATACACGTGCGGGTGCTCGCAAAACAGCAGGTAATTGCTGGTCTGCTTTTCCGAGCCGGGGTTTACCCTGTTGTACATTTTCTGATCAATGATTCCCTTGAATAATTCTTCCTGGTAATCCCAGGCTTCCTTGTAGTCTATAATGCCAAGATCCTGAAAAAAGACGGATTTGTTCATTGGTTCATTGGTTTATTTGTTTATTGGATGGTTGGTTGATTTTTATGATGTTTTTCGGTTTTTGCGTGTTTTTTGACCACAAATTACACAAATTATTGCGCAAATTTCCACAAATTGGCCAAGTGCGGCTTTGCACATAGCCATTTATTCTTCTTCCTTCGAGCTTCGAGCTTCGAGCTTCGAGCTTCCAGCCTTATTCCCCTCAACTCTATACTATAAACTATAAACTCCAAACTCTAAACCTTCCAACTAAACACCTAAACTTCTATCTTTTCGGTGCATTTTGAAGTACCTCCAGCGTAAGGTCCCAGAATTTTTCAACGGTAGATATTTCAATCCTTTCGTCAGGTGAGTGTGCGTCACGCATTGTCGGGCCATAAGAGATCATATCCATCCCAGGATACTTTTCGCCGATGATGCCACATTCCAGTCCGGCGTGGATCACCAGCACCTTTGGGTTATCTCCAAAAAGATTTTTGTAGGCTTTCTGTGAAATTGCGAGTATTTCTGAATCCATATTTGGTTCCCAGCCGGGATAACCATCACCGTGTTTGATTTTACCTCCTGCCAGGTTGAAGGTGCTTGCGACCATATCTGCAATATCTCTTTTTCCGGTTTCAAGGGAGCTGCGCTGACTGGTTATAACAATGACCTTATCTTCCGTCATTTTTACTGAGGCAAGATTTGTGGAAGTTTCAACCAGTCCGGGTATTTCGGGTGACATATTCATCACGCCGTGCGGACAAGCATAAAGCGCATTAAGTAGTTTGGTTTGCGAGGCATAATCGATGAGCGTGTCGGGCATCAATGTTTCCTTAAGATCAATTTTCAGGTCGGGTTCATTGGCCTTAACGGCGTTTTTAATCTCTACGGTCAGTTTCTGAAACAGTTCACTGAAGGCTTGTTCGTGCCGGCGCGGTAAACTGATGCTGGCAAATGCTTCACGGGCAATGGCATTGTGCAGATTGCCTCCCTTTATTTCAGCCAGTCTCAGTTCAAACATCTTCTCGGCATTCCACAAAATTCTGTTTAGAATCTTGATGGCATTGCTGCGTCCTTTGTTTATGTCATCACCAGAGTGCCCGCCTTTCAATCCCGTCACGGAAACCTTAAAGGGCAGATGGTCTGCTTCGGCCTGCACTTTTTCATAGGGCAGGGTGATCATCGTATCGATACCTCCTGCACATCCAATAAAAAGCTCACCGTCGTCTTCCGAGTCGAGATTCAGCAAGATACGGCTTTCTACAAAACCTTTTTCCAGGTTAAAGGCACCGGTCAGGCCGGTTTCTTCATCAACGGTAAAAAGGCACTCTATCGGACCGTGCCCGATGTCGTTTGCTTCCAGAATGGCTAGTTGGGCTGCCACACCAATGCCATTGTCGGCACCCAGCGTGGTTCCTTTTGCCTTTACCCAACCATCCACGATTTCCGGTTTGATAGGATCTGTATTAAAATCATGTTCAATACCATCATTTTTTTCACAAACCATATCCACATGGCTTTGTAAAACGATGGATGCACGATCTTCGTAACCTTTGGATGCTTCTTTCGTTATTATGAGATTACCTACCTTATCTTGTTTGTAATCAAGCTTGTGCCGTTTAGCAAAGTCTATAAGGTATGCGAGTATTTTTTCTTCTTTTTTTGAAGGGCGGGGTACCTGACAGATTTCTTCAAACAGTTGCCACAGCCTCTCAGGTTTAAGATGTTCAAGTACTTTTGTCATATATTTATCATTTTATATTCAGATGCGAAGATACAAAATTCCGATGCACAATTTTTGCGTATTTCAGTGAATAGTGACCACTGAACGGTACCTGGTAAAACTATAAGCATTCAACAAAACAGTTAAACACCTATAATTCATTTAATAAGTCCTTGAATGATTCCGTGTTTTTTACAAACCGGATATTTTTAGGGAGCTTGATATAGTCGCCCTGAACCTGAAGGCCTGTAACAAATATCTTTTTGTCCGGGAAGGATTCAGACATTTTTTGAATGTATTCCGGGAGTTCCAGCTTGCTGAGGGCTGCCACAAAATATGTAAACAGATAGTCCACATTCCTGACCCTGACAACCTCCTCAACATCGCGGAATGGGACAGATTGACCAAGATAAACAACCTTGTGTCCGTTTTTCTTTAAAAGAAAATTGTAAAATAATAGTCCAAGTTCATGAAACTCCTGTTCCGGAAGAAACAAAAGAAAAGATTTTGAGTTGTCAGACGGTGGTTTGCTCTGTCCGTCAATGGCGATGATCAGCTTTTGTCTGATCAGGTTGACAATAAAATGTTCCTGTGCAGGGTTAATGGAGCCTGTTTGCCACAAAACACCAATTTTTTCAAGAAAAGGATACAATACTTTGATTACTGTTTGCTCAAAACCCAGTTTAAGAATGGCAGAGTTTAAAATGTGCTCAAAGGAGTCTTCACGGAAAGATATCATGGATAAAATGAGGTTGCTGATCATCACATCGTGATCGCCATTGGATCCGCTTATGTCCATCACTTTTTCTCTGATGGCCTCTTCATTCATCCGGGCAATTTTCGAGATTTTGTGTCCGTGCTTGTTCAGGGCACTTATGTTGAGCAACTTTTTCAGATCATCATTGTTATAATACCTGATGTTGGTCTGGGTTCGCTCTGGAGAAATGATATTATACCGCTTTTCCCACATCCGTATGGTATGCGCTTTGATCCCGGTTAGTTTCTCCAGATCGTTGATGGAATAGCGGATCATTTTAATGAATATTTAAAAATTATTATTGTATTACAGGGGACAAGCTCCCAAATCACACATTCAACGAATATAAATAACAAAAGTTCAATTGGCCGATTGAAAAAAAATGCTTATATTCACAACCTGATTGTGCTATACCCGGAAATGATATAATTATTTCTTACCATAAAACCTTTTTGCTATGGAAAAAAACAGTTTAGAAATCACAGAGCAGCCGGAGGGTTTGGGGTTTACCAGCTTACGTGAGCTGGTAAACCGGACCCTCAGACAAAAATTCGGCAGCAAGAAAAACCCCGGTTCTGTCCCATCAGGATTTAAAGCACTGGATAAGAAGCTGGGAGGTTTTAAAAACGGACAATTATATACGATCGCGGTGAAACCCGGAATGGGAAAAACCGCTTTTTTATTGTCTGTTGCCAACAATATGGCGATTAAAGATGATTATTCGGTTGCGATCTTTTCTTCCGAGCGATCCAATATCAAGATCACCAATCGCCTGATTGAAAGTGAGACAGGCATGTCGTTAGACAAACTGCAGTCCGGTGCTTTCAAGGACAGCGAAAAAGACCATGTGCTTTCCATTTTAAGCAATATTGCCAAAGCAAAAATCCTGATCGACGACACACCCGCGTTATCCGTCGATGCCCTTTCGGTGAAAGCGAAAGAACTGAAAAAGATGCACGCTGTGGATGTGATCATTATTGACTACCTGGAGTTGCTTACCACATCCGTGGTTGATTCCGGTGATCGTCCGGCTCAGCTTTCCGGTATCCTCCGACAAATCCAAGAGATGGCGCGCGATATTAACCTCCCTGTGCTGCTTTTTACTCAAATCACAGGACCTGTAAATGGACTGATGCCTCATCCCGGTCATTCGCTGAATGCTTTGCCGGCATTCCTGAATAAAAGCTCAGATGTGCTTATGTCTTTGCACCGCAATGATGCCGGAATGCAGCCACTGCAGGCCGGTAAAAGTGCCGTTGAGTTGAAGATTTATACGAAAGACAGTATGAATGAAGAAACAATGGTGCCCCTTCATTTTATCGGGAGCATCTCAAAATTTGCAGACTTTTCCTAAATCCTGATTATCGAGATGGCAGTAATTAATGAAAATGAGTTGCAATACGAGGCTCTGCTGACAGTAGCAAAGCAGATGGTGCTTGCTGCACGGACAGCACCAAAGGGTCGTGGCGTCAATAACCTTGGAGTGTCAATAATCACCGGAAACGATATTCACGAATTGGCAAATACCTCCCGGGATATTGGAGAGAAAGCGGATTGTCATATATTTGAAAGGGATGCTGCAAATATTTTGAATTCAGCCCAGGCTGTTGTTCTGATTGGTACGCGGATTGCTTCGCTTGGGCTGAAGTATTGCGGATTGTGCGGTTTTCCTGACTGTGCTTCCAAAGACAAGGAACCGGATATTCCCTGTGTTTTCAACACGACAGATCTGGGGATCGCCGTCGGCTCTGCTGTGAGTATCGCAATGGACATGCGCGTTGATAACCGGATTATGTATACTATTGGTATGGCTGCCCAAAAGATGGAGCTTCTTGGAAAGGAATTTAAAATAGTTTATGGAATTCCTTTGAGTGCAACATCGAAAAACCCATTTTTCGACAGAAAAAAATAACGCTTTAAACATTTTGAACTTAATACTTGTTTCTGTTGTTAATTGAAATAATGACATAATCAAACGCCCTTGTCGAAGACTTTTGATTTAAGCGAGGATGAGAGAATGTATCGGTTTAACCACTCGTAATGACAGGGCTTGACCTGTCAAACCTAAATATTAACACATGAAGAGAAACAGTGATCTGGTTACGTTTGGAGGAAATTCCGTAACATTAATGGGACGCCTGGTAAAGCCCGGGCAAGCTGCAAAGAACTTCTTTGCGGTGAAAGAAAACCTTCAACCTTTCAACTTAAGTGAACACAGCAATCAGGTGCGGATTATTTCTTCCGTTCCCAGTGTTGATACAGAGATTTGTGCACAGCAAACAAGGCGGTTCAATGAGGAAGCTGCCTCCCTGAAGGGTATGCAGGTGATCACAATATCTTGTGACCTGCCGTTTGCGCTGAAACGTTTTTGTGCTGCAGAAGGGATTGACAACATCATTACGGTTTCCGATCAGAAAGATAAAGATTTTGGTGTCAAGTATGGTCTGCTGATTGAAGAACTGGGCTTGCTTGCCCGGGCCATTGTGATAATCGATAAGGATGATGTGGTGCAATATGTTGAAGTGGTTCCCGAAATTGGTCAGCATCCTGACTATGATAAGGCACTCGAGGTTGCGAAAGCACTACTTTAGAAAAACGGGAAAAGCGTGAACATGTCACGATCCTTACCTATATTGATTTAAGAGAACAAAAAAAAAAGGCTGTCTGGTTTACAGAACAGCCTTTTTTGAAATTATGAAGCGATTTTATTTAACTTCTTCAAAGTCAACATCAGTCACATCGTCATCCTTGTCATCTTTTTTCTCTGATGTTTGCTGATCACTTCCTGCTTCTCCGCCACCTTCCTGTTGTTGTGTGTTCTGGTACATCTCTGCACTTGCTGCCTGCCAGGCGGCATTTAATGTACCCATGCTCTTCTCAATGGTTTCAAGGTCTTTGTTCTTATGGGCTTCCCTGAGTTCCTCAAGCGCCTTTTCGATCGGCTCTTTCTTTTCGGCAGGAAGCTTTTCGCCAAATTCCTTCAACTGTTTCTCTGTTTGGAAGATCAGGCTATCGGCAGCATTCAGTTTATCGATCTCTTCTTTTTGCTTCTTGTCGCTTTCTGCGTTTGCTTCCGCTTCGGCTTTCATCTTCTTGATCTCTTCTTCGCTGAGACCGGAAGAGGCTTCTATCCGGATATTTTGCGATTTTCCGGATGCTTTGTCCTTGGCAGATACGTTCAGAATACCGTTAGCATCAATATCGAAGGTAACTTCAATTTGCGGAATGCCCCTGGGAGCAGGTGGTATGCCGTCGAGGTGGAAGCGGCCGATTGTCCTGTTGTCTCTGGCCATTGGCCTTTCTCCCTGAAGGATGTGAATCTCGACGGATGTCTGATTGTCAGCAGCCGTTGAGAATGTTTCATTCTTTTTGGTCGGGATGGTTGTGTTGGCCTCAATCAGCCTGGTCATTACACCGCCAAGAGTTTCGATGCCCAGAGAGAGAGGTGTTACATCAAGCAGGAGGACATCTTTGATCTCTCCCGTAAGTACGCCTCCCTGGATTGCTGCGCCAATTGCAACAACCTCATCCGGGTTAACCCCTTTTGAGGGTTTTTTGCCAAAAAACTTTTCAACCAGCTCCTGAATGGCAGGAATACGTGTTGACCCACCAACAAGAATCACCTCATCAATATCAGAAGCTTGCAGTTTGGCCTCTTTCAGTGCAATCTTGCAGGGCTCGAGCGTAGCTTGTATCAGTTTGTCAGTAAGTTTTTCGAACTGACTGCGCGTTAATGTCCTGACAAGGTGTTTCGGAATGCCGTCGACCGGCATAATGTAGGGCAGGTTGATTTCTGTGGATGTAACACTCGACAGTTCGATCTTTGCTTTCTCTGCAGCTTCTTTAAGCCTTTGCAAAGCCATTGGGTCTTTGCGCAGGTCAATCCCTTCATCTTTCTGAAATTCATCTGCCAGCCAATTGATGATCATATCGTCAAAGTCGTCACCTCCAAGGTGCGTATCGCCATTTGTTGACTTTACCTCAAACACACCGTCACCAAGTTCCAGGATCGAAATGTCGAAAGTACCGCCACCAAGATCAAAGACTGCAATGCGCATATCCCTGTCTTTCTTGTCGAGACCGTATGCCAGCGAGGCTGCAGTCGGCTCATTGATAATACGGCGCACTTTCAGACCGGCAATCTCACCTGCCTCTTTGGTGGCCTGTCGCTGTGAGTCATTAAAATATGCAGGAACGGTGATGACGGCTTCCGAGATTTCCTGTCCGAGATAATCTTCAGCGGTTTTTTTCATTTTCTGAAGTACCATAGCAGATATTTCCTGCGGCGTGTACCTGCGGTCATCGATCTTGACGCGTGGGGTTTTGTTATCCCCTTTTTCTACCTTGTAAGTAACACGTTCACGCTCTTTTACAGCAGAGTCGTAGGTTTCTCCCATCCAGCGCTTGATCGAATAGATGGTTTTTTCAGGATTTATGATGGCCTGTCTTTTGGCAGGATCCCCGATCTTTCTTTCTCCATTTTCCGTGAATCCTACAATAGATGGGGTTGTACGGCGTCCCTCACTGTTGGGGATCACTACCGGCTCATTGCCCTCCATTACAGCAACACACGAGTTGGTTGTACCTAAGTCAATACCAATTATTTTACCCATTTTTTTATCTTTTTTTTGTGTTTAATTGCTTAATCTAATACTGCTGTTGTGCCTTCAATGATTATGCCATAGCTATTTTATGGCTGTTTTTTGAAATAATGGCACGTGTTTCACCCCTTTGGAAAAGGGAAAATGACAGAACAATGACAAAAAGTCAGATTGTTATTGAAACGACACTAGAAACGCGCGATCAGTTTCAGGTTGATGAGTCGGGAAGTCAGGTAGTTTGGTATGGCATAAAACTGGTTTTCCACATCTTTGATCCAATAATAAGAGATTGTATTACTGATTTCCAGAAGATTAAAAACTTCTGCAGTGATCCATACCGATTCAAAGTGCCGGAACGGACTTTCTTCAGAGAAGTTGGTGTTTTCACCGATCAGTTGTTTTGAAAAGCCGATATCAACGCGTTGATACGATGGCATCCGTCCGGTATCTTTTCGCTGGTCGCGGGTTGGAGCCCAGAAGGGGAGTCCGGTGCCGAAGAAAAACCCAAGGTGTACCTGGTATGACGGGTTTCTTGGAAGGAAGTCCTGGAAAAACATACTAAAGCTGAACAGCTGATCGGTTGGTCGGGGTATGTAACCGGCTGGAACCAGTGAATTGTCGGGGCCTGTCACAAATGTATCTTCAATTTTTTCCCTGGTCCGCATCAGTGAAAGACCCGCCCAGGAGTCAATGCCGGGAACAAACTCTCCGTGGATCTTCATATCAAGTCCCCGTGCATAGCCTTTTGATATATTTTCTGCATAGTAGCGTATTCTTACATTGTCAATCTCATATGGGATCAGCCGGTCCAAAAACTTGTAGTAAACTTCCGTGGTATATTGAAATGGCCTGTCCCAGGCTGTGAAATTGAAGCTTGAGCCCAGCACGAGGTGTATTGACTCCTGTGCTTTGATATCTTTATTAAGTTCTCCCTGCATATTGCGCAACTCGCGGTAAAAGGGTGGTTGGTGGAAATAGCCTGCGGATGCCCTGAAGGTCCAGCGTGCAAGCCATTCCGGTTTGTATAGCAGGGTGGTGCGCGGACTGAACAGCAATTGCCGGTTGAAATCCCAGTAGTTGCTTCTGATTCCCGCAGTGAAAGCAAAGCGACCATGCGGACGCAATATTTCCCAGGTATTCTGGATATAAGCCGAAACCCTGTTTGACCGGATTCCTATTTGTGTGTTCAGCGTATCTTGCAGCCGGATGGCATTCACCGGATATTGTGGCAGGGAGTAACCGGCTGAGTCGATCAGGCTCCATTCGTTAAGACGGTCCAGGATGTCTTCGTGCTGAAATTTAACACCCCACCGCAGATCCTGTCCGTCGTGGGTGTAATTGCCTTTGAATTCTGCATTCCAGACAATGGCATTCAGGTAGTTGCGTGCGTGATTCAGAAAGGTGCCTATGCCAAGAGGCTCACCGGTCGGCTGGCCAAAATCGTCCTGCCCCATATCCGTTTCAACCCGCTGCAACCAATATTGTCCCAGCACGTCAAAGTATTCCTTCTCATCAGACTGAAAAAGACTGGTAACAAGTTGCAGCGACAGGTCTTTGTTTGGTTCATATTGCAATGATAGCGCACCCATCCCGGTCATAAACTGATTCACTTCCTGCCCGTCAAAAAAAACGGTGAACTCCCGCACTTCTGTAATCGTACCAAAGCGTGTACGTTGTACTTCAGGCACAAACTCATACTTGTTGCTGTTAAAGTTTGCCAGAAAACTCAAATTCCATTGGTTGGAGATGTCGTAATGGATCAGTCCCTGAATATCGGTAAAGGAAGGTTTGTAGTCTCCCTGGGTGTCGAGGGTACCCAGCAGGTATTGGTTTGACTTGTATCGTACGCCAAGCAGATAAGATAATTTGCTTTCTTCCGGGGCTCCCTCCAGGTGCAACGATCCTTCCAGAAGGCTTAATGTGAAAGATCCTCCGAAAGTTTCCGGTTTTTTGTAGGTGATGTCAAGTACCGATGCCATCTTGTCACCGTATTCGGCATTGAAACCTCCTGCTGAGAACTCGATGGATGCAACCAGGTCTGGATTCAGAAAGCTTAAGCCTTCCTGCTGTCCTGAACGAACCAGGAAAGGGCGATAGATTTCAATTCCGTTAACATATACCAGGTTTTCGTCGAAGTTCCCGCCTCTGACCGAATACTGTGTTGACAATTCAGATGCTGTGGAAACGCCCGGGAGGGTTTGCAGCAATCCTTCAACACCAGAGGTTGGACCGGGCAAGGCGCCTGTAAGTCGCGGATCCAGCCGCGTAATATCTGTATTTAACAGCTGGCGGCCTGTTACTTCCACATCAGGCAGATCTGTCGCGATCGGTACCAGAATAATTTCTATATCCCGCTGTTCGTCAGGAACAAAAACGAGTGGCAGGTTCTTTGGCAGA
>SL_3KL_010_SEDDRAFT_10004889_pt1 | contig 12070 bp, 12 predicted proteins | sample SodLakKL_010_SED_2_FD_10381 | JGI IMG/M metagenome (IMG submission 10381)
CGTACCGCCGCCGATATCAATGATCATATTACCGACGGGTGCTTCGACGTCGAGTCCGACCCCGATAGCCGCTGCCATTGGCTCTGCAATGAGATGCACTTCCCGCGATCCTGCGTGTTCTGCGGAATCCCGGACAGCCCGTTTCTCGACTTCGGTTATACCGCTCGGTACACATATGACAATACGCCGATTTGAGAACCAGCCGGCACTAATCCTTTTAATGAACGCCCGCAACATACCCTCGGCGATTTCAAAATCCGCTATTACTCCGTCTCTGAGCGGTCGTATAGTACGTATTTCACTATGTGTTTTTCCGACCATATCGCGCGCTTCATTACCGATCGACACGATCTTTTTGGTATTCCGGTCGAAGGCAACTATCGATGGCTCGTTGAGTACAATTCCTTTTCCCTGCATATAAATAAGCGTATTTGCCGTTCCTAAATCAATTGCCAGGTCGGCGGAAAACATTGAAAATAAACCCATAGTTATAGAACCCTTATCTGTTTGTATAAAAAAGAAAAATTATGCAATTCTAGTGCCGGAAATGCCTGATTCCCGTAAATACCATTGAAATATTATGCTCGTCGGCAGCTTCGATAACCTCTTCATCGCGAATAGAGCCACCGGGCTGAATTATTGCAACGGCGCCTGCTTTTGCCAGTTCAATAACGCCGTCTGCGAACGGGAAGAAACCATCGCTGGCTACCACACTTTTTGACAGGTCGAACCCTGCATCCTGCGACTTTTTTACCGCAATTTTTGAAGAATCTACACGCGACATCTGCCCGGCGCCGATACCGAGCGTTTGATGATCCCGTGCAAAAACGATAGCATTTGATTTAATATGTTTCGCTACCCGCCATGCAAACAGGAGCGATTCTAATTCGTGCTCGTCCGGTTTTCTTTTTGTGACCACTTTCAGACGCTCTTTCGTCATTCGTTCGGTGTCTTTGTCCTGTACTAAAAATCCTCCGAAGACACTGCGGATATCGAGCTCGCGCACGTTCTGCAGATCGATCATCTGTCTGATGAGCCTGCGGTCTTTTTTCTTCTTCAGGAACGCGAGCACGTCATCATCGTAAGAAGGTGCTACAATAACCTCGGTAAAAATTTCGTTNATCGCCTTCGCCGTTTCCATATCCGGCGGTCGGTTGCAGGCGACAATACCGCCGAAAGCAGATGTCCTGTCGCATTCGAAGGCTTTTTGATAAGCTACCAAGAGAGAGTCGTCGCTTGAGACTCCGCATGGATTATTATGTTTTATAATTGCGACAGACGGGCGTTCAAACTCACTCACTGCCTGTACCGCGGCTGTCAGGTCAAGAATGTTATTATATGATAATTCTTTCCCGTGTAGTTTCTGGAAGTACTGTGAAAACTTTCCAAAGAGTGCAGCTTTCTGATGCGGGTTTTCACCATAGCGAAGGGGCAACTCTTTACGGATTGACACGCTCAATGTTTCCGGTATTCCGGCGGCATCATCTACGAGTGCATTGAAGTATGCGGCAATGATCGAATCATAGTGTGCCGTGTGCTGAAAGGCATCCTTTGCAAGATTGAATAATGTCTCATCCGCGAGAGCGCCTCCGTTCGTATCAAGCTCAGTGATGATCTCTTTGTATCTCTCCGGATGTACTACTACCGCACGATGTTTAAAATTTTTCGCGGCAGCGCGTATCATCGTCGGACCGCCTATATCTATCTGCTCAACGGCTTCGTTCAGAGCGACGGTATCCTTCCTGATTGTTTCTTCAAAAGGATATAAATTTACAACAACCATTTCGATTGGTTGTATGTTATGTTGGTGTAACGTTTCGGTATCCGATGCAACATCTGTACGGGCAAGGAGAGCACCATGAATGAACGGGTGCAATGTTTTCACTCTGCCGTCTAATATCTCTGGGAAACCCGTAATCTCCGACACGGACGTTACCGGGATGCCGTTTTCGGTAAGTATTTTTGCGGTCCCTCCCGTTGAAATGATTTGAATACCCCGTTCGACTAATGCTTTCGCAAACCCGACAATTCCATCTTTATGCGAAACGCTGACAAGAGCTCGTCTGATCGTAACCAAAATTGTGTCCTTTATTTATCAATATAAACTCGTCTGTTATCTACGCGAAGCCGGTGTTCGGCAAACAAAGCGATTGCTTTCGAATACAACTTATGTTCAACCGAGAGGACCCGCTTTGCAAGTGTGTGCGGTGTATCGTTATCAAAAACCTCAACCGCTTCCTGTACTATGATCGGACCCCGGTCATACTCTTCATCGACAAAATGAACGGTCACTCCCGTTATCTTCACACCGTATTCTATCACTGACTGATGCACCCGCATCCCGTACATTCCGGCGCCTCCGAACGCGGGAAGCAATGCCGGATGTATATTCATAATTCGATTCCGATAACGGGATATAATCGTTGAAGGAATCTTTTTCAAATATCCGGCAAGGATAATCAGACCGATATCGTATTTGTCAAGAACCGATATGAGGGTATCGGTATATTCTTCTTCTGTCCCGTAATCTGAGGGATTTAAGTATTGACGGGGTATTCCCCGGGCATCGGCGATAGTAAAAATCCCCGCATCACTCTTATTACTAATTACTATCGAAACACATGCACGAATGCTCCCACGGTCAATATTTTCAAGGATTGATTGTGCATTTGTTCCCCGCCCGGAACCAAAAACCGCAATATTAAGCACTTTTTACAATAGGTTTGATAATTACCAGAAAACTAAAACTGTGATTAAAAGAAATTTACAGATAAATAGCGCTATTGTCAATAAAAACAAGCATTTTCACCGGGAAAATTTGTAATTTTTTCCATTTTTAACGTTAGAAGAGCCACCGAATTGACATTCAAAATAATTTTTTGTAACTTATTTGTCTTAAATATTGATACACTAATGAAGTATTTTGAGGAACAAGAAGTCATGTTTGCAGTAGTTGAAATTCAGGGGAAGCAATATAAACTATCCCCGAACGATACGGTCAAAGTAGATACATTGCCGAATAAAGTCGGTGATAAAGTAACATTTGATAAAGTAATTCTATTATCCGACGATAAAAAAACAACGATCGGTTCACCGGTACTCAGCGGACATACCGTCACGGCAAAAATACTTGATCACATCCGTGATGACAAAGTTGTGGTTTTTAAAAAGAAACGTCGCAAGGGGTATCAGGTCAAGCGTGGGCACAGACAGGGATACACCACGTTGCAGGTAGAAAAGATTTCATAATATATACGCAGAGGTGAAATTATGGCACATAAAAAAGGTTTAGGAAGTACCAAAAACGGTCGTGACAGCGTTGCGAAACGACTGGGCGTCAAGGCGTTCGGCGGTCAACGTGTTTCGGCTGGAAGTATCATTGTGCGGCAGCGCGGAACAAAAGTCCATCCCGGCGATAACGTCGGTAAGGGCAGTGACGACACGCTCTTCGCAAAGACAACCGGCGTTGTGCAATTTCAACGATTCGGAAAAGACAGAAAACGAGTTAACATTATAGCCGAAGCATAAAACACTTCGGCTTTTTTATTTACAGACAAACAAAACCATAATTACTTCACCGCGGAAAGCGGTTGCACCCTTCCAATGAAACAATCAAATATACGCATGACTAAAAACAGTCATCTCACAACAACCAAACGGAGAAGATTATGAAAGTTACTGTAGTCGGTGCCGGCAATGTAGGCGCGACAACCGCGCATATACTTGCAAACAAAGAGCTCGCAAACGAAATCGTTCTTGTTGATATCGTTGAAGGTATCCCGCAGGGTAAAGCCCTCGATATGTACGAATCAACACCCGTTGAAAGAACCGATACCCGTATTATCGGATCAAACGGTTACGATGAAACGAAAGATTCGGACATAGTGATCATCACTGCCGGTCTTCCGCGAAAACCCGGTATGAGCCGCGACGACCTGCTTGCCAAAAATGCAGAGATCGTAAAATCGGTAACGGAGCAAGTCGTTGCGCAATCCCCCGATTCAATTCTGATCGTTGTATCCAATCCGCTCGACGTGATGACGTACGTCGCATACAAAGTAAGCGGTTTCGAGAAACATCGCGTTATGGGTATGGCCGGAGTCCTCGACTCCGCACGATTCAGAACATTCATCTCAATGGAACTGAATGTATCGGTTGAGGATGTGTCGGCTTTCGTTCTCGGCGGCCATGGCGATTCAATGGTTCCGCTGCCGCGCTACTCGACCGTGGCCGGCATTCCGCTTCCGGATCTTATGGATAAAGAAACGATCGATCGCCTCGTGCAACGTACACGCGACGGCGGCATCGAGATAGTTAATTACTTAAAGGCGGGAAGCGCATACTACGCACCGGCATCGTCAAGCGTCGAAATGGCGGAAGCAATTATTAAAGATAAAAAGCGTATTCTACCCTCCGCGGTATGGCTCGAAGGTGAGTATAATCTGAAAGACGTCATGGTCGGGGTGCCGGTTAAACTCGGGAAGAAGGGTGTTGAAGAAATCGTGCAGATCAAGCTGAATCCCGATGAACAGGAAGCACTGAATAAATCCGCAGGCGGCGTTAAAGGAATGATGGATAAACTAAATCTGTAATACACTGAAATGAACCTATAGCCCGTGATGACGTTCAGTGCAATGTCCTCACGGGTGTTCTTTTTCATCTTTCAGACCCGACTTCGGTCCTATATACATGGACATCCGGACTTCGCACCCGACATCCCGTGTTTTAATCTCAACCTCCTCCATAAGCGTTTCCATAAGGAACAACCCTCTTCCGCTCTCTTTAAGAAGATTTTCTTCCTCGAGCGGATTCGGTATATCGGACGGACTGAACCCATCTCCCTCATCACATACACTCACAACTAAATAGTTCTTTTTTATAACCACTTTAACCGTGACGTTTTTCTCGGGGTTAGATTGATTGCCATGTATTATAGCATTGTTGACGGCTTCCGTTGTTGCCACAATAAGTTTGTGAAAATCAACTTCATTTAAACCGAGTTGGCGATTGACATCTTCCAGGAACGGCTCTACTTTTGAAATGTTCTCCGGTATACTTTGAAATTTTGTTGTATATATATCTTGTGTTGAGGACAAATCACGGTCTCCCTATAGTATACAGCAATTATTTAAAAACGTGCGCCGATATCGATTGATACATTTGGTATACTGGAAAAATAAACCGAATCGCGATACTGCATTTCATACCAGCCATGCACCGTCAGGTTAAACCGACGATTGATATTCCAATAGATAAAACACGTTGGTCCGAAATTACGCAGTTGCGTTTCTAACTCCCGTTCCCGTTCACGATACCGATACCTATTTCGGTTAAAATAACGAATCCCGCCGGCAAAGGCAATTGTTCCCGGCTGAATGTCATATCGCACCGAGGCAATGAGCGTTACCTCCTCAAAAGAGTGTATCGGACGCTCAGAAAAAGACCGCCACCGGAGTTCGCCGCGCTCATACCTGCGAACATGTGAAAAGAAATTCAACTTGGTATTCTCCGACAGCAGAACCTGCGTTGAATCGATCCACCCTATCTGACGATATGATAAGCTGCGGAGGCCGCTCACCATATCTTCAAAATCATATACCGTATAATTAGCGAGCACCTCAAACGCATTGGTCGTTTTAAACCATTCGACCGGTTGATAGGTCAGCGCGGGAGTTAAGCGTAAAACCCGGTTCCAGTTGTTATTGGCACTTCGCTGAGCACGCAGGTATACAACGTGCGTCATAAAGATATCAATTGCGACATTGAATGTGAGATATCTGTTGAGGTCGTGCCGGCTACCGGTGTAGAAAAATATACGCAGCTCATCCCGGTCATCGAAGTTCCGCGGGCTTGGTGTATCATACCGTAACATTGAAGATGAGCCCGCGAAAAACAGTCTGTGCCCGGGTGCAAGGATTAGATTTCCCTGTGTAGCAAGTGTGGTCCGCTGTGCAATATTGTTTTTGATAAATTCACTCCCGGCTCTTTCCTCCGCAAATGTCGGCGGGATGACCGGATCAACGGATACGAGCCGGTGCTCTTCCGAACGCTCGTTGTATGCTATATGACTCGTCCCGCTGAATCGTTCGCCGACAGAATACCGCAGACCGACCCGTACGTCCATCGAGAATTCATCGACAGAGGTATCGAAAAGATAGCTGGTGAACGGTGTCGTCGGTTGATAAAAATAACCACGGGTAACCGTACGCCAGTCGATTGATGAACTGACGAAACCGACGATATTTCTCCTGAGTGCATACTGCATCTCACCGGCAACGCCGACCCGGCTGTCAAACCGCTGATCGATATTCATAGACACATCGAATATATTCTGTACAATATCATCCGCCGGGAAATAAAACTCCCTGCGCGAATGCGTATAATACGTACGAAGATGAACAAATGTTTGTCCATCAAACTCGCGATCGATATTCATGCGTATAAAATGATTTGCCGTTGTTCGCGGATCGACTTTTTGAACGGAGTACTGTCCGTCGATATTTAAAAACGCTTCGGCAAACTCTATGTTTTCTCCCTGCAGACGAGCCAGATATGATAATCCCCGGTCGGTATTTTCCGCCTGACGATCCACGGTGTATCCCACAAAGGGAGCAATAATCAGGTTATTGATCGGTCTGAGCCCCAGTCCGGCATATGCCTGTGAAATCGCCGCATCGTTCAACCCGGTTATTTGATTATCCGAAAGAAAAAGCGACGAGCCGCTCACGCGAACATCAACATAGTCGTTCAGTCGTCTTCCTCCGATTACCCGAAGCTCCTGCTGATCTTTAATAAACTGCCGATCGGTTTGTATAAGACTTGACCGAAATCGTTCCTCGACTTTCAGGAACCATTGATCGTTGACATAATCCGTGTAATGATTAAATGCCCATTGATAACTGGAGAGGAGGCGTTCAAACGACAGAGAACTGACATTCGGTGTTTGTATAGTATCGACGATTGCATACGCCGATGTATCCGGAAATTGCGCTGCTGCATGGAGTGACAGAACAGCTGAGAATAATATAATAATTGATAATTTCATTAATCCGGTAAAGGAAATAATGTTTTTCGAAATATTTTCCAGAATCTTTGCCGGTCGATTTTTGTGATAACCGAAACTACCGGTGCTCTCTTTTCACTTCCTTTCGCATCCCGCGTTAGTGTCGTTCCCGAAGTGAATGTTCCTTCGGTTTCAATGAGTAACGGAAGACGCTTGATGCGTTTCACCAGGCCCGGCACCGCAGCAATAGCTACCGCGAGCGGATCATGCATGTAGCCGCCGTTGAAGGATTCGGTCTTTTTATGGTAATCCATATAAAACTTTGTCACGTCTTTAATAAATTCCGCTCCATGTGTTCGACTCAACCGGCTCCATCCGACAATCTCTTCGCGATGTAACGGCACAGTCTCGGTAATATTCAACGGTACAATCGTCAACGGAATCCCTGCACGCGCAACAACATCGACGGCATCCGGATCGACATAATAATTGAATTCCGCAAGCGGACCGGTATTGCCCCGATACTCAAACGATCCACCCATACTGATAATCTCTTTCACGCGTCGCATTATACGTATATCTTTTTGTACAGCTCGTGCGATGTTCGTCAGCGGTCCGGTAGCAATAATGGTTACGGATGTATCGTTATTTCGAACGACATCAAGAATCAGCGGAACTGCTCTTTCAGTTTTTATCCTTGCTTTAAATTGTTCGTATTTTTTTCGTACATTTCCCAGTCCGTCCGACCCATGAACCTCCGGCGCGTGGAATCTTGTATGCCGCAACGATACCGACGATCCTTTCCCGACCCGAACGGCGGTATGATCAACCAGGCCTAAAACGGTTTTCGTGCTTTCGGTTACTTCATCCACATGCACGTTGCCGCTGACCGTGGTCACTGCCTTTACATTGAGTTGCGGTAATTTCATTGCAAGTAAAAGAGCAATGGAATCATCCACTCCCGTATCGACATCGAGTATAACAGGTCTTTTCATGGTACATTCGTTGTTGAGAACACATCCCCGACCGTCCGTTTCGGCCGGAATCCGAGTTCTGTTTTCGCTTTATCGTTGGCGATTAAACTCGCGGCGCCCTGTAATCTATCATTATTGATAATTGTCTCCGGGAAAAATTCCTGTACAAGTTTTGCGGATGCAAGACCCGTCCAGTTTTCGTCCGCCGTTATAAACCATGCCCGGTGTTCATCGCGATATCCCCGGTCGAGTGCAAGTGCAAACGCATCGGCTGCATCGATACCATGCACAAATGCCCACAGATTTTTATACCAATTGGGATATTCGGCGATGAGCGCCCGGTAGAATGTTTGTTCCTGCGGTTCGGGTACCCATATCCATGGCATACGAAGACATAGAGTTTGCATCCCATATTTTCGTGTATATGATTTGCACATCTCTTCGCAGAGAATCTTACTCATACCGTAAGGATCCTGCGGTCGGAGCGGATGTTCTTCATCGACCGGTACGTAATCGGGATGATTTTTTCGATCGGCAAACGCGAATCCGAGTGTGGATTCACTTGAGGCAAACACAAATGTACGAACGTTATTTCGTGCCGCAGCCTCTAGCATATTGAACGTGCCCATCACATTGAGCCGCACCACCTCCTCCGCCGGGTGATCAAGAGGTATGGGAATTGCGGCAAGATGCACTATGGCATCGACATCACGGGTACATGCAATCATTGCAGTCAGATCGAGCACATCGCCATGCTGATACTCTGCGGTATTTTCCGGCTGCTTCTTATCGATCACAATAACACGAAACCGCTCAACAAGAGCCCTGACAACATACCGGCCGAATAATCCGCTGCCGCCCGTAACAAGCACAGTTTTCATAATCAATTACCCGAAAGATGTAAAATTGCATATTACGGAGAAGGAGAGAAAAAAGCAAAGATGAATTGCATTTAAACAATTGTATTTGTAGATTTTAACACCTGCTACACAGAAATATCAAGATAAATTTTCGAGCTTTCATTTGTTTCTCGATATCTTGGTTTTTTATTGGGATATAATTATGAGAATTTTTGCTTTGTCGCTTTCTCCTGTTATTATACTTTTCTTCTATTTGAGTTGTACGAGCCCGGAAAAAGTCGTAACAGATTATGAATTTACCGATTGGTTTGAGCATACCGGAACATTCCGTATCCCGGTCACCGAAGAATTTGCGGCAGGTTCAGTTACACATATATCACAATTAAATGATTCTATCTATGTATTTATCGATCGCCAACCACCTGTCGCAATAATGTTATATAATATCGTAAACAATGAATTACGAAAGATTGGCAAACAGGGAGATGGTCCCGATGAATATCGACAGCTATATTACACAACTATTAGTAACGACGGAGAAATTAGCTTTTCCGAGGGAACCGGTGCTTCTCTGACGATACTGGATACACAGGGTAGATTAATCGATCATATAACACTGCCGGAATCCGGAGGGACAAAATTTACATTTAATCAGAATTCTGTTGTAGCGCAGGGACGCTATTATAATCACATATACAAATATGATCGTCCTACCCGTGAACTATCCGGGTACTTTCCGATGGATCAAAACATAGGATCTTTTCTACGTCGTTTGCGTATAGCCTCAGGCGGGATTGCTGAAAAAGACGACACCATCTACTGGATGAATATTGTAGAACCTCACATTTACTCGTGGGATATAACATCAGATTCTATGACGATTATTACTCCCAATGCCTGGGATATGTTCTCCGCAAATCATGACCGTTCGCTAATAGGAGAAGCCTCGATGAACCCGGAAATCGGACAGCGGGTTATACCTCAACTTACCCGATTCATGGATTTTGAAATATTTGAACATAATGATAATTCGTATTTTTTGGTTCATTATATATATCAAAACGAACGGGTTCTTCAGATCTTAGATACAAAAGGCATCGTTCACGTAAATTTCGACGCTCACAAACCGGTAGCGGGATTACAAAAAAATAAAATACACTTTATCGACTTATCACGTATGGAGCATGAATATGATATGGTCTTTTCAACCTACCGGTTTTCACCACCTATTGAAATACAATAATGGAGTAAATCAGTGAAGGCATTATTATTTTTTGTATTGTTACTATTAGCCGCCTGTTCATCCCAACCGGAGTGGGATGGATACGTCGAAGAAATCGACGATATACTGTATATACATAACGGCTCGCTTCCGTATGATGACCGGTTTTCCTTTGATTTGTCGATCATCGGGGAAATCGATACCGAACATATTATATATGAAGATCTTCCGATCGGTGTCATCAATGCGTTCGCTCTTCACACAGACGGGTCATTTTATGTATCTGATAGTCAGAATAACCGCATTCTTCATATCGACCCGGAAGGAACGGTTATAAATTCATTCGGTCAAAAGGGAGAAGGTCCCGGTGAATTCGACTCGCTTTTCGATATCGACTCAGATAGCGATAATAACGTATATGCCCTTGATTATATGCGCAGACGGATATCCATTTTCGATGCAAACGGTAATTTTATCCAAACGATTCCCGTTGAAGAAATGGGATTGCGTCTTACCGTCGCAGAGAATAACACGATTTACATTGGTACATTCGGGATTATGCAACAATCGGATTATCTTATAACGAAATATGATTCAGACGGTTCAAGAATTCAGGAATTGGTCGAATCACCGGAAGACTTCGGCAACGTATTTTCTTTAATTAACATAACAACTAACGATGATGCCTTTTACTGCGCTTTTCCTTATCCATATCGAATCGAACGCTACGACCAGGATGGTAATCTCAAGCACGTCATACTCCGTGATCACCCGGAATTCAAATCACCTTCTCCCCCTGAGACACAAACAGACGGAGAAAGGACAATTATAATCGGCAGCCGTCTACAAAGCGAAATAAACGGCGTCGCTTTTCACGATGATGGATACCTCTTCGTTGGTATCCGAAAAGAAAAGGAAACCGGTGTGACCGAACCCGGACCACGGAAGTCGGAGATCGATATATTTTCACCCGACGGATATTATCTCTCTAGCATACAGCTCCCCGATGACCATAGTATCGGGGGAATTCTCAATAATGTTTTGTATACATTTGTAATGGGCGGACATACTTTTCCGTCGGTAAGTATGTGGGACATCAATAGCAAATAATTGCTTTTTCCAATATACTATAGTAGATTTACTACTATGGAAGACAAATATCTGCATATGAATTTTACCAAAAAAATCCGGAGCATTCAAAAAGCAAAAAATAGTTTGCTTTGCATAGGCCTCGATCCTGTGTATGAGAAGTTACCCGCTTCGTTTAAAAAGGCAGAACATCCGATCCGTGAATTTAACCGCTTTATCATCGAATCGACATCGGATATAGTGTGCGCATACAAGTTCAACCTGGCGTTTTACGAATCATACGATCCGCACAAGATCGATATATTGCGTGAATCCATCGGGATGGTACCTCCCGGTATACTCATCATAGGCGACGGAAAACGAAACGATATCGGGAACTCGGCAGAAAGATATGCAAACATACTCTTCGATGAATATGATTTCGACGCCGTAACGGTGAACCCGTATATGGGTACCGATTCGGTTGAACCTTTTATAAAAAATCCGGATAAAGGAGCTTTTATTCTGGCACTGACTTCAAACCCGGGAGCAAAGGATTTTCAGAAACTGAAAGTCGGGAATCAATACCTTTACGAAAAAGTTATTCAACGGACTAAAAAATGGAATGTCCGCAATAATATCGGACTTGTGGTCGGCGCAACACATCCCCGGGAACTCGCTGCTATCCGAAAACGCGTACCCGGCATGCCCATACTGTTGCCCGGCATCGGTGCACAGGGCGGCGATCTGAAAAAATCCGTTGAAAACGGTTGTTCGAAACAAAACGACCTGCTACTGATAAACGTAGGACGATCGATCATTTTTAGTGATAACGTACGCGAGACTGCATTACAGGTGCATGAGATGATCAATATATACCGGAACAAAAAATAATGGATACAACAACAATCCGGAGGGATCATTATGGCTCGCACAACAATGC
>SL_3KL_010_SEDDRAFT_10004890_pt1 | contig 12070 bp, 12 predicted proteins | sample SodLakKL_010_SED_2_FD_10381 | JGI IMG/M metagenome (IMG submission 10381)
ACCCGCAAGACCCTGCCGGGCCTGCGAGTGGCACAGAAATACGCGGTCGCCTGCGGTGGCTGCCGCAATCACCGGCAGGGTCTATTCGACGCCATACTGATCAAGGAAAACCACATCCACGCGACAGGCTCCATCGCCGCGGCCGTGGAGCGGGCACGACGGCTGCACCCCGGCGTACCCGTGGAAGTGGAAACCGAGAACCTCGACGAATTCCGGCAGGCGCTGGCCGCCGGTGCCGACACCATCATGCTCGACGACTACAGCCTGGAAGATATGCGCGAAGCGCGCCGGATGGCCGGGACGGCGGTGAAGCTGGAGGCATCCGGTAGCGTGGACATGGACACCCTGAAGGCGATCGCCGCCACCGGTGTGGACTATATCTCCGTCGGCGCCATCACCAAGCACCTGCGCGCCGTGGACCTGTCAATGCGCTTCGGTGCGCGGGTATGAATCAGCGTCTCCTTGACCGAAGCCCGACATTGCTCAGACGCGGGCGAGCCTGCTGACCAGTTCCGCCGCCTCTTCCAGATCCGCCTCAGCGCGCCGCAGGCAGTCACGGAGGGTCCACCAGTCAAGGCCGAGCTGTCTCAGCGCCGTTTCCGAGAGCATGGGCAGGGTATCGTCCCCGGGGCTGCCGATCTGCAGGCCGCGCGCCAGGACGTCGGCCACGTGCACAACAAGCGTGATGGGCCCCGGAGGAACCGGCCGACTGCGTTCCGGCTCATGATGCGAACCAATGGGCTCGATCAGGGACTCGGGCAAGGCCCAGGCACGGGCCGCGCGCTCGCCGACAGCGCAATGATCGAAGCCGAGCACCATGCGCTCGGCATCCCTGATCCACACGTCGTGGCGCCTCTGATACTGAGCCACGGCAGCAAAGGAGCGCGGAGCCTGGGTGTGCAATACCACACGACCGATGTCGTGCAGGAGGCCGGCCACAAAGGCCAGCGTCGGCGATGCTTCCACCTCCCGGGCGAGCGTCCGCGCCAGCGCGCCGGTGGCGGCAGCATGGCTCCAGAAGCCGTAGTGATCGAATTTTTCGCCGCGCAGCGCCACCGGCAGGGCATGCAGCACCACCGCCGCCGACGCCACCAGTTCCAGCCGACCGGGATCCAGTCGCAGCACCAGCTCACCACAGGATTCGTGGCCGCGAATATCGCCCAGCAGCGGCGAACCCGCGAGAATGCGGAAACACCGCGCCAATTCGGCCTCGGACTGCAGCACCTCCACCAGACGACAGGGGGAGGGCATGGTCCTGCGGGCTTCCGCGAGCAGTTGCGTGGCCGCAGTTGCCAGCGGCAACTGGAAGGGTGACAGATCCGGTCTTTCGGCTCGTAGCTGCATCAGCGGTCGACTCCCGTGCGGTACTCCATGAGTAGCTTCCGCAGCTGGCGCATGCACGGACTGAGCCGCCAGTGCCGGAAGAGGTGGTCCAGCGATTCCCTGACATCCTGGTCGTTCATCTGCGCTTCCCCGCGTCTGTAGGCGCTGGCAACGGCCACCTGGCTCAGCCCCATGGAACGGAAACGGTCCAGCAACCGCTGATCTATGACGTATCCGGCCGGCGCCACCAGGGCGCCCTCTCCGTCCGTGACGTCGCGCCCGAGCAGATCTCCCGCGGAGAGCGCACTGACGGGCAACAACACCACGGGTCGGGACATGACAGGACACTCTCCCAGGTTGACTCGGGAACCTGCGGTGCGCAGGTCAGCTCGATTTCCGGGGAAGTCTAGGCTGCCGGCCGTCGCCGGATCGTGACAGGCCGCACAAAGTAAAAGTCACCCGCTGGGGAACCGACGAACGGTTGCTCCTGACCGGTCAATCGGGACTCATAAATGCACCCGGAAGCCGAGCCACCAGCTTTCGATTCGGCTGTCAACGCGCACCCGCTGCGCCGGCCCGAGGCCCTCGTCCTCCCCCAACGCCTCACGGAATTCGAAACGGTGTGACGGCGACACCCTGCCGTATCGAAGCGTGAACCACCAGAAGTCGAACTGGGCGAGAAAATGCGGCGTGACCGTCTCCGTGCCGGAGCCCTGATCCGGACCGCGGTAGCTTGCCCGCGCGCGCACCTCGTGCACACCGTATCCGAGCGCGAGCGCGAACGGACCTTCCCGCCAGCGCACACGAAGCAGGCCGCCCCGGCCATAGTCCGTTTCCGCCGAGATACCGGGTTCCAGCCGCCAGCCCGTGTAATACACGCCACCCGAAAGGGCCAGGTTCTCGGTCTGGCGGATACGGATGCCCTCGCAGGGGCCGCTACAGCGATTGCGCTCGGAATCGGAAACGACGGCCTGAAGGGATATCCACCAGTCCCAGTCGGCACTGGCAGGGGCGCAAAGCAGGCAGTAAAACAGGCATAGCCATCGCGCACTCTTCATCCCGGAATCATGCCAGCGGAGCCGTTTACGGCAAACCGGAACGACCGTTCATCCGGAAATTCCGCCTTTCTGTCTCCTTACGGATACACCTTTGAACGACATGCGGATATTACTCGGCCATGGACAGCGACCGGGGCGCTCCGGCTTACGCCCTGGCGCGGAACAAAGAGGAAGGACTAAGGTGATTCGCCGTAACCGACAGCACGGACAAACCGGCTTCACCCTGATCGAACTCATGATCGTGGTGGTGGTGCTCGGCATTCTGGCGATTATCGCCTACCCCGCTTACGACAATTACGCCCAGCGGGCCAACCAGGCGGCGGCCCAGGCGTTCATGATGGACGTGTCCTCGCGGGCCGAACGCTTCCGTCTGGATGCCAGAGACTATCCGACCGGGCTGGCGGAACTGANCATGACCGCACCCGACCGCGTATCGCGCGTCTACGACGTCGCGCTTACCGCTGACAACGACGCCGCCCCGCCCAGCTTCACCATCACTGCGACTCCCAGGGCCGGCACGCAGCAGGCCGGACGTCCGACACTGACCCTCGACAGCACCGGGGCACAGACGCCCGCGGAGGAGTGGTAAGCATGATGGGGCGCGGGGCAGCTGCGAAAACCGGCAATACCGGATTCACCCTCATCGAACTGATGATCACGCTGGTCGTGCTGGGGATCGTGGTGACGCTGGGCGTACCGCAGTTCAACGCCTTCATCGCCAACCAGCAGGCAAAGACCGCCTCCCAAAGCCTCTACTCCAGCCTCACCTATGCCCGCAGCGAAGCAATCCGGGAAAACGACAGCGCCGCGGTGGAAGCCATCGGGGATGACTGGAACCGCGGCTGGATAGTGCTCAACGCCAATGGCGAGGAACTGCGCCGCGTGGAGAACGAGAACGGCGCGTGGCGGATAGCCGTCGCCCCGTCGGGCAGCAGCCGGCTCGAGTTCCAGCGCAACGGGAGGGCAGACAACCGACTGCGTTTCCAGGTCTGCGGGCGTGGCCAGAGCACCGCCGTCACGGAGCGGATCGTCGGTGTCGACCTGACCGGGCGGCCCAGCCTTGCCCTGGGCGATACATGCGACGGGGAGACCTAGATCATGACGACGGCCAGGACACCCCGAGCTCAGCGCGGCGCCACCCTGATCGAGGTGTTGGTCGCGATGCTCATCCTCGCGCTGGGGCTGCTGGGTACCGCGGCACTGCAGTCGAGCGCCCAGCAGGCGGAGATGGAATCCTACCAGCGCTCCCAGGGACTCATTCTCGCCCAGGACATGATCAACAGGATCAATGCCAATCGGCGGGCAGCGCGTTGCTACGAGACCTATTCCGGAGCCGGCGACGACAATTTCGTCGGCCAGGGCAACGACCCGACTCCCTGCACGGGCTGGGGCACATCGTCGACGCGCGACAGGGCCGACGACGACATGGCGCAGTGGGACGCGCTGCTCACGGGCGCCTCGGAACTGCTCGACGGAAACACCGTCGGCTCCATGACCGGCGCCCGTGGCTGCGTTCGCTTCGATGAGATCGAGGAAGTGTACATCGTGACGGTGGCCTGGCAGGGCCAGAGACCGACCCGCGCGCCCGATGACAACGACTGCGCCCAGGGCACGTACGGTGAAGACGACCTGCGACGCATCGTGGAACTCACGCTGCGCATCGGAAACCTGAGCTGACGGTGGAAGAGTCAATGAACCCGGCAATGTCAGCAATATCGAAACCAGCCCGCCAGCAAGGACTTTCGCTGGTGGAACTCATGATCGCCCTCGTACTGGGGCTGCTGGTGACCGCCGCGGTCACCGCGCTGACCATCAACAGCAGTCAGACGCAACGGGAGCTGACCAAGACCAGCCGCCAGGTGGAGAACGGCCGCTACGCCATGCAGGTGCTCAACGACCACGTCCGGCACGCCGGATTCTTCGGCCGGTACCATCCACAGTCCACGCCGCCCGGATCGCTGCCGGACCCCTGCAGGAATGATCTGGATACGCTGGATGCGGATACGCTCCGGGGCATTTTCAGTCTGCCGATGCAGGCCTACGAATCGCCGGACGCGCTGAGCTGCATCAGCGGTGCCGACCACGTCAATGGCACCGATATCCTGGTGGTGCGACGGACCAATACCCGGGCCATCGAGGACTGCGACGGATCCAACGGCAGCCCGGCCGGCAACCGGCTGTACCTGCAATCGCGTCCCGACAACTTCATTCTCGGCAACGGCAACGCGACGTTCGATCTCCGGGAACTCGCGGCTGACGGCTCATCCTGTCCGGCACCGGTGCATCGTTACCGCACCGATATCTTCTATGTCGCTCCGCGCGCCGCGGTCTCCAACCTCTGTTCCGACCTTGCCGACCCGGACACCCGCGACGTGCCGACACTGGTTCGCTACGACGTCACCGGCGGTCAATGCAACGAACCGCTGGTGGAGGGGATAGACCGAATCCTCTACGACTTCGGCATTGATGAAAACGGCGACGGCGTTCCCGACGACTACGTGCATCTGCCGGCAGACACATCGCAGTGGGCCGACGTGGTGGCCCTGCGAATCAACCTGCTTGCCCGCAGCGATGATCCGACCTTCGGGCACGCGGACCGCAAGGTCTACGTGATGAGCCGGGACGGCACGCTGTCTGTCGGCCCACTGGACGATGAATTCCGCCGGCGGGTGTTCGCGGCAACCGTGCGCCTGGTGAACCCCGCCGGACGCAGGGAGAACTGATCATGCAGACAACGACGAGACAACGAGGCGCCGTGCTCATCGTAACCCTGCTGATGCTGGTGGTGGTCAGTCTGCTGGCGGTGGCCGCCGTGAACAACAGCACGGTGAACCTGCGCATCGTCGACAACATGCGCACCGTCCAGGAACAGGAGGCGGCCGCGCTGCAGGCGATCGAGATCGTCATCAGCGACCCCGACCATTTCCACAACCCCCTGCAGCAGACCGTTCCGGTAAACGGCCTGAACATTGACGTCTCGGAGCCACGCTGCGTGGTGTTCCAGCCCTCGGAGGGCAGCAGCGCCCAGATCGAAGGCTCCCAGGATGTCACGCCCCCCGAGAACACCTATTGGGAATACACCGCCTGCCTGCCCGGCAACGGCCCCTGTTTCAGCCAGGGGGTTCGCATGCGGATGCTTGCCGGTCGTTGCGGCACCACCGGCGGCGGTGACGAAGACGAAGAGGCATAAGGAGATCACCATGCTTACGGCAAACAGGTTTACCGCATTTCTGGCGGGTGGTCTTCTGGGCCTTGGCACCACGGCAAGCGCCCAGGACATCGATCTGTTCATGACCGCCGGCGCCGAGGCGGCGACACCGAACGTGCTGTTCATCATCGACAACTCGGCCAACTGGAATGCCGACATCGGGGGCATCACGCAGGAGACGATGAACAGACAGGCCCTGACCTCGGTGCTGACCGAGGACGACGACCTGCTGGAGGAAATCCGCGTCGGCCTGATGCAGTTCAGCAGCAGCAACCAGCCCCGCGGTGGCAAGGTGACCTCGCACGTGCGACTTCTGGACGAAGCCTATCGGACTGACCTTGCGTGGCAGCTTGACAAGAACAACGAGGGGGACCGTCTGTACGAAGGCGGTCCGGGGGCGCTCAGTCAGACCAACAATGCCCCTTATGCGATGACCATGCATGAGAGCTACCTGTATTTTGGCGGCAAACCACCGCACTCGGGCACCGGCGACGGCGACCATGATCCCGCCGCCATCAGCGGCAGCGTCTACAACAGCCCGGCCGTCGACAACTGTGGCCGTAGCTATGTCATCGTCATCGGCAACGGGGCACCGGACAGCGGTGAGGACAACCACGCGGAAAGCAGGCTCAGCGCCCTTGGCGGCATACGCAGCGATGATCCCATTTCACTGGATCCCAGCAACTACGAATCGAACTGGTCGGACGAGTTCGCCCGCTTCATGGCCGGAACGGATGTGGTACCCGACTCGATTCGCGAGGGCAATCAGAACGTCATCACGTATGTCATCGATGTTTACAACCCGGACGTCAACCAGAACCGGCCATTCAGGGCCGCGCGCGCCTGGATGCGCAGCATTGCCCGCTGGGGCGACGGACGCTACTTCGCCGCCCACAGCGAGGCGGACATCCGCGCAGCCCTGAAAGCGATCCTCGAAGAGCTACTGGCCGTCAACAGCGTGTTTGCCTCCAGCACGCTGCCGGTCAGCGTCAACGTCCGCGGCACTAACCTGAACCAGGTGTACATGGGCGTCTTCCGGCCCGATTCCCAGGCCCGCACACGCTGGATGGGGAACCTCAAGCTTTATCAACTGGAAGCCGATCCGGATACAGGGACACTGTTCCTCGCCGACCGGCACGGCAATCGTGCCGACAGCCCGACCACGGGCTTCATCACCAGCAACGCCACCAGCTTCTGGACCACGGGCTCCGATTACTGGGCCTTCGATCCCCGTGGCACACCGCCCTCCGCGTCCGACGCGCCGGACGGCGAAGTGGTCGAGAAGGGCGGCGCCGGTCAACGCCAGCGCGAGGCCTACGAGAACAACCTGGCAAGCAGGCGGGTGTTCACCTGTTCCGGTTCGGACTGCGGACCCGGCGCGCGTTTGGCTAACTTCCCCGTAGAGCCAACAGGCGGCTTCCTCAGCGGTCTGTTCGGCACCAGCGATGAGGACGAACTGATCAACTGGGTACGCGGCGCAAACAACGTTGACAACCCCGATGACGAGGACTCCCAGTCACCGGCCAATATCCGCCCCTCCATCCACGGTGACGTGCTGCATTCGCGTCCGGCCGTGATCAACATGGAAGGCACGGACGACAGTGACGTGTACGTGTTCTATGGCGCCAATGACGGCCATTTCCGCGCCATCCAGGGCGGTCGCGGCGACGGCGACGGGGTTGAACTCTGGTCCTTCATTCCCGAGGAGTTCCTCGACGAGCTCGATGCGCTCAGGCAGAACGACGAGACCGGAACCGACAACAAGCGCTATTTCGTGGACGGCAGTATCGGCCAGTTCCGCGAACGGGAAGGTGTGGCCGGAGCGACGGAGGACCGCATCTGGCTGTTCCCGAGCATGCGCCGGGGCGGGCGACTCCTGTATGCGCTGGACGTGACCGATCCGCACGATCCGAGGCTGCTCTGGCGTCGCAGCCATGAGGATCCCGGTTTCGGTGAACTCGGACAGACCTGGTCCATGCCCACACCGACCCGGATCTGCGACCCCTCCGCGACGGAGTGCACGAGCGAGGATTATCTGCCCGTGGTCATCTTCGGTGCAGGATACGATGCCGAAATCGAGGACCAGGGCATTACCGATGCGAACCGGACCATGGGCCGCGGCATCTTCGTGGTCAATGCCGAAACCGGTGACCTGATCTGGCAGGCGGGACCGGAGTCCACCAGCGCCCCGTTCAATACGGTGGTGCCGGACATGCAGTACAGCATTCCATCCGACCCCACGATACTGGACACCAATGACAACGGTCGCGCGGACCGGATCTATGTCGGCGATACCGGCGGCAATGTCTGGCGAGTGGACATCCATGATCCGGATCCGTCCAACTGGGCCGTCCACCACATGGCCGCGTTCGGCCTGGACCAGAAATTTCTGTATCGCCCCGACGTGGTCTACTCGAAACCGGAATACGATGCGGTGCTGATCGGATCCGGAAACCGTGAAGACCCGTTCGACACCGAGGTAACCAACCATTTCTACATGATCAAGGACTATGCCAGGGGACTGACCGGGGGCGGTGACACGCGTTACGACCGATCCGACCTCTACGATGCCACCGCCAACCTCATTCAGGATGGAACCGAAGACCAGCAGATCGCGGCCGCGAACGAACTGGCCGACGCGGACGGATGGTTCATCAGAATGGAAAACCCGGGCGAGAAGGTGGTGACAAACGCGACCACGGTCAACAATACAACCTTCTTCAACACCAGTCAGCCACCCCCCGCGGACCCGGGCAGTTGCGTCAACAATCTGGGCATTGCGCGCAACTACATGGTCGACTTCTCGGACGCGACCGCCACCCAGGGCCCGGACAACCTGAGCAAGCGTGACCGCTTCAAGGAAGCCGTCGGCGGCGGCTTCCCGCCCTCCCCGGTGCCGGTGGTGGTGGAAATCGATGGCCGCTACTACGAGGCCGTCATAAGCGGCACGCAGGTGCACATGGCGCCGGGTGATCCGCTGGATCACCGCTTCCGCATCTGGTGGAACAAGCAGATGGACGAAGTGGACGGTTAACCCAGGGCTCGACCACGAAGCGAAACAGGCCGCGATACGCGTATCGCGGCCTGTTTGTTTTCGCCGTCGGCGAAGGAACGACGCTCTGACTTGGGCAGACGCTGAAGTATTCACACGCGCGGGAATACTTCAGCTTCCGCCCAGTGATCAAGCATCTATTACAACTACTCTCCCAACCCACCTTGTTCCGTTTACCAATACCAGAAACTAATCATTCATAATCAGTTCCTTGTTATCTACCTGCCGTGTCACCCCGTGACACGGCAGGCCGGTAAACGCCCTTCTATACTGGGACATTGCCGGGACACGAGTTCCGGCCCCCGACCGATTTCCTGCTGTTACCCGGCGGAGACAAACCGTCATGCCGACCACATTGAGCAAGGCCCTGATAGCGGCGGCGCAGCCGCCTGCCAAGGGGCAGCGGATCATCTACGACGGCCACAGGAAGGCCGTTGCAGGTTTCGGGCTGCGGATCACCGCCGGCGGCACGAAGTCGTTCATCCTTCGCTATTTCATTGGCGGCAAGGAACGTCGCATGACAATCGGCAAATGGGGCGAGGAAAACCATTGGAGCCTGGAGGCGGCCCGAAAGCGTGCCGGTGAATACAGGAAGCAAATTGACGGAAAGGTCGACATTCTGGAAGAACGCCGCCGGCAGCGCTGTCAGCCGACGGTTGCCGAGGCGGTCGATGATTACTGCGACGCGAAGATTGACGGGCTTGCCAGCGGCAAGGCGGTGCGCTCCGCCCTGGAACGGTATCTGGTCAAGGCTCTGGGCTCGCGCAGGCTCGGGGAGATCCGGCGCCGTGACGTGATAGCGGTCGTGGAATCCATCGCGCGACACCACGGCCGTCAGGCGGCGCTGGTGCTCACCTACACCAAGGGGCTCTTTGCCTGGGCCGAGGACCTCGGCATTATCGACGCCAATCCGGCCGCCGCCATCACGCCGCTGAAGGTGAACAAGCGGCTGGCGCCCCGAAAGCGCACACGTGTGCTGGATGATGACGAGATTCGTGGCCTGTGGGTTCAGGCCGAATCCTGCAGCATACACCGGCTCACGGCGCTGTGCCTGAAACTAATCCTGATCACTGGCCAGCGGCCGGGTGAGGTGGCGGGCATGCGCTGGGATGAGATCGAGGGCAACACCTGGACGATCCCGGCCAGGCGCCGCGGTATTGCCAGGGGTGCAGAGACGGATCATGTGGTTGCGCTAACCGATACGGCGCTCTCGCTGCTGGATCAGGCCCGGGAGGAAATCGGTCGGCTGAGCAAGCGCAGGAAGCGCAACACCGGCACCTACGTCTTCGAGACGCGCCTCGACAGCCATCCCGCCGTAGCCGCCATTGATCGTGCCGTGAGCCGCTACTCTGACGCCCTTTGCAACAAGGACGCGGACATCTGGGGGCACTGGCGCCCGCATGACCTGCGGCGCACCATGCGCGCTGGCCTGAGTGCCTGCCGCGTGGACGATACGGTGGCAGATACGATCATCGGTCTCAGGCGCAGGGACATCGAGAGCGCCCACGAGCAGCATCCGTTCCTGGCAGAGAGGCACCTCGCCATGAAGGCCTGGGAATTCAGGGTCCACCGAATTCTGACCGGGAACGATCCGGACCACATGGGAGCGCAACTGGCGTACAAGTGGATCCTTGCCGCCAGACCCACGGATGACAACGCCGTGACCCCGGGGGTCGCACGCTGATCTGCAAGACGGCACTCCGGGCGCGACTTCCCGATGAACCCGAGCCTTGTCACCCTTCGGAACGCTGCCGGCAGGCCCTAACCCGCATTTCTCACTGCCGTTGGTATGGGCGCCCTGAAAGGGCACGCAGAATCTTGCGTTTCCTTAATTAACGCAGCACCTTACGAGCCCTTCAACGCGGAACAGCCTTCACGCTGAGCGATGCGAAGTGATTGCCTGTCAGTTGATATTCGTTGCTTTCGGTGGGAATAAATCCAGACGGCAGAAGCGCTTGTTGGGAAGTGGCGGGAGGAACGTGGACCGTATGTCCCGACCCTGTACCAGGCTGATGGCAGAAATTGGTGACCGCCCAGGCGGTTACGTCACAGCGGTGCAGCAGGGGGCTTTCCATGACCACCTCGACCGCCCTCCCTCGGGTGCTGGATCCCGAATGACCCTATCGAAACAGCTTTCTCCTCCTTTTTCCGTGACCCACTTCCCGGGCGGGACCATCACCCCCGGACCCCACAACCTGGGCAAGCTCAACCGCTTCACGGAGGCCGCCAGCGACGGTTTCCCGCCCTCGCCTGTCCCGGTGGTGGTGGTGGTGGAAACCGAGGGACGGGACGACAAGGCCGTCATCAACGGCATCCCGACGCCCTCGCGACGAACGGCGGTGAGATATGCGGGCTAGGTGAATGGCGCGGACGCGCAATCCGGATGCAACCGGGAAGCCAACCGCAGGTTTCCCGGTCAAGTGGACACCACCGGGGCGTGACACGTCTCGCTTGCCGCGTTAGGGCGCCGTTTGGATGCCAGAAATAGAGCTTTTAATGCCCTCATCGACGCAAATCTGAACCCACCGCCGCGGCAAATCAAAGACTTATCTCGGTCCGACCCCGCAGATCCGCAGATCACGATCTCGGCGTTCCGTTCCCCGTGACTTTGCCGTTGCCCGCCGCCAGACATATCGGCGCCTCTTTGTGAGTGCTTACTCTCATGCCAGCAGTAAAACAATCATCTCAAATACATCAAATGACCCACCAACTGCGCGATATGCCGCGGTTGCGGCCTGACAACTGCCGTAACGCCGTGAATCACGGTCCTGCAGCGGCTGGTCCGGTAAGTGCAAGAGGTCATCTTGGAGATCCGGCACTACAAGCAATCAGAGAGCAGACGATGAATCGAGTGATATTGGGGGCGGTGGCGACGGTTCTTGGCTTTTCCGCTACCGGCAGCCATGCAGGCGGCGATATGTGGCTGGCGCCGTTGGCCGTGACGGCGACACTTTCCGAGCAGCCGGTGGCGGACGTCAACGCCTCGGTGCAGGTCATCGACCGGGCGCAGATCGAGGCATCCGGTAGCCGCGGCCTGGCCGAGGTACTGCAGTATGCTCACGGCGTGCATGTGCGCGATACCGGCAGCGGCGCCAGCATCTCCATGCGCGGCTTCGAGTCGGGGCACACCCTGGTGCTGGTCAACGGCATGCGCCGCACCGAGAAGTTTGCCGGCAGCAACGTCAACAACATTTCGCTGGAGAACGTCGAGCGCATCGAGATCGTCCGCGGGCCGATGTCGGCCCTGTATGGGTCGGAGGCGCTGGGCGGGGTCATCAACGTCATCACCCGACGCCCGGAGCGGCCGCAGGCAGAGGCCAAGCTCACGCTGGGCGCGACCGGGGACGGCCAGCGGGAGACGACGATCGCCCACCTCTCCGGCGCCTGGGCGGGTGCCGGCAGTAGTCACCGGCTCGGCCTGGAGGCCAA
>SL_3KL_010_SEDDRAFT_10004891_pt1 | contig 12067 bp, 10 predicted proteins | sample SodLakKL_010_SED_2_FD_10381 | JGI IMG/M metagenome (IMG submission 10381)
ATTGAAGAGGAGATAATCCCCGTAACGCGCCCTGAAGAGATACAACCACCGCCCCCACCGCCTCCTCCCCCGGTCCCATCGGAAGCTTTTGACATTGTCGAAGATGATGTTGACATTGACGATGAGCTCTTAATTGATGATGTTGAAGGGCGGGCAGACACACGCATCGACTTTTCCAATATCATTATCCAGGCAGATGAGGAGGAAGAGGATGAGGATGTGTTCATAATAGTTGAGGACATGCCCGATTTCCGGGGCGGCGGCCAGGAAGCATTCCGCCGTTGGATTATGAGCAACCTCAAGTACCCGACGATCGCAGCAGAAAACGGCATTCAGGGAACGGTAACGGTAAGGTTTATTGTTAATGCCGATGGCACTGTTTCTGATGTAACCGTAATGAGGGGGGTAGACAGGTCACTCGATAGTGAAGCGGTAAGGGTGATAAGCAGCTCACCGCCCTGGACGCCAGGAAGGCAGAGAGGGAAGCCTGTAAGGGTTGCATTTCATTTTCCGGTAAGATTCCAGCTCGAATAGCGAACACAGAACTGACTTATTATTTTAATTTTCTGCCAAAATATATAATAATACCACCCCTTTTTCTGTTTTTTTAATAGCTTTGCTTTGTTAATTAGCCGGTTAAAACCGGACTTTGCACTGATAATTGTGTAATGTAACGGAGAAAAGTTATAAATAGGTTTGAAAATAAATAGTTATTGGTTATTTTTGAACCCTCAAAAAAATAAGAAAATGGAACTCAAGAAATCCGACAAAGCCAATCTTGAAAAGAAGAAGGGGCTGTTCCTGCAGATAGGGCTGGTAACAGTGCTGGCACTGTTGCTTATAGCCTTCGAATGGACCACCCGTGAGGTAACGACCGGCACACTGGGCGAACTTTCAGACGTTGTTATGGAGGAGGAGATCATTCCCATAACACGCCCCGAGGAGATTCAGCCGCCACCGCCGCCACCGCCACCACAGGTGACCGAGGTCCTCAATATTGTTGAGGATGATGTTGATATCGATGACGAATTGTTCATTGACGACGTAGAAGCCAGGGCCGATACCCGGATCGACTTCACCGGGATGGTGTTTGATGAAGAGGAAGAGGCTGAAGAGCAGGAGATATTCTTCATAGTTGAAGATATGCCCGATTTCCAGGGTGGAGGCCAGGATGGATTCCGCAAATACATTTCCGAAAACCTGCGTTATCCTCAGATAGCTGCGGAGAACGGAATTCAGGGAAGGGTGTTCGTGCAGTTTGTGGTTAACGCCGACGGCCATGTATCGGATGCAACAGTTGTAAGGGGCGTTGACCCGTCGCTTGACAGGGAGGCAGTAAGGGTGGTCATGTCATCACCGCGCTGGACCCCGGGAAGGCAGAGGGGACAGCCTGTGCGCGTAGCATTTACTTTCCCGATCAACTTTGTTCTGCAATAAGCCGGGAAATAATAAAAGATAGCACAAAAGACCCTGATGACACATCAGGGTTTTTTTGGCTTTAACGGCCGGGCAGTCCGGCAGAGAAACAGACACAGACAATATCATTGACCATTGCAGGCATTAACGGCGTTTAAGTTTTCCCGGGAAACCTGCATCAGCCTTCGGCAGACAAAATAACATGTATAAACCTGCTCAGGAGGCTCACTGAAAATAAATCAGAAATAACAGAGATTTTTAATGATAGAAACCGTTACAACCGAAGTTAAAGAACAAAAAGCTGTACTGATAGGAGTAATAAACCAGCACCAGACCACCGCAGAGGTGGAGGAATACCTCAACGAGCTTGCCTTCCTTACCGAGACTGCGGGCGCTGTTCCTGTTGAAAGGTTTTTTCAGCGTGTTGAGACCCCGAACCCGGGAACCTACATCGGATCGGGCAAGCTTTCCGAAATTCATGATTTTGTAAAGCATCACAAGGTCGATATGGCAATCTTCGACGATGAGCTGTCAGCCTCCCAGTTCAGAAATATCGAAAAGATACTGGGATGCCGTGTTATTGACCGGACCAATCTCATACTGGATATCTTTGCCAGGCGTGCCAAAACGGCGCATGCACGAACCCAGGTAGAACTGGCACAGTACCAGTACCTTCTGCCCAGACTGGCTGGTTTGTGGACGCACCTTGAGAGACAGAGAGGTGGTATCGGACTGCGCGGGCCCGGTGAAACAGAGATTGAGACCGACCGCAGGATCGTAAGAGACAAAATTGCAAAACTCCAGGAGAAGCTTGAAAAGATAGACAAACAAAAAGCAACACAAAGGAAGAACAGGGGAAAACTGATAAGAGTATCCCTGGTTGGGTATACCAACGTAGGGAAGTCTACAATCATGAACCTTCTGAGCAAGTCCGACGTTTTTGCCGAAGATAAACTGTTTGCCACACTCGACACAACTGTAAGGAAAGTGGTAATCGGGAACCTCCCCTTCCTTCTTTCAGACACCGTTGGTTTTATCAGAAAACTACCGCACCAGCTTATCGAGTCCTTCAAGTCCACGCTCGACGAGGTGAGGGAATCTGATATCCTGCTCCATGTGGTTGACATATCACACCCCGGATTTGAGGAGCAGATCAATATCGTGAACCAGACCCTTCACGAGATGAACGTGAATGATAAACCGGTTTACCTTGTCTTCAACAAAATTGACCGCTACAGCCACACCCCCAGGGATGAGGATGACCTGACGCCGCCAACCAGGGAGAACATCAGCCTTGATGAGCTGAAACTTACCTGGATGGCCAGGAACAATGATCCCTGCATTTTTATCTCCGCAAAGGACAAGGTTAACATTGACGGCTTCAGGAAGATGATTTACGGTAAGGTCCGGGAGTTGCACGAGAAAAGGTACCCCTACAACGATTTTCTTTACCCCGGCTAACCCCCACGGTATTTAAATAAGACCCTTCCTCAGCATGTACTCAGCTATCTGTATCGTGTTGGTTGCCGCTCCTTTTCTCAGATTATCGGCAACGATCCACATATTGAGAGACCTTTCGGCCGATTCGTCCCTCCTGATCCTGCCAACAAAGACCTCATCCCTGTCCCTGCTCATAACAGGCATCGGGTATTTACCTGCAGAGGGATCGTCGATCACCACAACACCGGGTTCGCTGTCAAGCAGTGCCCTCACGCGGTCAGGGTCAAAATCCTTTTTGAACTGAACGGTAACCGATTCGGAGTGGCCACCGACAACGGGAACCCTTACCGCTGTTGCAGTGACGGCAATACTTTCGTCCCCAAAGATCTTCCTTGTTTCATTGACAAGCTTCATCTCTTCCTTTGTGTAACCGTTAGGCAGGAACACATCGCATTGTGGTATGCAGTTCCGGTCGATCGGGTGACTGTAGGCCATATCACCCTCAATACCCTGCCTTTCATTCTCAAGCTGCCTGACTGCCTTTATACCTGTACCGGTAACACTCTGGTATGTTGACACTACAATCCTCTGCAGACCATATTCCCTGTGAAGGGGCGCCAGGGCCATAACCATCTGTATGGTCGAACAGTTAGGGTTTGCTATAAGCATGTTGCCCCCGGCAATCACCTCCCCGTTAACCTCCGGCACTACCAGGGGTACCGAGGGGTCCATCCTCCATGCCGAACTGTTGTCAATCACCACTGTTCCGGCTTCAGTAAACTTCCGGGCCCACTGAAGGGAAGTTTCTCCGCCGGCCGAAAAAAGTGCAATATCCGGTTTAAGTGCAAGGGCCTCTTCGAGGGTTATCACTACTATATCCTGGCCTGCATATCTGATCTTCTTCCCTGCAGATCTTTCTGATGCAACAGGGATCAGCATCTGGAGAGGGAATTTCCTCTCCTCAAGCACTTTCAGCATAACACCGCCAACCAGTCCGGTAGCGCCGGCAACAGCAACTCTCATAACATTGTTTTTAAATGTAACAACTTAATGCACCGGCTTACTGACCGGGGCAATTACTTAATCAACAGTGTGCAAAAATAATCCTTCCACCTGAAAAAGTGCAGGTCGCCGATCAAATTCGCTATAAGAAGAGAACAATCCAACACTTTTAAACATATTGTAGTTTTTTATATCATAATGTTAATATTTTAACTTCCTGGCATTTTGATTTTATCATGTTTTTCGCTAACTTATATAAAGATTTGATAAACAGGATGAAAAATGAAAATATGCGCACATACTATTGCGTTCGTGGCTTCTCTTGCAGCTTTAAGCATCCTTCCCCTGGCCGGACAGCAGATGGGATCAACGGCAAGAGCCGAACCATTCGACGTGGTTATAAATGAGCTCATGGTCAGGCCCGCACCGGTCCGCTACCTGCCTGATGCCGAATATATAGAGCTTTTCAACCGGTCGGCCAAATCACTGAATTTAGGAGGGTGGACTGTGCATGTGGGCGACAGGCACAGGTCACTGCCAAACAAAACCATTCTGCCGGGCGGGTTCCTGCTTCTCACACATGAAAAAAACGAAGAGCTGCTTGAAAAATATGGTGATGTAGTTGCTATCCCGGGATTCCCGGTACTTCCAATGGGTGGTCAGACAGTTGTTCTGAGAAATGAAACCGGGATGGTCATATCTGCGGTTAACTATTCAGACGCCTGGTACGGCAGTTCCTTCAAGTCCGCCGGCGGCTGGTCGCTCGAGCAGGCTGACCCGTTCAATCCCTGCGGTGGGGCTGTCAACTGGACTGCATCACAGTCCATCTCAGGAGGCACCCCTGGCAAGCCCAATTCGGTACTAAAAAGCAACCCCGACACTGTACCACCTGTCCTGCTCCGTGCAACAGTCAGCAACACCGGCAGCATAAGACTCCACTTCAGCGAACCGATGCACCCGTCTTCGGGCTGGTCTCCTTACTCCTACAATATTGAAGGTGCCGGGAGGCCACTTTCTGTGATCCCGTCAGCCCCCCTGTTCATGGAAACCGATCTTTTCTTCAATCATGACTTCGGGCCAGGGAAAGATTATTTTGTTGAAATTTCGGGAGACCTGTATGACTGTGCAGGGAACTTTACAGTCGACAGTGAACGGACAGCAAGATTCATGGTCCCCGAAGCACCAGAACATAATGACATAATTATCAATGAGGTACTTTTCAACCCATGGCCGGGTGGAGCGCGGTTCATAGAGCTTTATAACCGTTCCGTTTCCACCTTTGATCTGGGGCATATCCTCATAACCGATATCATTAATGGTGTACCCGGTTCGCCGCAGGTTGCAGCACCCGGGGGGTACCTGCTCTTCCCCGGTGAGTTCGCCGTGCTGACGACCGATCCGGTAAATGTAAAAATGCATTACCATACTGCCGGCCCTGATAAATTCATCAGGATGGAACGGATGCCCCCCATGAACAATGTCGGCGGACGGTTGGCCATAACTGGACTTAACTTCAATATTATTGACGAGATGGCCTACTCAGTTTCGATGCACTCACCTGCACTGGCAGATGATAAAGGCGTTGCCCTTGAAAGGATATGTTACGGCAGACATTCAGCAGACCCTACCAACTGGCTCAGCGCCAGTAAAAGTTCAGGATATGCCACCCCTGGTTACAAAAATTCTCAGTTTTCTGACACCCAAAAGAGAAGCCCGGGAAGGCTTTCGGTCGATCCGGCGGTCTTCAGCCCCGACAACAGCGGATACAATGATGTGGTACACATTCATTACGAGCTTGATAAACCCGGCTATACCGCGAACATTACAATTTTCGACTCACGGGGAAGAAGAATCAAAAGACTTGCTAACAATCATATACTTGGCTCATCGGGCACATATTCCTGGGATGGCCGGAATGACGCCAACTACCTCTCAAAGATGGGGATCTACCTTATATATATGGAGCTGTTCCACCCCGACGGTGATACTGGCAGTCACAGGCAAACAGTTGTCCTTGCAGGCAGATTTAGGGATTAGGTCCCTATTATCAGCCCTGCATCCTCTGCAACAGTTCCTTCATTATAAGCGTCATCTTGGGCTCGGCAACCTCCGCAGCCTCCTGGACATCCTCATGGGTCACCCTGACAATGCGGCCGGGAACTCCAAGGTCAGTTATTATCGAGATGGCGAAACAAGGAAGTCCCATCTGCCGGGCAACGATGATCTCAGGAACGGTTGACATACCTACGGTGTCACCCCCGATAATCCTGAAATACTGGTACTCACTGGGAGTTTCGAGGGTGGGACCGGTAACGCCCACATAACATCCCTGGTGGGCCCTTATATTATGGCGCCTCGCTATCGACAGCGCCTTTGTGATCATATCGTGGTCATAAGGCTCGCTCATGTCGGGGAAACGGGGCCCGAAATCATCTATATTCTTGCCTATCAGCGGATTGGGTTGCAGGTTAATATGATCGTTCAATATCATAAGATCGCCGATCTCATAATCGGGGTTCACACCCCCGCTCGCATTCGAGACCATCAGCATTTTAATGCCCAGGTACTTCAGCACCCGCACAGGATAAGTGACCTCCTCCATTGTATAGCCTTCATAATAGTGAAAGCGGCCCTGCATTGCAACGACCTTCTTCCCTGCCAGCATACCAAAAATAAGCCTTCCTTTGTGCCCTTCGACAGTTGACACCGGGAAATTCGGGATATCTTCATAATCAAGCTTATGAAGCATGTCGATCTCATGTACAAGTCCCCCGAGCCCGGTTCCCAGGATAATCCCTATTTCCGGTTCATAAGGCGCTTTATCCTTAACAAAGGATATGGTCTCTTTTATTTTTTCCAACATAGTCAATAATTTTTTTGTTAAACGTTTCGCCGTTATCATCAATAAACCTCACGGTAACAGGAACATAGTACATATTTCTTTTCAGTTCATCACCCAATCCGGGTGTCTGTCTCAGCCTTGCCGCATCTTTTTCCGTGGTTATCAGCATCCTGAGGTTGTTCCCTAGCGAATTCCAGGCATCCTTTATCCGGGCAACATCCCTTTCCCCGAACCTGTGATGGTCAGGGAACCGTAGCTGGCTGATCATTGGGGAGATGCTCCTGAGATGCTTCCTGAGTGGCCGCGGCGACACTATCCCGGTAACCATCAGAATGCCGGCCTTTTCTGATCTGATTTTTTCCCTTTCGGGGAAGGGTACGGTCTCGCTGAATACCGGCTGGGGGTCGCCATATGAAAAGGTTGTAAAAAAGAGAGCCTGCCACGGAAAAAGGTTCAGATCGGTCATTATGATCCGTCTGTCAATCGGCTTCATGTCAGGGGGGCATTTGGTAACGATAACAATTGTGGCACGTTTCTTCGCACTCACGAACTCGCGCAGACTACCGGCGGGAAGCAGCATATCGTCCTTCAGTGGCCGGCTGTAATCTGTCAGCAGAATTGATATGCCCGGCCTTACCCACCTGTGCTGAAATGCATCATCAAGTAGCACTGCCTGCATCCTGCCGCTGTACCGGCACAGCTTTTCAATACCCCTTACCCTGTTGCCGTCTACCGCTACCGCAACATCCGGGTACTTCCTTTTGATCTGTAAAGGTTCATCACCCACCTCATCAACATGCGACTCTGTAGAAACCACGGCGAATCCCCTTGACTTCCGCTTGTATCCCCTGCTGAGCACGGCGAGACTGAACCTTTCCCTCAGCAGTGAAACAAGATATTCAACATGCGGTGTCTTACCGGTTCCGCCCACTGTGATGTTGCCCACCGAAATTACCGGGAATGGAAACTCGCGTCCCCTGAAGATCCCCCATCTGAAACAGGTGTTTCGTAAAAGGACTCCGGTACCGTAAATCGCCGATAATGGCGAAAGAAGTACTTTTAAAGCCGGTTGCAATGGGTATTGCATACATTATATATTTAAGGCCTCTGGGGCTTTTGTTATCAGTACACCACCATGTCGAAAGGCATTCTGGCCTGGATACCCTGGTTTTCAAGAGCAGTCCGCAACGTCTCCATATGCCGCGACATTGATCCCGGTAAATCCCCGGCAAGTCTCATCCTTACAGAGCCGCCCAGGTTTTTGAGCAGCTCCTCAAAAGGATCTTTCTGGGTGGGAAGTGACAGAACCCGGTAATACTCAAGGCCTGCCTCTTCAACAGCTAATTCAACCGCCCGTGTCAGTCCCCCATACTCATCTACCAGTCCGAGTTCCCTGGCATCATAGCCGCTCCATACACGTCCCTGCCCTATCTCGTCAACGCGGGCTACATCAATCCCCCGGCCTTCGGCAACTCTCTGTGTGAAAACCCTGTAAACATCTTCCACACCCTGCTGCAGTATCTCCCTCTCGTCGGGGGTGAGGGGGCGGTAAATACTCCCCATATCCGCAAACTCATTGGTTTTGGCAACATCAACAGTGATCCCAAGCTTTTCATTCAGGAACCCGCTGGCATCAAGCAGCAGTCCGAATACCCCTATCGACCCGGTTATTGTATGCGGATTTGCCACAATTTTAGTAGCCGGCGCAGCAATATAGTAACCTCCCGATGCCGCAAGATCACCCATCGAAACTATTACCGGCTTTTCGTTTGCGGCCAGCTCAACCTCCCTCCAGATAACCTCTGAGTCAAGCGCACTGCCGCCGGGTGAGTTGACCCTGAAAACTATCGCCTTTACCGTTGTGTCCTTCCGGGCCTCACGCAATGCCCTGGATATCCTGACCGATCCTATCGACAGTTCAGATCCCTCTCCGGGACCAATGGCCCCCTCAGCAAAGACTATTGCCAGCTTCTCGCGCGGCAGTCCCCTGCCCTCGCGTTTTTTGGGAACCCTGGTATACTGTGCAATGCTAACCGATTTAATATCATCGTCCTCCTCAAGACCAGCCAGCTCCCTGAGCCTTGACAGCACCTGGTCCCTGTACAAAAGCTCATCAACCAGTCCGTGCTCCAGGGCCGCTTCAGAACTTCGTACAAGCGCACGATCGGCTATCTCGTCAAGCCTGCCGGCAGGGATTCCCCTTGTTCGGGAAACACCTTCAACAATCACATTCCAGATAGAGAAGAGGTAGGTATTAACCTGCTCCCTGTTCTCATCGCTCATCCGGTCGTACATGAAAGGTTCGACGGCCGACTTGAACTCGCCGTGCCTGATGATCTGCGGCTCAAGTCCCAGTTTTTCAAGTGCCCCTTTGTAGAACATTATCTCCGAACGCAGACCGGCCCACATCACCTGACCGGTCGGTGTCAGGTAAACATGGTCGGCCACCGAGGCAAGGTAGTAGGCACCCTGTGTGTAGTAATCTGCATAGGCAAGTATGAATTTGCCCGACTCCCTGAAATCCTCCAGGGCATCCCTTATCTCTCCAAGAGTAGATATCCCGGCCTGGGGGAATGATATCTCGATGAATATCCCCTCTATATTGTCATCTTTTTTTGCTTTTTCGATATTTTCGAGAATATCGTATAGTCCGGTCCGTGAAACAGGCCTCATATTGAGGTAGTCAAACCCGTCAAACGGATTCTTTGAGGCCCTGTCAACAACCGGCTGGTCAAGTTTCATGTGAAGCACCGTATTTGGGCCGACCTCAACAGGCTTATCGGCCGAAGATATCATTACGCCGATAATCCCCAGGAAGATGAAAAAAATGAACATAAACGCAATAAAAACACCGAGGACAGAGGCCAGAAGAACCTTAAAAAAACTTTTCATAAGTAATAGTTTAATTAGAAATTTGACGGTCAGTCAACAGCCGTAAAATATGCCGGCGAAACCTGCAATCTTACTGGCAACCCATGGTAATTGTGCCGGCAACCCATGGTAATTGTGCCGGCAGGATTTGTAAGTTACAATTGCATAAAAATATAACAAAAAATCCATTTGAATAATGTTTACAGCCATCAATTTACAAAGCGTATGCTGCGGCTGCCTGTCGATGATCATTTGACCTTCGGCAGTCCCGGGCGTGCATCATCAGCATGACTGGTCGTACAGAGCCATTGTGATCAATGACATTCTTCGCCTGCCGGCCGGGTATTTGTATTTTTAAGTTACCGGATGTATATTTGGGCTATGGGAGGAATTTACCTTTTGGTAGGGGGAAATGTGGGTGACAGGATCAGTTACCTTAACATGGCTGCTGAAAAGATAGCCCTGCTGATCGGAAAGGTCAAGGCAAGCTCCTCGGTCTGGGAGACCGAGCCCTGGGGTTTTGAAGATGACACTCCTTTCCTGAACCGTCTCCATGTTACCGACACACGGCTTGAGCCCCATGTGCTTATGCAGACAATATCTGTCATCGAGAAAAAGCTGGGAAGAGTAAGGGACGGCAATAAATACGTCCCCAGAACAATTGATATAGATATCCTCTTTTACAATGACAGGGTAATAAATGAACCCCGCCTGATTATTCCCCACCCCGAGCTTCACAAAAGACGTTTCGCCCTCGAACCGCTGGCTGAAGTATCCCCTTCTTTTATACACCCTGTACTGAATAGATCCGTCGCCGAGATTCTTGCAGAATGTGACGATCCCTGCCGTGTAAGAAAATTCCTGGCAGGTGAACCTGAAACGCCCTAATCCCCCGATTTATCCCCGAACGCCAGATCTCCCGCATCACCAAGTCCCGGAACGATATAGCCTTTCACGGTCAGTTCATCATCAACCGCTCCCACCCAGATTGTTATTTTTCTTGATGGCAGGTGCTTCCTCACATAGGCTAGCCCTTCGCGGCTGGCTATTATTGACACAATATGGGTGTGTACAGGGATCCCCCTGGAAAGCAATGCTCTGTATGCAAGCACGATTGATGAACCCGAGGCCAGCATCGGGTCACTGAGGATCAAAACCTTTCCGTCGAGATCGGGCGATGACATATGCTCGAACTTTATATCAAAGGATCCGTCCTTATGGTATTTGCGGTAGGCCGATATAAATGCATTGCCGGCATTGTCGAAATAGTTCAGGAAGCCTTGCTGGAAAGGAAGACCGGCCCGCATTATTGTGGCAAGTACGGGACTGTTTTCAGGCAGGTTCATACAGGCTACCCCCAGCGGTGTCTGGACATCAGTCTTTTTATAGGGCATCTGTTTACTTATCTCGTAGGCAAATATCTCACCTATCCTCTCCAGGTTCCTGCGAAAGCGCAGCCTGTCCCCCTGGACCCTCTCATCACGTATCTCAGCAATGAACTGGCTGAGTATGGAATTGTTTTCACCGAGATTTATAAGCATAGTGGCCTTTTTAGCGATCCAAATATAAACCTTTTCATCCACTGTGCAAAAGTCCCTCATCGGCAAAGCTGAAGTAACCCCCGTCAGCAATTATCAGGTGGTCGAGCACCTTTATGTCCATCAGCCGGGCAGCGTCATTCATCTTCCTGGTGATCTCCATGTCGGCCCGGCTTGGTTTCAGGTTACCTGAAGGATGGTTATGACAAAGGACCAGTGATGATGCTGAATGGAGAATCGCATTCTTAAGTATCATCCTGATGTCGGTAACCGTCCCGGATATGCCTCCCTGGCTGGTACGCATTGTCTCTATAAGACGGTTTGAACGGTTCAGCAACAAGATCCAGAACTCCTCATGACCGATGTCGCCAACCATCGGTTGCATGATCACAAAGGCATCACGGCTTGAACTCACGGTCGGGCGGACCGTCACGTGCTCCTCTTTCCGGCGCCTGCCAAGTTCGAGGGCAGCAGCTATTGCAACCGCTTTGGCAGTACCGATGCCCCTGAACTGCATCAGCTCGCGTACAGACTGTTTCCCCAGCCTGTTAAGGCTGTTATCAAAGGAGCCAAGCATGCGCCTTGCCAGTCCAACCGCTGTCTCGTCACGGTTACCCGAACCTATGAGCAGTGCTATCAGCTCGGCATCGCTCAGCAGCGTACTGCCTCCGGCCAGCAGTTTTTCCCGGGGACGGTCACCCTCAGCCCAGTCTCTTATACTGATCTTTTTTTTCTCATCCATTATGTAACCAGTATTGATTATAATTAAGTTACAAAAAACTGCGATAAGAGACAAGAGACAACCGGAAAAACTGTGCAACATTAAGATATTTCTCTTCGCCCGGGATAAACGGGTGCCCGGGACCGTGGAAGAACCGGTTGCAGGTCAGGATGAATGGCAAGAGGCCCGGGACCGTGGAAGAACCGGTTGCAGGTCAGGATGAATGGCCAGAGGCTC
>SL_3KL_010_SEDDRAFT_10004892_pt1 | contig 12064 bp, 10 predicted proteins | sample SodLakKL_010_SED_2_FD_10381 | JGI IMG/M metagenome (IMG submission 10381)
CTCAGTTTTTCACAAACGGCAGCAAAATCCGCAATCCCCTCTCCCGGCACAAGCAAACCGGCCACTCCTCCCACATGCGGTTCCAGCGCAACCATTTCTTCTCTGTCCAGTTGTCTCAGACCCGACAATCCATTGGCCCGGCCCTTTTTCAACAGTGCCCCCAGCCCGGCGATCTCATCCTCATTCCTGGCGACGACCAATTTACCACACTGTTCGTGAGGGAGGTCATTCTCCTCGCAAAACTGAACCATTTGCTGGATTCCCGACACGGCCAGCAGTGCTTTTTTACTACCGGGTTGGTAGGCAAGTCCGGCGTGGAGCACACCGCTGTTTCTGCTACTTTGGTGCTTACCGGGCAGGCTCTCCTTTTCCAAAATACGCAAGCTGATGCGGTTGCCGTATTTCAGAAGCAACTTGCGGGCCACTGCCAATCCGGTTATGCCACCTCCGATAACCACTACGCTTTTTGGATTTTCACTCATTATCAATTATTGACAGTCAAATCACAGTAAAAAACATCCCTTGTTTACGGGGATTGCCGCCGGCAAAAGTAAGGGTAATTTTTATGCGCCGAAAAAGCGAGATGGAATGATTGCTTTAGAAATACAAGAGAGCTTTGGACAAGACACAAAACAGACCATCGATTACTTTGTCCGATACCTTCAAAACTGTAAAGAAAGACCGCCATTAAAACCACACTCAGAATTCGACCAGCCAAATGCCTGTTGAACGGGACAGATCGACCAGTGATTCGGCGTACTGGCCGAGCGTTTCGTAATAATTCAGGTAAATTTCATTGAGGGTTCTCTGTGCTTCCAGTACCTCCAGTAGCGAGACTTCCCCGCGCTGGTAGCTGAACAGGGCCGCGTCCTGCACCCTTTCGGCATCACTGAGAATCTGATCGGTAAAAAGCGCAAGTTTGGCCTCTGCCAGTCGGAATCGCGAATGGGCTTCACGGACCTCGACCTCTACTTCGAGTTTTGCGGAATTGACCATCGCCCCCGATTGCTCAAACATAGCGCTACTCATTTGCACCTGCCCCCTGTTAAATCCACTGAATTGGAGGGGGATTCTCGCTCCGACAAAAGCATACCCAAAGCGAGGTGAGGGTTTTATAGCTTCTTCGTTGTGGTAGCCCGCAATGAATGAAAAGTCAGGCAAACGCTCAGCCCGTGCCAGTTTGAGATCAATCTCAGCCAGGTCGCGACTGCGTTCCGCAAAATCAGGCTAAGCTTATTATCAGAAAAATAACATCATGGCAATCCCAAAGTAAATGAGCAGACCTGTGATATCCACAGTAGTAGTAATAGCAGGGCTGGCAGCAACTGCAGGGTCACCTCCAAATCGCTTAACGACAAGCGGAAGGCAGGCACCCACAACTGTAGAAGTAATCACCTGAAAACTCAGCGCCAGGGATATCCCAAATGCGAGAAAAAACAGGTCGTATTCAGGGGGGATGTGGGTATTCCAGGAAAGCCACAGGACTTTGCCGTAAGCGATTATTCCCAATACAATGGCGAGGAGAAAAGCAATTCTTGCCTCCTTCCAAATGATCCGGAGCCAATCGGCCAACTTTAACTGTCCAAGTGCAAGGGCCCGGATAACCACCGTGGCTGCCTGACTACCGGCATTTCCACCGGTATCGGCCACCATGGGAATGTACATGGCCAGGATAATGAGTGTGGCCAGGGTTTCCTCAAAACTGTGTATAATTATTCCGGAGATCACACCGAGGACTGCCAAAAGCGATAGCCACACCACTCTTTTGCGGAAATGCCCAAAGGTTGAAGTCTGGTTATAATCCAGGATTTCATCACCGGGTACTATACCCATGAACTTCTCCATGTCCTCTGTATGTTCGGCACGGATGACCTCTAATGCATCGTCGTGGTGAACCAGACCGATCAACTGATTTTCGCTATTGAGCACAGGAATGGCAACCAAGTCGTATTTTTCCACCTTTTTGGCAACCNCTTCCCTGTCTTCTTCTACCATGGAATATGCAAATTCCCGATGATAAATTTCACGCACCATGGTCGAGGGATCGGCCATGATAATATCTTTAAGGCTGGCAAAACCGAGAAGGCGCATATTTTCATCAACGACATATACGTAATAGATGAGATTTTTTGTGCTTGAGGACCTAATTTGTTCAATGGCTTGCCGGCAACTCAAGTCCTCCCTGATTGCCGTAAAATCGGTGCTCATAATACCACCGGCAGTTTCCGGATCGTAGGCACTCAGGTGGATTACATTTTCCCTGACTTCGCCGGATAAAAAGGGCAGGATGGCCGTCTTCTCCTGCTGGGTAAAGTGCTGAAAAAGGTCTGCCCGGTGGTCCGAGTACATGTGTTCAAAAATGGGAGCGAAGCGCTTTTTGCTAACCTGCTGAAAGAAGGAAAGTTGACGAGTCATTTGCAGTTCCGAAAAAATGGCACCCTGGCGCTCGGGAGGCAACAAATCCAGGCAATGCAGCATATCCCCAGTATCAAGATCTTCGATCATTTCAGCCACTTCGACCGTCGGGTACTTCTCGAGGAATTCAGTGAGTTCTCCCTGATTTGCAACGAGTTCTTTAAACTTATTTACCCCATTTTTTACATTGGTTTCCATGGCTAAAATTTTTCTCCGAGAAATCAATTAACTATCATCAGTCCGTCTCCCTTTCCTTTACCTCCCAGGACACGTGAGTAACGCCGGGAATTACCGTAAACCGGGCGGAGGCCTTCTCAAGTGCCTCATCCTTACTGCGATTGGCAAATATCTCTGCAACAATCGCGGCCTTTGCAGGACTTTCATCATCCACACTTTTCAACAACCTCAATGAAAGCTCATCGTCCTGATTGATGAACTGAAGCAACAAAACCCGGATGTGGTTTTCGACATCAGCCTTACATCTGACTTCAAAGGCGTAATAAACACTTCTCACTTCTTCATTCTGTATAGGGCGCCTATCCAAAATATTGCCAAAAGGTCTAAGCGACACATGAATAAAAAGTATGAAAAAAGCGGTTAGGGCACTTTCTATCAAAAGTCCGGCACCGGCAAGTGCACCCACGGCAGCAGAACACCATATAGTTGCAGCCGTATTCAATCCCCTGACAGTAAATCCGTCCTTCATAATGACACCGGCACCCAGAAAACCAATGCCAGTGACAATTTGACCTGCTACCCTCGATGGGTCACCAATGACAGTATCCGCAGTTAATGATGCAGAAAGGAGTACAAAAGCAGCCGAACCGGCACTGACCAGGGTATTGGTGCGCAAACCGGCAGAGCGCTGTCTCCACTGTCGCTCGAAGCCTATTGCAATACCGAGCAACACGGCCACAAACATCCTTATCGCAAAATCTTCTATGCCCATCATCTAAGTTTCAATCGCTCTAATTTTTACCACTTTTACGCGGCATAGAGCTTTTTCAACAATCCGCAAAAGTAATCTAAAGGGGCGACATAGACGAACAGGAGGATTTAGAATTTCATTAGAATTTGAAAGTAACCATAAAATAAAGGATGGAAAAAACATGCCCGGTCATATAATCTTGACATTCTTTAAATGAAAGAGGGTGAGAAAGTTCAAATTGGGAAGGGAGTTAAATCATTATCCTACAGATAAAAATTCATAAGGCAATGAAAACCACAGATAGATATAAACCACCGGGAATTTTGTTAGTTGTAACTCACGGTTACCATAAAAGTACCTGAGTAATCACCGGATTCTTGATTCTGGAGGACATTGAGCGTTCCATTGAGCAGGAAATCAATTTGACCCTGAGGGTCAAGGGCTGGATCGGCATCTGCACTAGTTGTTAGATTATCCAAGATCATTTCATGTCCATCGGGATGAATGAGAATCACTTCGCTGGGAAGTTCTATATTTATACCAGTACCGGGGCGGCCAGAAATGTTAAAAGATGCCTGGACAGGTTGAGAACCGCTGTTGAGAAAAGTAAGGCCACCTGTCAATTGAATATTTCCATCTGTATCGAAACTGACCGTTCCCCCATCAGAGTCAATAACTATAGTACCGAAAGATAAATCACTGATTTTTTCAACTGTGAGCGGTTCAACTATTTCCACGGACACATTAATAGGGACAGTATTCTGCGCAGATACAGGTGTGTGCCAAAAGAGGCTTAAAAGCAGAAGGGCCAAGCTGCCAAAGGCACCTGACCAAGAGTAAGAAAGTTTCATCCCGGGGTATTTTATCTGTTAACGTTAACTAATCAGCATAAACGAATACCCCTAATAAATGGTTCCCCGGGATGAAATATTTTTTTTAGGTTTTAGAAAATTGGGCTTGCCGGAAAACCGGCGAAGCCCAAATACAATAAATCCCTCTTTTATATCTTAGAAAAATAAAGCAATATAAATTGCTTAAATAATCTTATTGGTAGCTTACTTTTACTTCAAAAGTACCCTGATAATCTCCTGCCTGTTGTCCACTGCCTATCTCCAATGTTCCACCCATTTGAAATTCTACTGTATTTCCAGGTGTACCAGACATGTCAATCGTACTGTGGCTACTAGTGATATCTTTTAGGGTCATCACATCGCTACCATTTGTATGAGTCAAAGTTGTACTATTATCGAAATCAACATCTACGGTTGCATTTGGATGACCTTTTACTTCAAACTTAGCGGCCTGAACTGTCCCTGAAATACCATCTATGAATTCAACATCACCAGAAGCCACTTCCCTGGTACCATCAAGATTTAATTTAACATCTCCACCAGAATTTGCCACAATTATTCCAAATTCCATCTCTTCAATACTTTCAATAGATAGTGGAGCGGCAATAGTCGCTTTCGCTGTACCATCGGTTTCGGGATTTCCTGGCTGGGCATTCAGAGTGTTTAAGAAGAAGCCGCTGAGGCCTATTACAATTACTGGCACTAAAACATTAACTAGATTTTTCATCTGGATTCTGTATTTTATTTTTTAATAATTAATAATTCACCTTTTCCTATACAATGCTTGTGCCAAAAACGGCCAAAATACATATCATACTGACTACATGAAATTTATATATTATTTTAATTCAAATACACATCAACATTAGTTTCATTTTGGGACACCACTTATGATTTTGGGACAAAATCAGGTACCTTTTTTAAGTATCTGGATGGGATTGGCATACTATAAAGAGCGGTCCAGGTGTCCTCCAAGCAATTTTAGAAAGAGGAATTACGGTCACTGCGAGTGGAAGAGGCACCAACTCAAGGGCAAATTGGTACTCAACAGAGGAAAGCACCTCGCTTTCCCTATCTTAACGACTGGTACACTTTTGAATTGGAACCCAACCGTATTTTTGAAAAGCATTGGTTTGATGGATATAGAATAATGCTTGTCCCACTGCACTTTGGGGAGGATGCAACCCCAAAGCATTGAGGTTAGGACGATGTTTTTGGCATTGGGATCATTGGTTATACAAATTCGCACGGCCGTGCGTATCTAAAGATATCAACCCTATCGGCTTGCCCCCCAAAGCTTTCTTGTCCCCTATGCTTTGGGGAGGAGGGCAATTCCGAACATTGCACTTTCTGAACTCTGTACTTTCAATGCTTTCTACTCGACCTTACTTTACCCCACCCTTCAATGTGCGAAACCTCAATATAAAAGATCAGGTTTTCATGAAGACCAATCGTTTCGACTAAACCGCGAATAGAGTCCCCTTGCTAATTCAGGTGGTATATTATATAGGCTTATAAAAGAAGGTGACTTTGTTCAATGGCTAATTGAAGTGACTTTTTGTCACCCTATGGAGTGAGATGCTTACTTTACAACTTGAAGGGATTACGTGCGGTTCGTTCACAACTATATCAATTGGAAATTGGAAACGACCCGGACAAAATTCATTGTTCACTCGTAAACCACGGATATATTAAAGGTTCCCTCGTACTCTCCCGGAGCCTGGTCCGAACCAATTTCAAGCACGGCACCCATCTCAAAGAAAAGTCGATTTGCTGGAGGGTTGTCAAAAAGGTTTGCCGAGGTTCCCACACTTGACAGGAGTGTTAGTGTCATGGTTTCACTACCATTGGAAATCTCCATCGTTGAGGGGAAAAGAATTTGCACATCGGAGTGCGGATGGCCCTTGGCTTCAAAGGAAGCTGCATGAACATCCCCGGTATGTCCGGGAACAAAAGCCACGTCCCCTGATGTAATCTCTCTGGTTCCGTCGAAATTAAGGGTGACCTCTCCTCCATTATTGGCAGCGATTAAGCCAAAAGACATATCCTCAGATTTATCAAGTTGAAGGGGGACAGAAATATTCGCTGAGGCAGTGGTATGGACCTCAGTGACTCCGGATTGTGCTGCGATCTGACTTGAAAAAATCAAAGCAACCACTATTGTAGCCGGACAAATCAATCTACATGATAGATGTCCTAACATTGCTATTACCTTGCTGGCTTATTGTATTTTATTAATAATTCATTTCCACTAAAGCAGATACGACACCAAAAATCCAAAAAGATTATTATACGCTGATTATAAACGTATTACACTTTAAATATTATTTAAATACAACAACACATTAAATCAAAATGGGAAGCCTGCATTCAATTTGGGACAATTATTTTTAGTCTAATGGATTCAAAACAAAATCCAATCCGGGAATAAAATCCCCCTCGACAGATGGTGAGATCTCGAAGTCTATGGTTGTCCGCGGGGCGCTGAAATTCATTCGTTCGAGTTGAGCGGTTTCCAACCTGGCGGTATAGGATCCAGGTGGCAGCCCCAAATGCATATAGTATCCCATTTCATCAGTGGAAAGTCGAACCGCCTCTTTGCCATCGGAATCATAAATTACAACACGAATATTTCGAGCGGGGATTGTAGTCCCGTCCCGGGTTTCCAGTAGTACGCGACCTTCGATCTCACCCATGGGCTTAACCGGTATTTCTATGGTTCTCACCCGGTTGGGTTCCGGGTAAATAGAATACACTTCGTGGTCGATCGTCCAGGAGATACTCGGCAGACTGTTTCTATCCACATTGATGATATAATTGGTGTACAACTCCAGTCCATAGAATCTAAAGACACTGTCCACATCGATCAAATCTACTCTGCTGGAACCACTTAGTGATACGATGGCCTGGTCAACAAGAGGTTCTCCTTCGTCTCTTACGCCATTGTGATTGGCATCGACAAACAGCCTCACATCAATGGTTCCTCGGCCAAGATTGGATCTACTTCGTGCTCTGACTTTATGAGATTTTCCTCCAAATTGAATGCTGGTAAACACATTTTGGTTTGTTTGCCAGGTATCGCCAGTTGCCAAAACGCCGGTTGTCACCCTTCCAAACTGCAGGTCCACAGAAGCATTAAGACTGAATGACGTCTGGTCGTTTGTAAAGGAGTGGTTTAAATTGGCAGACATCCTCACATGCGGACCAAATCTCCGCTGAACCTGGACTCTGGAATAGAGAAACTCCATTTCCTCCGCATCGTACCAGGTGTTGGCACTAATATTCCAATTTCGTCCCAGTATAAGTCTTGCATCAACTGCAAAATTGGCCATCGAGAGTCTTCCCATCCTGAATCTTGAACTCAGGTTTATATTGGCCCTTCCGGCAAAAAAACCAAGCTGAGAGTCAATAAAGTGTGCCCATCCGGAGAGATTTTCCACACTTCTGGCATTGCTTCGGAACATAAATCTCCTGTCAAAAAGGTTTAGGGGCGAAGAGAATCCCATCCTCAATTCCTTTTCATTAGGAGTTCTCCAGGCATCCTGACCATCTTCAAAAATCCTCGCACCGGCATCGAAATAGATACCGCCGGTGGTTCTGAAAAGGAAAGAACCCTCGTGCCAGGAATTGCCCACATAACTGTAAGACATCATGGCATTTCCAAAAGGAGAAAAAGTGGCACCGGCAAAGGGCATATTTCTGCTCTCAATATTTCTTTCAAAAGTTTCATAGCCGGCGTGGAGCGTGATATTCCTGCTGAGTCCGTAACTCACTCTACCGTGCAAAAACCGGTGATTTTCATCCACAATCGTCCTTCCTCCCTGGATGCTGTATTCAATTTCATTGATGGGTACAAAGGAAAATGGTATATCGATAGTCTCTTCTTCGACCTCTTCCTGGCCCCAGGGTCCATAGAACCGCAGAGTAACATCGGTAGAGCCATACGACAGGGGCACTTCAAACTGAAATTCACCACTGGCATCGGTCACAGTTTCATCGATGAGGACGTTGTTCACATAAAGTTCTACCTCCCAACCCGGTTCAGTTCGTCGCCTCAATAAATAAGTTCCAAACGAACGCCTCAGTGTGGTGGGTGTATTGGTAATCCTGAATCCAATGGTATTGTTGAAAACCCTGGAAAGGATGTTGGGGACCCCTGATCTTAGTTCTATTTGCCTGACGAAATTAAGGTCATTGTTTACAAACTTCCAGCTTCCGTATTGGCGCTGAAGGTCAAAGTCCAGGCTGCGGTCCAGAAAAGATGACAGTTGCAATTCACCACCAATAAATTCCGCACCCAAATCGGTTCTAAGAACTTCGCTGCGACTCCCCGAACTGCTCTGCTGACTTCTGAGGTTAAGGTCCACTACAGCTCCTCCGAACCAATTGAAATCGCGGCGGATAGTAGTATCCACATACACCTCTCCCCTGGCGACTCTAAGGCTTTCACGCATTTTTTCAACCCTGAGCATCCGGACAACAGGTGGTTCGATTTCACTTTCCAAAAATACCCGGAGGTTTCTGAAATTGAACTCCATGTGCAGGCCAAACAGATCTCTGTAAACCGGAAGAGACACAAACAGGTCTTCAAAGGTGAGGATAAAATCCCTTCCCGATTCGACCTTCAGGGAGTCCTCTCTAAAGGAGAAAAAGCCATCTTCAGGGGCAAAGGCAAAGGGGAGGGATTCGTCTCCGAAGTATCCGTAGAAACTATCCAGCTCCGCATTTGAACGAATGTAAATTTCGAGCAAATTGAAAAGATCGTTGGCCGGTAAAAACAGTTCATCCCTGTGGTAAATGGCATCAATACTAAAGCTTCCAAGATTTTCAACGGATAGTACCACGGATAATTCATCGTAAAATTCATCCTCATCCGTCACCTGTGCCTGAAGTGCTGCACCCCCAATAAAGAGGGTGAGGAGAAAGCAAATGGGCGGAATTACTATTTTATGAGGCCATTCCAATGGTGAGGCTGATTATTTTGACAAAATACGCAACTGGATTATGTAGCAAAAACCAGACCCAAAACGATCGATGTCTCATTCTGAGACGATGGTAAAGCTGAAGGCCCCGAAGTAATTCCCGGGAGGATTTTCGTTGACTGTGCCCACTTCCAGGGTACCTCCCATATTGACAGTAAATCCGCGATCGGCGTTCGGGGGAGTCACAAAAACACTACCAAATTCAAGGGGCCCTGGAATAAAAGTTATCTGACCTCCCTGCGCACCATACAGGATTATTTCACGAGGCAGAATGACCTGGATCATGGTGGAGGGCCTGGCAACAATTTCCATAATAATCGGATTGGGGATGTCTCCCATTGGTAAGAGAACTGCAGACCCTGACGCCGTGCGGAATCCCCTGGGATCAATTTCTATGGTACCACCTATGTCCCCGGGATAGAATGTTCCAAAATTTATTTCGGTAATCACATCGACTTGAGTCACAGGTGAGTGAGAGTCGATGTCCTTGAAACTTTTTCCATGCTGAGCGTTTACCACCAGTCCAGAAGCCACAAGACCAAGCCCGAGAGCAAGCCGAAGTAACAGGAAGGTAAAGTTGGGCGCCATAACTTACTATTAATCCAAAGAAATATGGTGTTCGAGAAAAACTCGTCTTGGCTGCCCTCTGTGTTCTTTATACTGAATATTCAATGAACCGGAGCTGAAATCTGAATCGGGTATTTCTGCAAGAGGAAGTCTGAAAATGCGGTAATTATTCGGTGTGTAAATGGCCACGCCCCTGACTTCATAAACCTGGTGGGATTCATTCCCATCGTGATAATCAATGACAATATTTCCAAAAACAGATTGATTTCCGTGTCTTTTTACCCTCATTACTACAAAGTGCTGATCGTCTTCTTTGAGCAATTCTGCACTTTCCACCTCAAGCTCAAAGCTGGTATCTCCCGCTCTGAATATGACAGGTATGGTTATTCCGTAGATTGGAATAAGCCGCACGCCAAGGCCTTCGGTCTGGGCCTCTTCATCTTCTCTCTCCAGGCGCTGTCTATGGTCCTCCGATCTAAAATAGAGATGAGAACGATACTCACCGGCTTCGAGGTCTGAAGGTGCCCTGAGCTGAAGTCTTACTAACTGCGCTTCATCCGGTGGTAGAACTACAGACCGGGGAAACATTCGAACATATCGGTCGGCAAAATTCTGCCCCTCATCGGGTTCGGCTATTTGTTCCAGGCGCCCCATTTCGGTCATTCTATACTGGACGAAACTGATGAGATATCTCGCTGTATCTGCTCCGGTGTTTACCAGGGAGATTTCTTTGATTCGCTCTCCAGGTTCGAAGACAACCCTATGTGGAGTGATAAGAATATCTGATTGAGCTTTGATTAAACCCTCAAAAACAAATAGCAATACAATTGCGAGGACTAATTTCATAATGTAAGTTTGGCTAAGCTGGATTTATTGTCATTCCATTCTAAAAAACCCCATTGCGGGGAAAATAATTCCCACAAAGTTAAGCACGCAAAGCTAAAGAAAAAAACATGGTAAAAAAACACCTCACTCCTTTTCGAGAAATTCCGGCATGTGGGTTCTCAACATACGGTAGATGGTGGATTTACCGATACCCAGTTTATCTGCTACCAATCTGACTTTGTTGTTGTACCTGCGGAGGTAGTGTTTGATAATTTCTACATTGTACTCTTCCAATGTCATTTCGGTACTCATCAGCTCATTGAAAAAGCTGGTGTATCTAATTTGGATGTCGTCCTCCTGTATAACATCCCCTTCGGCCATCACCACGGCAAGTTCGACCACGGATTTGAGTTCCCTCACATTTCCCGGGTAGTCGTGTGAGAGGAGTTTATCAATGGCCCGCTTAGAGAACTGCCGGGATTGTACATTATTTTTTCTGCAGTATTCCTCTGCAAAATGGTTGGCCAGCAAAACGATATCGTTTCCACGTTCTCTGAGCGGAGGTAGATTGATGGTGATACCGAGCAGACGATAATAGAGATCCTCCCGGAAATTTCCCTTGCTCACCTCATCCATAAGATTTCGATGGGTGGCAATGATCACCCTTACGTCCAGTGAGATGGTTTCGTTGCCACCCACTCTGACTACCTCCTGTTCCTGGAGTACGCGCAGTAATTTGACCTGCATAGCGAGGTCGAGATCCCCAATTTCATCCAAAAAGATGGTGCCTCCCTGAGCCTCTTCAAATTTTCCTGCTCTTCTTCCCACCGCACCGGTAAATGCGCCTTTTTCATGGCCAAAAAGTTCTGATTCCAGGAGGTCTTTGGGGATGGCGGCCATATTCACGGGGACGAAGGGTTCGTTTTTGCGAAGGGAATTGTAGTGGATTGTTTTTGCTACAACTTCTTTACCGGTACCTGTCTCTCCGGTAACGGACACCACGATATCAGATTTACACGCCTTTTCGATCAGCGGGAAAATCTTTTTAATAGCAGGACTTTCACCAATAATATTGGTGTCCAGCTCGTATTTTTTTTCTACTTCCTGTTCTAATTGGGTGAGGCGACGGTTAAGCTTCTCCCTTCCGCGAATGTGATTAATGATATTCCAGAGTCGCTCTTTAAAATTATCGTCCTTGACCACGTAATCGTAGGCTCCATCCTTCAGGAGACTTACGGCGGTTTTGATATCATCTTGTCCAGATACGATAATAACAGGTGTATCGGGTACTTTTTTCTTGAGCACCTTAAGAATATCCTCTCCGGTGACATCAGGGAGGTAGTAATCCAGACAAATGACATCGGGGTCCTGGGTGAGGTTATTAATACAATCTTTTCCAGTAGTAAACACCTCGACATCGTTATCCGGGTTCATGCTAAGGTAGTGCTTAAGCATGGCAGAGGTAAACTCGTCATCTTCGACCAGAAATATTTTTA
>SL_3KL_010_SEDDRAFT_10004893_pt1 | contig 12062 bp, 8 predicted proteins | sample SodLakKL_010_SED_2_FD_10381 | JGI IMG/M metagenome (IMG submission 10381)
TTAGTTCTTTGAAAATTATGGATCTTCCTGTTTCAAATTTAAACCTTGAAACATGGAAGAAATTAACAAACGCAAAGAAGCAATTGACCTCTGGCTTAAAGGAAAAAACATCAATGAGATTGGTTTAATACTTAACCGTTCCAGACAATGGGTCCACAAATGGATTAATCGTTATAATGCAAATCCTGATAATGAATGGTTTAATTCATTTTCAAAAGCACCAAAAACGGTTCATCCAAGGATAACCAGAGAACTTGAAGAGCAAATAATCAACTTCAGGCAAATGCTTTGTGGGCGAAAATACTCTCAAACCGGTGCTACAAGTATCCAATATGAGTTTTATAAGTCAGGGATGGATCCACCACCTGTTTGGACTATTAACCGGATCTTAAGACGCAATAATTTGATATTTAAAAGTCTTGAGAAAACCAAAAAGGGGACTGCTTATCCAAAGCTTTACAACTCATGTAACCAAATGGATCTGGTTGGACCTCGATACTTGAAAGGTGGATTCCGTTATTATTCGCTTAACATTATCGATAATGAAACTCACTATGCAATGGTTTGCCCGGTTTTGGGAAAAAGTACTGATCATTTAATATATGGGATCATTACATTCTGGCAGGACTTTGGCTTTCCCGATTGCCTTCAAATGGATAATGAGATGGTATTCAGAGGTAGCAACCGCCACCCGCGTAGCTTGAGCTTAATACTACGGTTTATCCTTTCTCAGGGTGTCGTTCCGCTTTTTATTCCACCTGCTGAACCCTGGAGGAATGGCATTATAGAAAAGTTCAACGATACCTTTCAATCTAAGTTTGTTGATAGCCAGCTATTTGATGATTTTGGACAACTAAAAGATGAAGCTGTTAATTTTTCATCTTTTCATAATCAAAATCATCGATATTCAACTCAGGGTAATCGAACACCCAACGAGATGATCAGGCATATGCTACCACCGATTAAACTGCCAGAAGACTTTGTTTTACCAGCAACAATCCCTTTAGAAGGAGGAACCATTATCTTCATAAGGTTTATCAGGAGTAATCTTACAATTACAATCCTGGGAACGACATTTCAAGTAAAAAATGAATTGATGTACAGCTATGTTGTTGCTGAGTTAATAATCCATAATCATACGCTACTAATCAAGCAGGATAATGTGGTACATCATAAATTCTATTTTGAAATACCGGTCGACTGGTAGCAAGTGTCAACGATGTTGTGCTATTTTGCGCTACTTAGACGGCGCGCACCCCATGGGGTGCCATTTTATCTTTTTGGTGTAAACGATGTTGTGTTACAAGATGTCAAAGAACTGTAAACGATGTATGCTATTTCTAAACGCTTAGAAAGTGTAAACGATGTTGTGCTATACGACACCTAATCATTACTATTCATATTTTGTTTATTAACCTTGTGTAAAAACCACATGCTTCAATGATCCGGCTCACCTCACATTTTTCATCCCGCATGTGAGCAAGTTTGTATTCTCCCGGCCCAAACCCGATTGTAGGGATCCCCAGGCTAACAGGTGTAACAGCATTAGTGCTGAAATCCCAGAATTCATATCCGGTTGGTTCTTTGCCGAAATTTTCCTGATATGCAGATATACAAGCCCTGGATAATTCGTGACTTAAGTCTGTTTTCCAGGCAAGATGAAAAGGCTCATAATTTATTTCCATTCCTTTCCAGCTTTTCCTTTGAAGTGTTCCCACTTCCCATGTGGCATTTTTCCCTTTTACAATCTGATCCATTTCTTTCTTTATATCATCTTCTGTTTCACCTGGTATTAGTCTTCTGTCGAGATAAGCTTCACATTCTGACGGAACGGCATTCAGTGATGCCCCTGTGCTTGAAATTCTCGACATAACCAGTGTTCCCCGCATTTCTCCTTTTTTCATCAATTCAAGGTTGGTTTTGTCAACCCGCTGAATTATTTCTACCATTTCGTAAATAGCATTAACACCTTTTTCGGGAGCCGATCCGTGCGCGGAAACCCCGTGAGTTTTTAACAAAATCTGGGCTTTACCTTTATGGCCGGTAGTGATATTATTGTTCGATGGCTCACAAATCACCACATAGTCAGGCCTTAAGTTTAATTCTTTGAACAGGTGTTTAAGGTTTTCCCCGTCGCAGTCTTCTTCAAGAACGCTGCAGGAAACGTAGATTGTTTTACCGTTTGCAAAACCATGCCTTTTGGCTAACACGCCTGCATAAATTGAAGCAGCCGCCCCTGATTTCATGTCAACCGAACCTCTGCCGTGGAGGCAGCCGTTTACAATATCGCCGCTAAATGGTGGGATATTCCACTTATCTTCATCTTTAACATCTACAGTGTCAACATGCGAATCAAACATAATCGACTTTTCCCCGCTTCCGATTTTGCCAAGAAGATTCCCCATGGAATCAATCCTGACCTCATCGTAGCCAAGAGCAATCATTTTCCTCTCAATATATTTGATAATTTCACCCTCCTCTCCTGAAATGCTTTTAATTCTGACAAGGTTCTGTGTAAATTCAATCAGCTCGTTTTGTAACTCTTCAGGAAGTAATTCAGAAATGTTCATTGGTCTATCTTATCTTTTAAAGGATTATGGATGCAATTTACATTTTTTTTTACTGTAATATACTCAACAGTACAAAGACGAAGCTCACCGGCAGTTTGGAGTGCACCGGGATCACTCCCCAAGCCTGCCGGTTACCTTCAGCCATTCTGTTTCCTTCAGCCGGTAGCCGGCCTTTGACTCTATTAATTCACTTTGTGCCTTTTGCCATTGTGTCCGGGCTGTTAAAAGTCCGGTAATAGTTTCCATACCAATCTCATAATTATCCCTGCTTACCCTGAGGTTTTCCTCTGCATGCTCCAGAGCACTTTCACACATCCGTACACGCTCATATGCCAGCTGCAGGTCGAGGCGTGCCTGTTCAGCCTCAAGATGCAAAAGTTCCCGGTTTTTTTCCAGTTCATACTCACTCATTTGCTTTTCCAGCCTTGCGGCACTGACTTTCCTTAATCCCTGTCCCCATTGGAAAAGGGGTATCTTCAGCGAACCAATTACACTGAAACCGGTACTTGATAATTCAGAGCCGCCGAATTCAATGCCGGCAATATGATTATAGCCCACCTGTATTCCGGCAACCGGCAAATATTCGGCACGCACCATCTTAATGTTCTCCTCACTCATCCTGACATTGTTCTTCAGTATCCGGTATTCAGGCCTTTGTTCAGGATATTTTTCATCGCTGCCCGGATATAATTGCCTGCTTATTTCAATTATTGTATCTGCCGCCACAATTTGGGTGTCAAAGGGCAATCCTGTAACCCTGCATAATTCCATCCGGTTGAGCTCCCTGCCGTTTACCGCCTTTTGAAGGTCCAGTTTTGCATTATTATACTCCACCCGCGCTTTGAGTACATCATTCCGGCCAACCATACCCACCTCATAACTGTCTGCAGCCAATTGCACAAACTCCTCAAGCATGTTTACCGCTTTCTCAGCCAGCCTTACCTGCTGGTTTACCGAAACATACTCCCAGTAAGCATTGTCTGCGGCAATTATTGTATTAACCTTTTGAAGGCTGACATTCCCTGAAGCAATTTCCACTCCTATATCTGCCATGGTATTGCCGGCACTGATCCTGCCACCGGTATAAAGAGGCTGTTCCATAGTCACCCCCATTAGATATGCACCACTAAGACTTATATTTACAGGCAAAATCATCTCTATCTCAAAATCCTTTCCCTGGTATATCCCTGTACCGAAGGCCGAAAAAGACGGCAATCTTGAAGTCCGTGCCGCCGAATGAAGACGGCTGGCTTTGTCAGCCTGCAGATTTGCAATCTTCAGATCCTGGTTGCGGGAGACCGCCATTTCCCGGACTCTTTCCAGGGTGAGCACTTCCTGCGCAACAGTGTGAAACACCATTGAAGATAAAAGCAACAAGGAACTAATAATATTTTTACTCATCTTTATGAATTTTCTATTTAATTTATATGAATAACCTTTTTAATGATCGCTGAAACCGGCATCTATTTCCCTGGGTTTAACCCCGTAAAAGGCTGCATACAAGATGGGCACAAACAACAGCGTGATCATGGTGCCCACCAGCAAACCGCTTATTATTGCAACCGCCATACTTGCATACATCGGATCGTTCAGTAACGGCAACATACCCAGAATAGTGGTAAACGATGCAAGCAAAACCGGTCTTGTACGGGAAATTGTAGCATTAATAAGGGCGATATGCCTCGCTTCACCCTTTGAAATAAGCCTTTCAGCCTCATTTAAAAGCACAATGGCATTTTTAACGATCATCCCCATTAACCCGAAGGAACCTATTATCGCCATAAAGGTGAAAGGCTGTCCTGCCAGAATCATGCCAGGAACAATCCCGATAAATGCCATCGGTATGCAGATCAGGATAATTGCCGGCTTGCGGAAATCATTGAACAAAAGTATAAGAGTAACAATGATCAGCAATACAGAGATTGGCAGGTATCTGAAAATGTTGGTAAGGGCATCTCTCTGCAGCTCATACTCCCCCACCCATGTCAGCTTGTAACCGGGTGGTAATGGAATGGCTTCTATCTCCTCCAGGCTGGTATTTCTAACCAGGGCAGGACTGTATTCATCAAGAGGTTCGCACTGGACCTGGATTGCACGGCGACCGTTTACCCTGCGCACCACCTGCTCCTGCCAGTCCAGGTCAATACCGCTTGTAACAGAGCTTAGTGGTACCGGACTAACCAGTTCGCCGGTGAAATCTTCCACAGATTTTATCCCGGTAAGCAGTTCACGGATCATCTGTTCGTCAATACCCGTAATATCAGGCAGCATGCTCCATACCGGAATATTTTCCAGGTTTTCCAGTTTTGATCCGTCATCATCACGCAATTTCATAACTATGCCAATCCGGGTTTGCCCTTCAAAATACTCACCAACAGGCAACCCGTCCGTTGCCGCCAGCAATGCATTACTAATATCCTGACGGGAGGTGCCCGATCTGATAGCAGCCTGCTGAATATATCCAGCGGTGAGGTGCCTGCCCATGGGCTCCCAGTTATCTTCAATGGTGTAGGTATTTGCATATGGATTCCTTCTGAAGATTTCCTGTGCCTGTATGCTTAGTTCACGCAGCACAGCCGGATCGGGACCGGAAAACTCTGCCTCTACTGTATGTGATGACTTAATAGAAAGGTTGTACTTTCGTATGCGGATACGTGCATCGGGATAATTTTCATGCAGATAATCACGAAGCTGGGGCCTCATTCTCTCCATAGTTTGATAATCGGTGAAGTTAACGATCAGCTCCCCGTAATTGTCGGCAGCTTCAGCCATGGGTCGTACAAGGCAGTAACGCGACGGAGCACGTCCATGACTGGTTGCCACCATCTCTACCTCTTCAAGTGAAAGCAGGTACTCGCTGATACTGTGGAGGTCATCCTGCACTAATATGGGACTGCTTCCAGCAGGCAAACGGTATTCAATGTATGCCTGGCGGTAATTGAAATCCGGGAAAAAGGCTTTTTTAATATTGTCAAAGTTAAGAGCGGCAAGGCCAAGCAGCATAAATCCTGTAATCAATACAACAGTTTTGTAATGCAAAAGCCTGCAGTGCAGTCTGCGAAATATCCGGTATCCCCTTCCGCCGAAGATCTCCTTTTCGCTTATGACTTCAATCTTATTTGTAAGCATCCTGCCTGCAAAAAGCGGAACCTGGGTCATTGCCAGCGCCCAGCTTATGAACAGGGAAATACAGAGTACCACGAACAGGTCACGCCCGTAAGTGCCGGCTGCATCCTCTGAAAGGAATACAGGTAAAAAGGCAATAACTGCAATGAAGGTAGCACCGAACAAAGGCCATGTTGTACGGCGTGCCGGGTCAACAAGTGATCGTGGCGGCCTTATACCCTTCTTTGTGTCAACCAGTATTCCGTCAATAACCACAATGGCATTGTCAACCAGCATGCCCATTGCAACAATGAAAGCGCCAAGGGATATACGCTGAAGTGTGCCCCCGGCGGCCAGCAATACCGGGAAGGTAGCAAGAATGGTAATCGCCAGTCCGGCACCGATTATTAAACCGCTTCTCCACCCCATTGAAAGCATCAGCACCACAATAACTATCAACACCGAGGCGGTAAGGTTCATCATGAATCCATCAATTGCTGTTTTTACAAGTTCGGGCTGAAAAAACACCTTATGAAATTCATAGCCAACAGGTATGCCCTCCATTAGCTCTTCAAGACGCTTTTCGGCACGTTTCCCCACCTCAATAATATTCTCGCCCGACTCCATTGACAATGATATGGCGATAGCTTTTTTGTTGTTCACATGTAAAGTGTTACGGGGAGGATCAGCATACACTTCCCTAACTTCCGCAATGTCGGACAATCTAAAAACACTGCCATCCAAACCCTTTACCATTACATTGGCTACATCTTCATTGCTTTGGATCTTCCCGCCTACCGTCAGATTCAGCATCTGGTTCCCGGTTTGAAGTGCTCCCGGGTAAACTGTAGCAGCTTGTCCGTTAATTGCTGAAATGATCTGAAGCGGATAAACCCCAAGCTCATTCAACTTTGACGGGGTAAATACAATCTCCGTTACCGGATCCTGCTCACCGTATATTTCAACACGTGCCACACCTGGCACAGCCAGCATTTCCCGTTTGACAAATCTGGCCATATGACTCATTTCACGGTAAGAGTAACCTTCAGCGGTCATTGCATAAAACATGCCGTAAACATCCCCAAAATCATCAAACACCATGGGTGTCATTGCACCGGCAGGAAGTTTTGCTTCCACCTCCCCTATCCTGCGCCTCAGGAAATCCCATCTCTGTTCAATCTCATCCTGCGGCACGGTCATCTCAAGGGTAACCAGAATCTCAGAAATACCTGCCATAGACCTTGAACGGATAGATTCAACATTTGCCAGTGTGCTCAACTGTTCCTCAATAGTGTTGGTAACCTGCATCTCCACTTCGTGTGCATTCGCCCCGGGCCAGACGGTCACTATCTGGCTCTGCATCACAACCAGTTCGGGATCTTCAAGTTTGCTTATCGCATTAAAAGCCAGAACGCCTCCGGCTACCATACTGAACAGGATGAACCAGATCAGGGGCTTCCGGATGAAAGTCATTTCAGTAATGTGCATCACAGCAGCCCTCCCACATTGGTTTCAGACACCGGTTCAAGGGGCTCGACCCTTTCGTTATCACCGATCAGGGTTACACCGGCCACAACTACATGTTCTCCCGGTTGCAGTCCGCTAACAATATTAATCCGCCCTTCTCCAGCCAGTTTACCGGTAGTTACCTCACGGCGGGCGACTTTTTGTGTGACAGAATCGTAAACCCATACAAAAGTTTGTCCATCTTCAGAGAACAGGGCGGTAACCGGAACACATACAACAGGCCCTGCATCATCCCGGAAAAGAATGTTCACCATAACATCCATTCCGGAAGCCAGATCAGGATTGCTGCCGGAACTGAAACCCAGGTTCATCCTGTACAGCTGATTCTGATTTGCCTTTCTTTTAATACCAAGGAGCCTGAGGTCAAATGCAACGTCTGGCATCGTCCTCACGGCGCCGGAAAAGGAAAGGATGTCATCACGCCTGGTGTAAACCGAAGCCGGAACATCAACCTCAACCTGGTACCGGCTGACATCCAGGAGGGATAAAACCGGAATGCCTGCATCAACAAGCTCGTTCTGACTGAAATTGATCCTTTGTATATAACCTGAAACCGGAGCCACTAAACGGGTATCATTAAGCTGCTGCCTGGCGTGTTCCAGTTTGGATTCAACCATTTTTAAACCCGATACAGCTTTGTCGTATTCATTGACCGGCACACTGCTTCGTTTATAGAGTTCAATAACACGTTCAGCTTCTGATTTTACCTGTTCATACTGTGCCTCGGCAGCATTTAACTGTATGAGATAATCACGCCTGTCCATTTGTGCCAGGAGCTGCCCAGCCTGTACAAAGTCACCCTCCCTTACCTTAATCTCAGTAACCGGACCGGCTACCCTGAATGAAAGGTTCAACTCAGCATTTTCACGCACCCTCCCGGCGAATTCTCTTAGCTCAAAAGTATCGGTCGCCTTTACAGTTTCAATTTTCACTTTCCTGGTAATACGGTCGGGCTGATCATTCGTGCCGCAACACCAGAAAAGGATGCTGATTAAAAGAATGATGCCAGAATTTCTTAATATTCTCATAACTTATGGGTATTTGGTATGTTATTTAAAACACAATCAAAAATACAAAAGCAAGTAGAAATATTAAGCAGGGCTTTATTCATTTATTTTTATTTTTCCTGAGCAGGCACTTCTGAACAAAGTCATTTTCTATTATTCTTAATTTGGAAAACAGTCTGTTTACTCAATTTATCAGTCAAAAATTTTTACAACCCTGTATAATTTTTAACTTTGTTTGTGGCAGGTCAGAATAGTTTTTAAAAGAGAATATCAAAACATTATTAATATCAAACCTAAAAATTGTTCGATATGAGAAACTTAACAACTTTGTTTTTAATTGGTTTTTTAGTGCCCATCATTTTTGGCTGCGGGGGTTCACCAGGAGAACGTGATGTTGAAAGTGGTGATGATTATTTGCCAATTTCCGCAGAAATATTGCCGGGTACATGGAGCTGCACCAGGTATGTTCTGGGTACAGGAATTGAAAACGAAATGATGGCCGGTATGCAAGGCGACCTGGAATTTACAGAAAACGAAGTCGTTTATATGCAGCAAACTTACAGCTACTCTATTGAAGACGACAGGGTTATTATTACGCAAAACGGACAGGAGATATTAAGGCCTCTTGCATGGGACGGAGAAAGCCTGATAATGCTGGGAGACGATGCAAAGGTTTATTATGAAAAACAATAGTACCTGAGCACAAATTAATTACTCCTAAATGGCATTGACACATACGTATCCAGATCGTTTTTGTTTGGCCCGGAGCAGTCGGCAACATTCCGGCCATGAGTCATTCTGGAATAAACCATTTAACTATACATCCATTAAAAACTGACTGTAAACCGGGTATAGAAATCAAATATCTTTCTGGTCCGGTTCGCATTTAAAGGCCGGTAAATTTCATCTCTCAGGCGAAACCTGAATTCATAATGTATCCAGGAGGATATAGTATACCGGTATCGTATCTCAGCCATGGTAACATTTGGGGCAAAACTCGAAGAAACGAGCCAGTGCGGGTCGGACTGACCGTACAGGATACCAAGCCTGTGATGCTCAAAAACATTATTGATATAGGCAGAGAGCTGCCAGGATATAGCCGAACCTCCGAACATCAACCGGTCGTCATCAATCTGAAATCCGGCATCAGATGGTCTGGGAGCAACAGGAATAAAACCCAGCTCTCCTCCGAACAGGTATTCTTCGCCTGAAATACTAAAAGCGGGCCGGTACATCCATCGGGTAGAGAAGACAATATGATTCCTCAGTTCACCGTCGCGGTAAAAATTTTGCGGGGTCACGGAAATACTGAACTCTCGCTGTGCCCATTTGCCCTGAGTGTTGCGGTGCTGGATATTTGCAAAACCAGTAATTCTGGCTGCCCGGGACTCATCAAAACGCAAAGGTGAACGTGCTGCATGAGAGCTGCCTGCAGTGCTGTTGTGGCTTGCAATAAGATGCAGGCGCCATTTAGCGGACCCATCCCATTCCATCCAAATTCCATCTGTGTGGGAAATTGCAAGGTTGGATCCATAATAGCGATCAACACCTTTTGGAATTAAACCCATAAGGGGAAAACGACCCTGAAAGCGTCCGGCAGTTAGTTTCATTCCGGGTGTAAGCTCCCAGATGAGAAGAAATTCATCCACAGTTGATGTTCCGGCAGGATAACTGCCACTGCCTGACGTATAGGAGTCCAGCAAAAAACGAAATTTTTCCTGATTACTGGAAAGTCGCATTGCAATACGTCCAAGGAAAGTAAGATTATTGGTTAAATGATAACTTATTCCCACCCGGGCCCTAAGATTTATGGTCCGTTCTGTATTCTCCACTCCATCCCGTTCTGTGGTGATTACGTAATAATAGACAGGGCGAATGCTGATATTATAGCCAAGCTTACCTGGTGAAGTGTTAAGTGGTTGTGAGGCAATTAGATTATTGAGATTGAGTGGGATTAAAATACTGCTGATAATCAAAAATCTTCCAGGATAAAATAAACCCATATCTTTTTTTAAAATATGATATCATAATGGCTATAACAGTATACAATTACCGATATTATTTCAATCCTAAACAATCTTGCTATACCGGAAAAGTGCCTTTTTTCATCAGAGTTTTACAAGCTCTACCCTTCTGTTTTTTGCTTTGTTTTCGTCGCTGTCATTTGGTGCCACCGGCATGGCCTCACCATATCCCTTTGCCTGGAGCCTTGCGGGATCGATACCAAAAAGAAGAAGGTATTGGCGTACCGATTCTGCACGTCGATGTGAGAGTTGCAGGTTATAATCAGAGCTGCCGTCGCTGTCGGTATGGCCCTGAATCTCCAGCCTCAATTCAGGGTTTGAGGCCAGCAGAGTAAGCACATCCTGTAATTGCTTGTTTGAAGGTTGTTGCAGTGTGGCCCTGTCAAAGTCGAACAGAATTCCGTAGAGAGCTATTTTCCCATCGGAATCCAGAGCTGCCATCATTTCAGCTGGTGTGAATTCCAGGGTTGTGACAAGAGGTTTTTCGTCAATTATGTCGAGAATTGTTCTGCCCGCACTCACTGATGCCTGTACCCTGCACCATGTAATACCCCCGTCTTCACGAGGAATAGTGAAAACCAGCCCATAATGATTATCCTCCCACTTAATTGAACCTCCTCTCTCAAGGGCGGCCGCTTTGAAGTTCTCGAAGTACTCAACCTGTGAAACCTCCCTGTTGGGTGTTCCGTCTTGATTGTAAAGGAAGTACCGCAAACTACGGTATTCACCTCTTACAGTTTGCGTGGTGTAGTTTCTCGGCGGGGTGCCTGTTCTGAACTCATACTCACCAAAATTAACTTGTTCAGAGCGTCTCTGGTCAAAAACAGTACCGGGGAATGGCCTGATAAGCGGGTGCTCTGTTACCTCCTGCGCCGGTACAGGAGCATTGAAAGCAACAATAATCAAAGCCGCCAGAAATAAAAACCTCTTTTTAGTATTTTTCATCTTCTATCCTCCATAATGAAGGAGCATCAACCATCAGTAAAGGGTGAATCAGTTGCTGATCCTTTATAATTTTAATTGTTTGCGTGAAAAATAAACGAAATCAGATTTTTCATCTTAAAATAAAGACTAAGGCAAGATAAAAAAATTTCACAAACTACCGTATAGCAATTATAAAATTAACTAAAAAAGGAACTATCCACCCCCTTAGTTAATCTATAAAGGAATCCATATCAGGCTGATGTTCATGGAAAAAAAATAACCCTTCATCAAATTTAATTTTTTTAATTATTGAAAAAAGCAAAACTTTGTTTGCTAAAACATCATGAACATTAGCAATTCATAATGCCATCCCCATGAAACAAAAAAAACCTCCTTTTTTTCTACAAAAAATTTTTTTTGGGTTATTTATCCTTTTTTTCACCCCTGGGTGCGAAAAGGATGACCCTGCAGAAAAAGCAGTAATGGGAACCCCAACTGTTTCTGAGATTACCATTAACACGGTTGTGATAAGCAGCACTGTTGAATACGACGGAGGAGCTGCCATAACAGATAAAGGCGTGGTTTGGAGCACTTCCCTGAACCCGTCTATTGATAATAATGAGGGGAAAAAAAGTGCAGGCAGTGATGACGGTGATTTTTCATTAACCCTTACCGGACTTTCAACCGCAACAATCTATTATGCACGCGCATACGCAACCAACAGCGAAGGTACGGCTTACAGCGATCACATAATGTTTGCAACTGAAGGAGAACTTGCAACTGTTACAACATCGGAGGTTGCTGACATAACATCCGCATCGGCTGTTTCAGGGGGAGAGGTGACGGATGACGGCGGTCTTGAAGTTACGGCACGCGGTATTGTATGGAGCAACTCTGAGAATCCC
>SL_3KL_010_SEDDRAFT_10004801_pt1 | contig 12061 bp, 11 predicted proteins | sample SodLakKL_010_SED_2_FD_10381 | JGI IMG/M metagenome (IMG submission 10381)
CGCCGGAGGCCGATGAGACCTGATGGGCGCCCGCGTTAAGGGTTTCGACCGAGCGCTTCAATGGCTTGGTTATGCTTCCGGAAAGCAGCAGCGAAAGAAGAATGCCGATGGCCACGCATGCAAAGGATAGAAACAAAATATTCCAGCGCATGGCCGTGATACCACTGAACACATCCGCTTTATGGGCCCCCACGGCAATGGACCAGTTCGTGCCCGCAATGGGTGCATACCCGAAAAACCGGACCGAGCCCATGAACGGGTACTCATCGAATCCGGACGCTCCCCGGATCATTTGCCGGAACATTGCAGCCAGGGAGGCAAATTCGGGATTGGTTTCCGATTCTTCGATGAAGTTCCGCTGATCCATCACGAATTCCCGATTACCATGGGCGATCAGAACACCGGTGGAATCAATGATATAGGCATAACCGGTTTCACCGTACCCGATATTATCCGTGATTTCGCTGAGAAGCGTCCCGTCCAGCCGGGCCAGCAAAACGCCCTGCACCTGCCCCCGGTCGTTTCTGATCGGCGCGGCAGCGATGAAGACGGGCCGGTTGACAACCCGGCTGATGATGATATCGGAAAATGCCGTACGGCCGTTCATGGCCTGCCTGAAATAATTCCTGTCACCCAGCTGCGCGGTGGATCCGTCCGGGTATCGCGCTTCGCCGTCCGGTGCGATAATACCCATACCCAGAATTCCCAGGCGTTCTGTCTCCTTTTCCAGTGCCGGGCGCTGCCTGGACCAGTCCATGGATTCGATAACATCCCTGGATGCAACCCCCTCCACGGCTATCCGGTAATTTTCAATATAGCGGCTGACAAGGCGCGCACCATCCTGAGCCATCAGGGGGATATTCTCCTCCACCTGCTCCTGCAAGGCCCCCGAGGACTGCACGAAAGAAAGCGTGCCGATGGCCGTTGAAGTAATCACCAGGAGCCCTATAATCCCGGCGATAAGTTTTTGTCCGATACTAAGGTTTTTCAGGTACTGCATTATGATCCCCCGTGTTATACGCATTATATAATATATTTTTTATTAAGCTTCTTATCGGCGTCATACAAAAAACGTTTAAGGGATCCGGCTATTTTCAAGGGCATTTCTATGCCGTATGGAACAGTCTTGCCATCCATGGCGTTGTTTGGCATGATTTCGTTTTGACGGCTTTGTAATAGTCCAATAACCGGGCCTGCGCGGGATCCTGACGAATTTCACGTGCACAAGATACACCGCATTCTTCGGTGATCGCGCAAGCCTTGATCCTGGCTTTTTTTACAAACCCATCAGATCGCGCTTTTTACGCCTGCATCATTTCATTTTTTACCGGGGAAAACACTTTGCAGACAGATTACCCTGAAGGCCTGAGATCGGTCATTGCCGATGAAATCGGGAAAGCCGAAAGGCGTTATACGCCTGGGGAGATAGAACGCAGGATCGCTGCGGCAAGCGGCGTTCCCGTGCGAACCGCAAGGAAGGTTATCCGGGAAATGATACGGGAAAACCGGCTGGCCTACACGCAACAGCTGGGACACACATTTATCGAAATATCGTACCGGCAGGTGGTGGATGTGGGAGAAAAGATCGTACTGACCCCGCCGGATATTGATTATGATCCGCCGCCGGGCGGCATCCGGATCCGAATCGCTGCCGGCGCCGCGTTCGGAATGGGCGACCACCCCACCACCCGCATCTCGCTTCGCCTGGCCGCATGGACCCTCCGCGAATTTTTTCCCTTTTCGGACTCAGGTGCTACACGGGCCATAGACATCGGGTGCGGATCCGGGGTGCTGGCCATCGGAGCCTGCCTTCTGGGGGTCCAGGAGGCTGTTGCCATCGATATTGACGCCTGCGCCCGCGTCGAAGCACGGGAAAACGCACGGCTAAACAACCTGGACGACCGCATCCGCATATCCGGCGAGGACGCAGGCGCCATTTCCGGACCGTTTCACCTGGTCCTGGCCAACCTGCGGTATCCAACCCTGGCCGCACTTTCCATAACCCTACGAAATTTTGCAGCCCCCGGGGCGGCACTGGTATTCTCCGGGTTCCGGGAAAATGAGCTGCAGGGAATTCTGGAAGCATACCCGCCGGAATCGTTTACCTTTCTCAAGACGCTTTCGGAAAACGGATGGTGCGGGGCGGCACTGCAATACGGCCCGTCCGATCTCCCGTGTGCCAAAAAGTAAAACGCCGCTGATAACCCGATCTGCAGGATGTCGATATCTCCCGGCAAACACTGACCTAAACTGAGCGTTCCAAATTTTTTAAAAATTAAAATTGACGGCTTCGTAAAAAGCCCAATATCTGCGTTACGCGCAATTTCTCAGAATTTCACGTACGACAAGTACGCTGCATTCTTCGAAATTGCGCAAGCCTTGATCTTGAACTTTTTACAAAGCCGTCGGATCGCGACTTTTTACAGGTTCATCAAAATTCGTATAGCTTTTAAGGACTTTAATCCATTTTTTTTTGCTCCCGCAGGCTGACGGCGTTTCGATCCCGATCCCGATCCCGATTTCGATTTCGATAAAACAGGATCCGGACTTTGTCCTGCAAGACGGCCGGAACCCTCCCCGCTTTCGTGTCTTCCCTGGATTTTTTCAAAAAATCGCTTTTGGCATTTGACAAATACAGACCGCCGATATATTTTAATAATCAATTGAATATTTGACCAATGAATACTCTAACGGCCGGGAACCCCTATGAAGTCAAAAGACCAGGCAGAAAAAGACAACGCAAAAGATACCGCCTACGAACAACTGGCCCGGATCGGAAAGGCCATGGCCGGACCGGGGCGCCTCAAGATACTTGACATCCTGCGAAACGGGCCTCGAACCGTGGAATCACTGGCGGAAGAAGCGGAAATGGGCGTTGCCAACGTATCGAGGCATCTCCAGGTGCTGCGGGGGGCGGGCATGGTGGATTCCGAAAAAAAGGGGCTGTATGTGACCTACCGCGTTGCCGACGCGCATGTCTGCGAATTTTTCTCCGCGATGTGCCGGCTGGCGGAAGCCCGCCTGGCTGAATTCGAAAAAATCGTCTCCCGGTTCGCGCACGGTTCCGAAGCCATGGAACCCATCGACCGCGCGGACCTTGTCAACCGGCTGGAAAAGGGCGAAATCATCGTCATCGATGTCCGGCCCGAACCGGAATACCGGGCGGGACACATTCCCGGCGCCCTGTCGATCCCTGCCGAAGAAATACCATCCCGACTGGCGGAGCTGCCGCCGGAAAAAGAGATCGTCGCCTATTGCCGGGGACCCTACTGCCTCCTGGCGACCCGGGCTGTCGAAGTGCTGCGTGAAAACGGCTATGCAGCCCGGCGGATTCGCGAGGGAATCCCCGAGTGGCGGGCTTTCGGAATGCCGGTGGCAAGCGGCGATCATCAACACGAACCCCTGTAACCTGTTTTATCAACAAGGAAGATCCAATGGCACAAACGACCGAAACGAAAAAAGGCCAATCCTGCACACAGGCCAAATCCATGTACACGAACATACGCCACACCACCCAGTTGTTCGGAATCATCCTGGCGGTGCTGCTGCTGGGCCTGGGTATTTACTACTTCAACATTCTTTTTGTCATCGCCGCACTGGCGACGGCCCTTTTCGCAGGACGGGTTTTTTGCGGCTGGATATGCCCCAACGGCGCATGGCTGGACCATGTGATCCGGCGCATCTCCCCGAACCGGAAAATGCCCGGATTCCTGACCAGTCCATGGTTCGGATACGGGTTCACGGTGGTTTTCCTGGCGATATTCCTCTACCTGCGGGTATTTGTGACAGATGCCCCCTGGACCTGGACGATTCCCATCGGGATGATGGCCGTCCAGATGACAATAGGGACGATTGTTGGGGCAATGTATTATCCACGGGGGTTTTGCGCCCACGTGTGTCCCTGGGGCGTTCTGGGAAAGCTGTTGGGACGCACCGCCCCCTACCAGATGCAGATCCAGGCGAACTGCAAAAGCTGCAGAACGTGTGCAGCAACGTGTCCGCTCGGGGGCATTCTCGATGACGCCATCGACCGGGTAAAGGAAACCGGCCGGCCGGAAACCCTTTCCACCAATTGCATGCGATGCATGAATTGCGCGGGTGCTTGCCCGGCCAATGCCATCCGGTTCGGACCGGCGGAAGTTCAGGCGAACGGAGCCGAAGAGATTTCAGAGCCTGCAAAGGCCGCCAGTCGGCGGGAAAAAGCTACGGCAGAATCGTGATGGGCGTTCCGATTGCCACCGCATCCCATATGACGTCCATCTGATAGTTACTCACCGCAATACAGCCTTCGGTCCAGTTGTACTGCTGCATGACCGGGGCGAGATGGCCGTAGCCGTTGCGCTGGCCGTGAATCATGATATTGCCGCCGGGGTCCAGCCCCCGCTTTGCGGCCCTGGCAATATCCTCTTCATTGGGGTAGGATATACGAATCGATTTGTAGAAGGCCGAATCTTCATTCTTGAAGTCCAGAATGTACGTGCCTTCCGGGGTCCGGTTGTCGCCTTCCCGCTTCTTGTGGCCAATCGGGTTGCCGCCGAAAACAACGGGAAAGGACTTGAACACCTTGCCGTTTTCAACCAGATACAGTCTGGCCTCCGACTTGATGACCAGTACCAGATCCGCTTTGGGGGCGGCAAAAACGGTGCAGGGTATTAAAAGAACAAGCAGAAAGACAATTCGTTTCACGACGTTCCCTGAAAGGCTTTCATATCAAGAGCGGGCGGGGTCGACCGACGGTCGACCGGCGGCAATACTTCTGTATAAACCATTCTAGACCGTCGGGGCAAGGATTTTTATACCTAAACTGAGCGTTTCAAATTTTTAAACCGTAAATGGATCGAAGTCCTTAAAGATTATACTGAATTCGATTTTCTTAATAATTTGAAACGCTCAATTTAGGTTATACGGTCTTTGACAGTGCCGGGATCAGGATTACAATTGAATGAAACAAGGCGGATCAAAACAGAAAAGGAACATTGATGAACGAAGAAAACGCCTGCAGCGACCCCGCAAACGGACAGGAAAGCGGAAGGCCCGTCGGCAAATCCTGTGTCATCGTATCCCAGGTGATGCAACCCTCGGATGCCAATCCGGCAGGCAATGTTCACGGCGGAACGATCATGAAACTGATCGACTCGGCCGCCGGGGTTGTGGCCGTCCGGCATTCCCGGTGCAACGCCGTGACCGCCTCAGTGGATCGCCTGGACTTTCACCACCCCGCATTTATCGGCGACCTGCTGATCCTTTCGGCCAGCCTCAACATGACCGGGAAAACCTCCATGGAAATCGGCGTCCGCGTCATGGCGGAAACCCTCATGAGCGGCGAGCGGCGGCATATCGCCTCGGCTTATCTCACTTACGTGGCTATCGATAAAAACCTGAAACCCCGTATGATCCCGCCGGTCATAGCCGAAACCGACGAGGAAAAACGCCGTAACCGGGAGGCACAGGCCAGGCGGAAGGCGAGGCTTGCTGAAAAACACTTTGAAAGAGAATCCCGGAGCTGAACCGGGCGGAAAACGGTGATGCAGAATCGGGATGCAGGGGAAACGTGCATTAGGATCGATTTCGATTTCGGTTTCGGTTTCGATTAAAGGCAGCAATAAAAGTACAGGAGGTGGATAGTATGTCGCAGCCAGCAACCCGGATCCTGGGACGCGCGGGAAGAGAGATAACCACGCTGGGCCTCGGAGGCCAGGCGTCCATCCAGTGGCCCGGCCCCGGATCCGATCCGGTGGCCATCATCGAAAAGGCCCACAAACTGGGCATCAACTATATGGATACCTCGAATGTCTACGGGCCCAGCCAGAAGCATTTCGGCGAGGCGTTCCGACGACTGGGCATATCGCCTGCGGCTGCGGGCTACGCCCCGGAATCCCGCAAACGGCTCTTCGTGGCCACCAAGACGCATATCCGCACCGCCAGGCGGCCGGAAGGCGAACGCTTCCCAACGGATTTCAGCGAAGGGATGCTCGATGAGTGGAACGTCTCCACGGCCGTGGACGATCTTCGCCGGTCCCTTTCCCTCATGTTCGGCGACGGCCGGGGGGACTACCCGGAAGATGCGTATATAGACGCCGTGCAGATTCACAATATCAACACCCAATCGGAAATCGACATGATATTCGAGGGACTGGACAATCCCTCACCGGAAAGATCCTGGCTGGGAGCCCTTCCGGCCCTGCTCGATTTCCGGGAAGGAACCGACCGGACCGGCCTGAACCCGAAACGGGAAAAACGGATCCGCCACATCGGCATCACCGGGCACTGGAGCACCGCCGCCCTGGTATACGCCATCCGCAAAGACGCTTTCCGCATCATCGACACCCTGCTGGTTACCATCAATCCGGCGGACCACCTGTACATGTCCCACCGGCACAACGCCATCGCCACGGCGGCTGCGGCCGGCATGGGCGTAATCGGCATGAAAGTTTTCGCGGATGCGGCCTATTACCACAAGGGCGCCTATTTTTCCGGAAGCCCGGAGGATGTCTACCATAAAGTCGGATCCGACGAACTGCCGAGCCGCGAACTCATCCAATACGCGCTTTCGGTGGAAGGCATCTCCGGCATTATCACCGGCATCGGCCACGTGGACGATGATCCGGCCCGCTGCCAGCTCACGGCCAACCTGGACGCCGCACAAATGGAAAAGCCCCTGGATGCAAATCAGATGGAAGAAATCGAAAACATGCTTGCGGCGACCGGAAAAACGTCGGCCAACGCTTATTTTCAGCGGAAATCCGAAGGACTCACTCCGCCGTCAGGGGTTTCAGCGGAATCGGACTCCTCCATGCCCCTGATGAATCGCCTTGCGGTCCGGGTGAGCTGGGATGCCTCGTATGCCGGGGCCCACCGGGTGGAACGCTACGAAATCCTGCGCGATGGAGAGATTGTCGGGTCCGTTCCACATCGCCCCCGGATTTCCCTGGATAAATTCCACTTTGATGACCGGTTCCGGGAAAATCCGGGAACTAGGATGTTCTCCTATGCGGTTCGGGCGGTGGATTCAGCGGGCAATACCGCCCGGAGCCCGGCCATTGAGGCCGGCCCGTCCGCGGCGGCATAAGAGGACTACTTAACCTCCCGGTTCTTAACCGATCGAATCTCCCCGGTTTCGGCAAGAAGCTTGAACACCTTGTAGCTCCGATCGCCGACGAAAACGGACTTGCCCACGCCGCCGGCGGCGACCGGGCTCTTGTAGCTGAGCGTAATGATCCAGAAACGGTCGTCGTCGCTCAGTTCCGCTTCTTCAAAAAGGATCTTGCCCAGGTCATAATCCGGATAGAGTTTTTTCAGGTGCTCGACGGCCCTGGCGGACGCTTCGTTGACATCGATCATGGTGGTTTCTCTTTTCAGATTGGTAAAAAATGATGCACTCGTAAAAAGTCGCAATTCGACGACTTTGTAAAAAGTTCAAGATCAAGGCTTGCGCAATTTCGAAAAATGCAGCGCACTTGGCGTACGTGAAATTTTTCGGCATTGCGCGTAACCCAGATATTGGACTTTTCACGAAGCCGTCAAAAATGACGGCTTTTTGCGCGTGCATCAGGAAATGATGTTTTTCTCCCGGGCGATTTCCGCCATCAGGGCAAAAAGCGTCAGCACGTCCGGCGGTGCATGCGACGGGTCGAACTCATGGTACAGGCGATGCACCATGATGACGATGCGCTCGGCATCGGTCAGGTCCGAAAACCCGCCTTTCGCCATTTCCGCGGACGCCTGCTTGGGGGATTGACCCGCATCGAAGCGCCTGCGAGTTTCGCCGTGAATCTCCTCCAGCACGGCCCGGTACCGGGCCACCCCTGCCTTGTCGGTTACAGGACCGTGGCCCGGCACGATGATATCCGCATCCAACCAGAGAATGCGCTCGATCGCCGCAATCCAGTTTTCATAGGGCCCGCCCCACATGATCGGCATACCGCCCACGAACAGGATATCCCCGGCATACAAAACCCCCGCATCCGGCACGTGAACCATCAGGCCGCCTGCCGTGTGGTCCGGACCGACCGCCATCAGCCGGACGATTTTCTCTCCCACGGCAAGTTCCAAGTCCCCTTCCACGAAGATCGTGGGGTAAGCCATTTCAATACCGGTAAAATCGAACGCCCCGAAACAATGACGGAAATACTTCCCCGCATCGCCCATGGAAGGGGCGCCGGCGATCATATCGGCCATGAGCGAGGGCGGCGTCTGGTTCATGTCTTCCGGGCACCCGCGCGCAGCCACGATTTCAGCCCCGGTCACGAGCTGATTTCCGTAGACGTGATCCCCGTTGCCGTGGGTCAGAACCAGGTACTGCCAGCGCAGGTCGGGACCGGCGACCTCATCGTATGCGGTAAGCATTTCCCGGGTAAGATGCAGGTCGAACAGCGTGTCCACCAGCAGGCCGATGCGTCCGTCAGCCACCAGTCCGGCATTGGAATAACCCCAGGATCCATCCGGCTGGATCCATGCGTACGCGCCGCCGCCCAGGTCATGGACGCCTTTTTCGAAAGGGAATCTGGACACTGTCTTCCTCCTTGCTGGTTGGCCGTCTGAATCAATGTTGCCGGCTGATGTCCGTGCCGGATATTCGGGCCGTCTTTCAGCGGTCCGCTTTCGCCGTCATTCTTTACGGATCCGGTCCGGGCCCGGAAACAGCTCAACAGACATTTCCTGGAGTTTGTACTTCTGGACCTTTCCGCTGGCCGTCATGGGATACGAATCGACAAAGGCGACATGCTTGGGGATCTTGTATCGGCTGATCCGACCCCGGCAGTAATCCCGGATGTCCTCGGCCGTGATGTCGGACACGGCCTTTTTGATGACAAACGCACCCACCTCCTCACCGTATTTCTTGCTGGGGACGCCTGCCACCTGGATGTCGACGATGCCCTCCATGGCGTAAAGGAACTCCTCGATTTCCCGGGGATAGATGTTTTCACCGCCCCGGATGATCATATCCTTGTACCGGCCAGTGATGGCAAGATACCCGTCTTCGTCCATCACGCCGAGGTCCCCGCTGTGAAGCCAGCCGTCGTCCCGGATGGTTTTTGCCGTCGCTTCCGGCATGTTGTAATACCCCTGCATCACATTATACCCCCGGCAGCAGACCTCTCCCTGCTCACCAGGTCCCACCTCAATGCCGGTTTCGGGATCAACGAGCTTCACGTCGATGTGAGGCATGGGGCGGCCCACCGTCTCCGTTCGCTTCCGGATGTCGTCGTTTGGAAGCGTCTGTGTAATGACCGGGGAAGCTTCGGTCAGCCCGTAGCATATAGTGACCTCCCGCATGTTCATCTTGTCGATCACCTGGCGCATCACGTGCACCGGGCAGGGAGATCCGGCCATAATCCCCGTGCGGAGCGATGAAAAATCGAACTTTTCGAAAAGCTTGTGGTCCAGAACGCCGATAAACATGGTGGGCACCCCGTACAGGGCAGTGCATTTCTCCTGCTCCACGGCGGCCATCACCTGGACCGGGTCGAATTTTTCCAATACCACCATGGTCGCCCCATGGTTGACGGCGCCCAGAACTCCCATCACGCAGCCGAAACAGTGAAACAACGGCACCGGGATGCATATCCGGTCGGTATTTCCGAACCGCTGATTGGTGCCGACCCAGTAGGCATTGTTGATGATGTTGTGGTGGGTGAGCATCACCCCCTTGGGGAAGCCGGTGGTGCCGGACGTATACTGCATGTTGACCACGTCATGGCAATCCAGCTCCGCCTGGCGGGCTTCATAGTCAGCATCCGGCGTCATGGGCGCCATGGCCATGACCTCCGGGATGGCATACATTCCCCGGTGCTTCTCCTGGCCCATGAAAAACACCCGCCGGAGGTGCGGAAACCGGTCGCTTTGCAGCTCGCCGCGCTTCTGCTCCCGCAGTTCCGGAACCAGGTTATAGACGATCTCAAGGTAATCGGTATCCAGGTATCCATCAACCAGAAACAGATTCTCGGTTTCCGACTGCTCCAGGAGATAGGCCAGCTCGGCGATTTTATAGTTGGTATTCACGGTGAGCAGCACCGCCCCGATCCGGGCGGTTGCAAACTGGAGCGCCACCCAGTAGGGAATATTGGTGGCCCACACGGCAACTTTTTCCCCTTTCCGCACGCCCAATGCCATCAACCCCCGTGCCAGCCGATCGACGACGTCCCCGAACCGGCTATAGGTCATGCGCAGGTCACGGTCCACGTATACGATAGCGTCATTGTCCGGATAGCGGGCGATGGCATCGTCGAGGAGTTCACCCATGGTCAGGTTTCGCAAGGCGTCTTTCATGGTCCCTCCTATTCCGGAATATACAGAACCGCGTAGATGGCCGCATGCTGCTCGCCCTTGCAGCTCACGTAATGCGGAACGATGGAATTGTAATAGGCGCTGTCGCCGGCGCCAAGGGTAAATATCTGATCCCCGTAAATCACCTCCACCGTACCGTTTTGCACCACGATAAACTCCTCGCCTTCGTGGCTTGAAAGGGTTTTCTCCTCGGCCGATTCCGGATGAAGCTCCACGTAGAAAGGCTCCATACGCCGATCGCTTTTCCCCTTGCCCAGCGAGTAGAACTTGAGATCGACCGGCTTGTCCTTGCCCCGTAGCATGGACAACTCACTTTTCCGGTCCTCCTGGCGGACAATGAAGGGGTCTTCTCCGAACTGGTCGTCGATGAATGTACCAAGGCGCACATCGAGCGCCCTGGCGATTTTCAGCAGCGGCCCCAGGGAGGGATAGACATCATCCTCGATCACCGAGAGCAAAAAACCCCTTTCCAAACCACAACGGCTTGCCAGCTGTTCCAGGTCCATCTCTTTTTGAGCCATGAATCCCCTGATTCGCTGCCCGACCTTGTCCGATTCCATAGAACCTCCCATTCGTCTGGCCCGGTGCTTTCTTCCGGGTCTTCCATCTTTCATCCGCGGCCTCCGAGGCATGCCGGAGCCGATCGCTCCGCCTTAAAACGAAAAAGCCGCATCCATATCCTCACGGGTTTTTCCGTTCTTATACCCCATTTGACGCCGGCAATCAAAAAAAACCTAATCTCCAGGGAAAACCATCCCGGAGTCTAAAGCAAGGCTTTGACTTCACGCCTCGCCGGTCCTATTCTTTATTTAAGGCGGCCTTGATGCACTCGTAGAAGACCCGATCCGGCGGCTTTGTAAAAGCGCCATAGGATGTGCTGATGAAGGAAGCGCATCCTATATCCGATAAATATGCCGCAGGGGCAGATATTGACGGCTTCGTAAAAAGTCCCATATCTTCGTTACGCGCGGTTTCTCAGAATTTGCGGCTTACGCCTTGTAAACATGCACGTACGGCAAGTACACTGCATTCTTCGAAATCGCGCAAGCCTTGATCTTGAACTTTTTACAAAGCCGTCAAATCGCGACTTTTTACGAGTGTATCAGATATTGGACTTTCACGAAGCCGTCACGGCTTACAACCGACAAACAAATGACAAACAGGGAGGTCCCACCATGGCGATCAAAGTCTTTATCCGCCGAAAATACCCGAAAGAAAAAGAAAAAGAACTGCTGGACCAGGTGCGCAGAATCCGGCAGATAGTACCCGATCAGGCCGGCTACATTTCCGGGGAATACCTCAAAGCCATTGACGGGCGAAGCGAAATCACCACCATCAGTTCCTGGTTTTCACTGGAGGACTGGCAGACATGGGCTGAAAGCGAAGCGCGGCGGCAGATTGAAAAGGATATCGAAGCCATCGGCGGCATCGAATCGGATTATACGGTGTATCGGTATATCAAGACGCGTTAAGGATGCGGCCCTCTTTGCCGGCAATTGTCCCACGGGCTATAAAGTCCCGATGGAAGGGCTTTGCAAAAAGTTTCAATGAAAAATCCCCGGTGAAAAATACCTCGGGGCGGATAAAAAAACGGGGCGGAAAGCCATATCGCCAACCGCCCCGTATCAGGGTAAATTGATGGTGGAGCTGAGGGGGCTCGAACCCCTGACCTCATGACTGCCAGTCATGCGCTCTCCCAACTGAGCTACAGCCCCGAATCAGACACCATANATAGAAAATCCGGGGNGGNTTTGTCAANAGGATTTTTCTTCTT
>SL_3KL_010_SEDDRAFT_10004894_pt1 | contig 12060 bp, 11 predicted proteins | sample SodLakKL_010_SED_2_FD_10381 | JGI IMG/M metagenome (IMG submission 10381)
GCTTTTCTGGTTCCATTCATTAGCTGGCCTCAGCTTCGGACTGACATTCCTGGTGGTTCCGGACTTTCTGAGCAACCTTCTTGCAGTACCCACCGATCCCATGGGAACCATTGGTTGGAGGTACTTCGGACTTATGATCCTGGGAATAGCAGGGATTGCATTCGGCTCCCGAAACAAGACAGTTGATGAGGTCCGTTTTCCGATCCTTCTTGTGTTCTTTCTGCTGTACATCGGGATGGTACTGGTGAAGTTCGCTCTGGCAGTTTTTACTGGTCTTGAGCTCAACCTGTGGATGTGGGTTGTTATCGGCATCCACGTTTTTATGGCCGTTGCATACGGTGCCTATCTGTTCAGGGGCCGGTAGGCCATCACTTTTAAAATGCATTTAACCATGGAACATACAATGAACAACAGAATTGGAGTTCTTTTTTTCTCCCCGACAGGCACAACGGAAAAAATATGTAAAGCCATAGCATCCGGAATGGGATCAGATGATCCAGTAATTTTGGATATGACTCATCCGGATACCAGAGCAGAGATTATTGATAATGCAAATACAGTATTGGACAAGATTGATCATTTAATTGCAGGTGCCCCGGTTTATTCCGGCAAATTACCACTCCAGGCTATAGAATGTCTCAAGGCTTTACATGGCAATGGTAAAAAATCTACTGCGATTGCTGTATATGGAAACCGTGACTATGGAATAGCCCTGCATAATATGGCTGAAATGCTTTCGCAAAATGGTTTTAATGTTATGGCAGCGGGGTTGTTTATCGGCCAGCACTCCTATTCAGATGTTGTCCCCGTTGCCATTGGCCGTCCCGATGAATTTGATATTGAGAAGGCACGAAAGTTTGGAGCACAAATAAAACAAGCATCCAAACCTTTAAACATTGAGGATATTCCAATTCAATTAGACAAGCATTCAAAATCGAAAGAATATACTGCCCTTAAACCTACATATAGAGGAAAAATTTGTGTGAAATGCGGAAGGTGTGCAGAGGTTTGTCCAACGGGTATCCTTTCATCTGAAACAGGTAATTATTTAAATCGCTATGCAAAGAAAAACTGCATAGGGTGTATGGCCTGTGCCAAAAATTGCGAATCTGCAGCAAGGATTGCAAAAGTGAATCTCATAATCCAACTAATGATGAAGAGCGTTCTTGGGCAAGCATCCAGAGAACGCAAAGAGCCATCTGTAGTAATGTAAAAAAAAATGTTTGAAAAAATGATATCCCGCTCCAAAAATTTGGGGCGGGGTATTGGAAAACATCAAATAGTTGGGAAAGATAAAACACTTGTGAATCATCCTAAAACTGATAGTAAATAGCAAGATCCTGAAATTATTTAATATTTTATGAGAAATAATTACCGGTTCTTTAAATGGTCGTTAAACCAGTTTATCATTTCTATTTTCATGTCGTCAGTATATACGTGACCGGTATCCTCGTAGATTATGCTTTTGAAATTGCTGTTCTGGCCATATAGATTATAAACGGTTTCCAACTTTTCCTCAAGCACCTTCATGCCGCTCAGGGGGGATCCATGGTCGCTGTCGCCTGTCAGGACAAGGAACGGCCTTGGTGCAATAAGTCCCATTAACGCTTCTGTATCGAAATGGTTCAGCATGCCGGGAACAAAATAATAAATTCCGTGAGCACGTAGCTGCCTTTGTTCAATCAACTCTTTATAACGGGTAAAACAGGCCACTCCCACCACGGCCTTAACCCGTTCATCAAGTGCGGCAAGCCACCAGGCACGGGTACTTCCCATGCTCATCCCCTGAACTCCGATCCTTTCATGATCAATTTCAGGACGGCTTAACAGGTAATCGATCGCGATCTGCTCATCGCGTATCTGCATGCCCCATAGAGAGCGTCCAAACCAAAGGTTTAGCTTGAAAAGTGACAATTCCTGATCTGCCCTTTCCTGCATCTCATGTGTGCCTGCAGGTCCCTGACCCCTGCGCTCACCATTGAAGTAACTGTCAATAGCCATTACTGCATATCCCTGTGATATAAGCAATGCCAGCACATCCTGGGCTGTACTTGTATTTATGCCGAAAATATTGTCCTTGCTGCTGCCATGGCCATGAAGTCCCAAAATGACAGGCACCTTCCCCTTGACATTTGTCGGAATGGCAAGGTATCCGGGAACCCAGGAATCGGCTTCGTTATCAAATATGAACTTTTCCAGGATGTAGCCATTTTTTTCTTCCCTTGAAATGGTTTTGATATTTAGTTTTTCAGGTCTCGGCGGCAGGTTTCCCAGAAGCTCCTCTATGGTTTCCCTCACCCCGATCCTCTCCTGCTCCCAGTCGGCCAGGTTGGAAGGGAACCGGTAATCGGGGAATTCCCAATTCCTGTAATGTTCGGGCACACCTTCCCAGGGCTCCTGCCAGAAATCATCGGCTGTTTGTGCAAATACACTAAAATTCAGGCTGATTGCAATGATCAGTTTAAATGTCAGGATATAGATTGTTTTCTGCATTGGTTTACTTTTTAATGTAATATTTTTTAAAATATATCCCGATTAAACTTAACCTGATCTCTCATATCCTGCCTGGCTTTTTCAATTAAATCCAAAAATCTATCATAATCTGGCATAACCTGGTTTTGCATATCTTCGCTGGCCTTTTTCATTAGGTTCCAAAACTTATCCCAATCTGGCTCAATTTGGCTTTTCATATCCTTTCGGGCCTCTTCCACTAAATCCCAATAGGTATCCCGGCGGGACTCATTTTGTGTTCTTTTATTATTTTGTGCACTTTTAATAGCTGACCCAATCGGATCTGAAGATAGTATTATTGTTAATGGTTGACGTTTATTCACCGGAATTTCCTTTGCCCGGTAACCTAAATGAGAAAAATAAAGAATTGTACTATCACCAGGTACTGTTATTGAAAAATTTCCTTGATTATCGGTAACGGTTCCTTCGGCTGTCCCTTTAATAATAACATTAACTCCGGAAAGTGGCAAATTATCTACAGATAAAACAATTCCAGATATCTTAAGCTCTTGTTTCTCTGCACTTATAAGTATTTCAGGAAATATTGATAACAAAATCCATATTCCCAGACTAACCAATCTCGATAAGTATAAACCAGTTAATTTCATGATTTTGCAGGATTAGGTTCGAGTATTTACATCCTGGAAGTAATTGCTGTTAAGGCAAAATAGTAAGAATTTTTCATATAACCAATAGTTTAGTTCTGTTTTGGTGCCTTTTTCGTTTTAATAAGTTATGGTGTTACTCAGGGTAAATTAAACATTGTAAAATGGTGATGTATGAAATTATTAATATTTTATTTGCTTAATTTTGTAATTTACCCTGATTAATTTCAAAAGTTGATATCAATAGCATTTACTATCCACTATATATCTTTTCTTCAAATAACGGTATCCTAACTTAATCATCCCTAACATGAATAGATTGTTTATTCTGTCGGCATTGCTGATAATGCAGTCAGTTTATCTTAACCTCATTGTATCTGCACAGGAGCAGCAGGAAAATAACCAGGCTCCGCAGGTGCGCCATATTGTAATTAAAAACGACAACGCCCGTTTTATTGGGGTTATCCTTCACGAAGATGCCCGGGAGGTAATAATATTGACCGAAAATCTGGGTGAGGTTGCCATCCCTAAGCATGAGATCAGTGAGATCAGGGAGGTTAAGCAAGGTGAAATACGAGATGGTATTTTTGTAGGAGAAGAGATGTTTGCCACCAGATACTTTCTCACAACAAACGGCTTGCCAATAAAGAAGGGTGATAATTATATACAATGGAACCTTTTCGGACCTGATTTTCAATTCGGACTGGCTGATAATTTCGGGATAGGAGTGATGACAACGTGGATTGCCATACCTGTTGTGGGAACTGCAAAATACAGCAAGAGCCTGGGGGACAAAACCAATCTTGCCATTGGCGGCTTGCTTGGAACGGGCTCCTGGGCCAATCCCAACTTCGGGCTGATGCTCCCCTTTGCGGCAATTACCTATGGTGACAGGTCACATAACATAAATTTCTCTGCGGGTTATGGAGGATTGTTTTATACAGAGGAGGTATATAATTATAACACAGACAGGTCGGTAACCAATAAACACAGGGAAGGGAGACTTCTTTTTTCAATTGCGGGAATGACAAAGCTAAATGCTGCTATTAGCCTGGTGTTCGATTCTTTTTTCATGACTTCAGGGCCTTACAGGACAACGAGCGAATGGGAATATGACTATCTGACCGACCGGTATATTGAGATTACCTCAAGGAAGCGCTCCTCCGGNTTGATAGTGCTGGTACCGGGAATCAGATGGCAGACAAAACCCGACAGTGCTTTCCAGTTCGGATTTGCCGGAGCTCGCTTTGAGGGTGAGTTTGCACCAGTGCCGCTACCCATGGTACAATGGTACCGAAAACTTTAACCGGGGGATAAAATTCTTTATTTTTCTCAGCGCCACCCATAAAGGTATTCATGTTAATGGCCGTTTGCCGCCAGAGATGAAGGGGTGGCAACGGCATCATCAATAAAGGCATTCATGTTAATGGCCGTTTGCAGCCAGAGATTAAGAGGAGGCAACGGCACCATAAATAACAGCACCATAAATAACGGCCCCATCCATAAAGACAGGCATATTACCCGTCGTTTGCGGGTGGTAACATTGTCTGAACGGGTTATCTTCTCATTGCAGCCTCAATATCTTCAATGGTTTTCGGGGCATTAGCAGACAGTACCCGGTTACCTTCTTCCGTTATAAGTACGTCATCTTCAATTCTGATACCTATACCGGCATATTTTTCATATACAGGGCGCACTTTTTCGGCAAATGCATCAAGCTCTGCCGCAGAGGCCCTGTCGCCGAAAAGTTCATGCAGGTATTCCAGCCGGTCGCCAAGCAGATAGATGCCCGGCTCGATGGTCATAACCATTCCCGGTTCAATATCCCTGCCCCGGATTTGCGGGTTTAGAATATAGGAGTCCCTGTCGGGTGCGTTAAGATCGCCATAACTGCCAACATCATGTACATGCAAGCCGATATAGTGATTATTCCTGTATTGGATGTAGAACCTTTTCTGCCACCATGAGGTGGTATCTGTAATAAGTCCGATATCATAGAGTCCGCGAACAATAATCTCCGTTGCCCTGTGATGACAGTCCAGAATCTTGTGGCCGGGCTTCATCATTTCTATTGCTTCCAGGTTTGCTTTCAGAACAAGTGAGTAGAGTTCACGCTGATTATCACTGAACCGGCCGTTTACCGGGATGGTTCTCGTCACATCAGCCACATAACCGTTACAGGCGGCACCCACATCCATAAGAAGCAGGTCTCCGTCCTGAAGAACACGGTCATTATGCACATAATGCAGTATTGCGGCATTGGGGCCGGAGCCCACTATGGATGAGAACCCGGTTGATAATCCATTTTTGCGGAAAACATATTCAATCTCTGCCTGCACATCATACTCCTTCTGTCCGGGCGCTGCAGTCTGCAATGCCCTCTGGTGCGCGAGTCCGGTCACTTCTATGGCTTTCTCAAGCTGCGCAATTTCCCAGTTGTCTTTTATCACTCTCATCTCGTGCAGTATGGGAGCAAGGTCTGTATGGACAGAACCATTAGCGACGCTCGCAGATCCAAGCAGGTTCCCGGCCCTTTCACGGAGCGCACTGTCGTCTGCGTGCATTGAGAGAGAATTTTTACTCTTTATCATCGCAGGAAGCCTGTCGTTCAGCTCCGATACCGGGTATGCCGCATCAGCACCATACCGGTTAACCGCCCCTTCAATACCCGGCCTCTCACCATCCCACAGTGTTGACATCGGTTCCCGGGGCAACACAAACATTGTGAACGGGTTTTCTGAGGCAGGATCCAGAACGGCAACCGCCCGTCTCTCACCTGTATATCCGGTCAGGTAAATGAAATCGTTACCCGTAGCCGCAGATATTAAGGCTGTCTCACCCTGCATCTTCTCCATCAACCGCTGACGACGGAGCTTAAAGATCTCCGGATCGAAATCAGGGGTATGACCTGCAAATACGAATTTATCGGGTAGGGTACAGTGAGGATCCCCAATGTTTTGTCCCCCGCAATTAACTGTGCCAATACCTGTTGCCATAATCAATACCGTCATCACGGCTTTTAAAGTTTTCCTGCCCATGAGAGTAGAATTAGCGAGTTAACTGCTGTGCCGGATACTAACCGAACTTGCCGGGTTGTAAAAACCCGGCAAATATCCGGCTGCAGCAGGATTAGTGTTAATAGTCTAAATTTTTGGCTCCCAGCCTGGCTCGTATTCACGGCTCCACAGTCCCAGTGCATCCCTGTCAAGGGCCTGTCCGTTCTGACAATTAACATCGAAGCCTTTTCCGATTCTTGATGCTATGTTTGCCAGATGTCCGAGATGCGTGCTTTTAACACCCTCATCAATAGGTGATTTCAGGGTATCCTGACCCCTTATGGTGTTGAAGAAGTTAACCACATGCATGGTTGACTGACTGCCGCCTCCTCCAAGAGCTGTTCCTCCTTCATCGCCACCTGATTGCCGTTCACGTACCAGCCTTCCCCTGCGGTCAAAGAGTTTGTAACCACCCCGGTCAACGTATACGGATCCATCTGAACCATAAATGATAGTTCCCCTGCCTGAACCGTAGGTGCTGTATCCGTTGCGGCTTTTGCCGTCCCATTTGATAATCTTATTGCCAGGAAATTTGAAGGTGGCATCCATGGTATCATACATTGTCCATCCGTCATCAGGAAAATGGAACTTGCCTGCTGCTACCTCTACCCTTTCGGGGAAATCAACCTGCAACGCCCAGCGTGCGATATCGAGCTCATGAACCGCGTTGTTGCCCGTTTCGGCTGTACCCCAGGTCCATCCGTACCAGTGCCAGTTATAATCCCATGTATCATGTTTGTAGGGCTGCCTTGGAGCCGGTCCCTGGAAAAGATCCCAGTCCAGTCCTTCCGGAACGGGGGCATTTTCCGGTACCGGCGACTCGCCCCTGGCATTGGTATAGAATGCTGTTGCGCTGTATGGTACACCAATTGCTCCGTTATGTATCTCCCTTACTATCTCGATCGATTCATGGGATGAACGTTGCTGGTTGCCCATTTGGATAACTTTTCCGTATTTTTTCTGAAGCTCAACCAGGAGCTCCCCTTCCCGGGGATTGTGGCTGCACGGCTTTTCAACATATACATGTTTTCCTGACTGTACCGCGTAGCAGGTGCCGGGTGCATGCCAGTGATCGGGTGTTGCTTCAATAATTGCATCTACCCGGTTATCGGCGTATATGTTGCGCACATCGTTTTCCAGTGCAGGACTGTAGTTGATAAGATTTCCAAATCTCTTAGCAGCATTGTCCCGCTGACTTTTCATTACATCGCAAAGGTACATAAGCTGCACATTGCTCTCTTTCATGGCTATTGGTTCGGTAAATGCACCGAGTCTGCGGCCAAGTCCCACAATAGCAACATTGAGCCTGTCATTGGCTCCGATAATCCTGTTGTAGCTTGCCGCGTTCATTCCCATTCCACCAATGGTCATGCCTGCAACGCCAAGGGCCGATTTTTTTATAAATGATCTTCTTGAGTTTTCCATAATAATAGAAGTTTTGGTTTTAATATGATTGATTGTTTACTTGCCTGGCTTATAAAAGCTCTTTTTTAACTATATTTTTCAGATACTTCTTATCTGTTTATATCTTGCTTTGCCGGTATTGAACATGTTGCTGATCTATCCTTGTTTAAATTACCGGCCCTGTGAACCCAAAATCTATTTATTCTAAAGAATTGATTCCGAGTCAATCAGCAAATTCCTGCTATCCTTATAGAGTGCATAATTGAATCCTCTCTGGATGCTGAATGCCCCAGTTTCACCATTTTTGTTGACTGCAAGATAGCCTACCTGGTGTTCACGGTAATCGGGAATTTTCCTTGTAAACCGTTCCACTGCCTCCTCAACTGCTTCCTGCGGTGTCCGGCCATTACGCATCAACTCAACAACCAGGAATGTGCCCAAGGTCTTCATTACCAGTTCGCCGGTGCCTGTGGCAACGGCTCCGCCAACCTCATTATCGCAAAACATACCTGCACCTATAATGGGCGAATCGCCAACCCTCCCCCTTAATTTGTATGCAATCCCGCTTGTGGTACATGCTCCCGAAATATCGCCATTCAGATCGATGGCAATCATTCCGATAGTGTCATGATTTTCTATATTGATTATTGGTTTGTACGCGGGTGACTTCAACCACTCCTCCCACTCTTTTTTGGCCCTTTCGGTTAGCAGGTTCTGCTTTTTGAATCCCATACTGAGAGCAAATTCCAATGCCCCTTCCCCGGCAAGCATTATGTGGGGTGTCTCCTCCATAACCTTTCGGGCAACTGATATAGGGTGCATGATATGCTCAAGTGCACAAACCGATCCGCAATCGCCTTTTTCGTCCATGATACAGGCATCGAGAGTTACATTGCCATCACGGTCGGGTCTTCCTCCGAATCCGACACTCATATCATCGGGGTCAGCCTCTACTACCCTTACACCGGCCTCAACGGCATCAAGTGCCCTGTGCCCGGACAGTATCTTTTCCATGGCTGCCTCGTTAGCCTGTATACCGTTTTTCCATGTTGAAATAACCATTGGTCCTCCATTTCTGCCATGGACCGGCGAAAGGTGTTTTTCTTTGCCAATGGCAGCTGAGCCGGTCAGTACAGCCATTGAGGCCATACCGGTTTTTTTTAGAAACTTCCTGCGTGAATTGTGCATCTGGCTATTGTGATTTTTCGACCACAATATAATAAAAAAATGGATGAACTAATCAAATGCTTTTCCATAGGCTTGCTGTTCAGATGTAAACGAAAGGTTTTCGGGTGGTTAGAATTATTATGTATTCTTCACATAAGGCATGAGGTTTATAATTGCTCTAATCCGATTTTCATGTTTCCACGACAAATTGGAGATCTTTTAACGGAAGGTCACCTTCATATGAACTATTTCAGGTCTGCTGCCAAGTCTCATGGGCGGGCCCCAGGTACCGATACCATTTGAAACATAGACCTTCATCCCGTCAACCTCTCCCAATCCCCGGCTGATAGTATATACGGCCCGTGTAATGAAATTGAACGGCCACAGCTGACCGTGATGCGTATGGCCGGAAAGCTGGAGATCGGCTCCGGCTGCTGCTGCTTTTTCAAGATTAAAAGGCTGGTGATCAAGCAGAATTACCGGCAGTCCGTTACCGGTATTTTTTAGCAGCTCGTCAACACTCTTTCGCTTTTTACCTGAAAACCTGTCGATATTCAGATCCTCTCTGCCCGCCAGGTAGAAACTGTTGTTTATCTTTATTACGCTGTCGCGGATAAGGTGGATTCCGTGACTGGTGAGGTAGTTTGTTGCTTTGGCTATTCCGCCTATATATTCATGATTGCCGGTTACTCCATATACGCCGAGGGGTGCTGAGAGCTTATTAATTGCACTTCCCAGGTCCCGGTGAATAACCGGTCCCACATCCTCATCCAGGATATCCCCCGCCAGCAGTATGATATCGGGCTCAAGAGCATTTATCCTGTTAACCATTCTGTTTATGCGGTTTTTGGGTGTAAGGCTGCCAAGGTGAATATCGGAAACAAGTACCATATTTACACTGCTCATTTCGCTTTGTTCCCCGTTAAGGGAAACCTCAATCCTGTTAACCTTCGTAAACCAGGTGTTTATATGGGCGGCCATTACTATGACAAATACCAGCGATGTGACTGTCACGAAAAGTGTCAGCCTGGTTTGCTCTATGTTACTGAGCCATGCAGAGGGGATTACCGGCAGGGCTATATTGGTAAGACGCACAATATCTATAATCACCAGGATAAGGATAAAATAGATCATAGAACCCATCCAGAATGAACCGGTCCATACCAAAAAGTTTGTTGGCGGGCCAAGCCAGAAGCGTTCCATTATCCTGCCTGCAACGTAGGAGATCGAAAGGAAAAGGAACAATGCAAGATAGATGGTCCTGACCCTTGATCCGGAGGGGAGGGCCTGCCATCCGCGGATAAATATGTAATAATTTGCAAGAAAATAGATGGAGAGTACTATGCTATAAAATATTATGAATGTGATGGAACGCATTTTTGTATTTATTTAGTTTTACCTTAATTACTAATTCCTGTTTATATTCCCTGTTGCACTAACGACTGAGTGCCCGGTTTTTTTCGATTATGCGAGTTTTGTATTGCTAATCCGGATATGGGGTTTAATATTTGCACAATAAAACTAAACAATGAAAATGAGTTAAAGTTCTGAATTAACATTATTTTGCACTTTTTTGATATATTGCAGGGGGTGGGTTGCTTAACTTTGATGATTATTTTGACCGTTGGCATATCTGTATAAGAAAAACACCATGCAATAGAGAAAAATTGAAATTTGAATTAGTACCTAATAAAAAAATTACTGTTATGAAAAAAAGATTAACAACACTGTTTATTGTTGCATTGGTTGTTGCCGGCAGCATAGATGCACAGGTACCGGAAAGAGTTCAGCTTCCCGATCCACAAAGGACCGGAGGCATGCCGTTGATGGAAGCACTTGATAAAAGGCAATCGATGCGGAGCTTCAGTCAGCAGGAGTTAAGCAAACAGCTTTTATCAAATATTCTCTGGGCGGCATATGGCATCAACAGGGAAGATGGACGGCGCACAGCTCCTTCTGCCCGTAATTATCAGCCTTTTGATATTTACCTTATAATGGCAGATGGATGGTATATGTACGAACCTGGAGAGAATGCACTGCATAAGCTGGGGAATGATGATCTGCGTGAGGATGCAGGAACTCAGGATTATGTTGCCACCGCACCCCTTAACCTGATCTTTGTCTCCGATTATGACAGGTTACCCGGTTCGGATGATAGTGGCAAGTATATCACTTCATCAACTGATGTAGGTTTCATATCACAAAATGTTTATCTGTATTGTGCCTCTGAGGGTCTGGCGACTGTGGTACGGGGACTGGTTGACAGGGACCTGTTGAAGGAGGTGCTAAGACTGAGGCCTTCGCAGCATGTAGTTCTCGGCCAGTCAGTGGGCTATCCGGGGAATTAAAACGCAACAGGAAACAATATCGTTATTATTCAGAGTAATTCAAAAACTCAGGTCATCAGGGCATGGTCATGTCCTGGCGGGGCTTTGCCCTAAAGGCATTTGTGGTTTAATTTCCGGTTCCTAATGCCTTTTTACAATGCCATAGAACAGGAACATGAGCAGTTGTTCCACCTGCTGCTCTATCTTTTCCGGGCCATCTCTTATAATAATATTGTATTCCAGTCCCTTGATTGCTGTTACAATAGCCACTGTGGCCAGTTCGGTGTTTACCAGCTTGAACCGGTTGTTTCTTACCCCGTCCTTTAGGATGCTTTCGACCATCTTCATCTCCTCTTTGTCATACTTGGTGCGGACCTTGTCGATAAAGGGGAGGTGGTCAAGATAGTTGGTTTTGACAGCAGTGTACAGGTTGATGGACTGGTTAAAAGCCTTCATCCTTGAGATAACATAGATCTTCATCCTCTTGTAAGGATCGGTAATATCTTTTGTTGCCCTGATTATCTCATTCTTGAGGTTCTCGGCTTCACGCTCTACAACGGCCTCAAAAAGTTCCTCCTTGCTGATAAAATAATAATAGAGCGAACTTTTACCCATGCCTGCCTCCTCGGCCACCTTCTCCATCCGTGCCTCCCTGAACCCGTACCGGCCAAATATATTGCCGGCAGCCGTGATAATATTTTCTCTTTTAATATCTTTCTTCATTATCAATAATAAGGATGATCCGGTTACTGTCCTGCCACCATAATCAAAAAATACAGCACTGTTGTCTTACACCCCCGCGAATTTTTCCGGGTCAGCTATCATACAGGCTTTGGAATAAGGGTGCTAAAAATAACACCAAAAAAGATGAGATTCAAATTTTCTACCCTTTTTCGACCCCCGCCGGCTTGAAGTCAAGTTGTTTTTTCTCCAGGTTGGCCCTTGATATCTGAACAGTTATTGTGTCGCCGAGCTGAAAACGCTTATTGT
>SL_3KL_010_SEDDRAFT_10004895_pt1 | contig 12060 bp, 11 predicted proteins | sample SodLakKL_010_SED_2_FD_10381 | JGI IMG/M metagenome (IMG submission 10381)
CTGTTCAAAGCGTATCCGATTTTAAAACCGGCCAGGCGCCCGTTGCAGTGTGCGGTGAGAAAGAAGAGCGGTTCATGATCCAGACGGTTGATAAGCCGATCCTCCCGGAATACGCGGCGATTTAGATCCAGGACGGCATCCAGATGATCAAAACTGTCACGCAGCACTGTGATATCCCCGATTCGGTTTCCTCTATGTGATACTTTTTCTTCCATGTATTTTGACCGTTGTGGGATCAGCGGTATTTTTGAACGGGAACAATCAGCGAAGTGTTTTACGCAACGTTATCCAAATATAATAGCAGTTCCCCAAAAATGCGCGGTTCAGCTGCGTGAAAACCGGCATAGCACCAATCAGACCAGCCACAGATGCGGAGAGATATGAACATCCGGATTCAGCAAATCAATGTAACCGTGGGTGATATCCCTGGAAACGGAGCGCTTGTACGCAACGCGCTAGAGGAGGCGGAAGGTGACGGAGTGGACCTGCTTGTCCTGCCCGAGCTGGTGACCTGTGGCTATCCGCCCATGGACCTTCTGGAGCGCAGATCCTTCCAGAACGCGTTATTTGCATTGAATGAGCGCCTTATCCATGCGACAGGTAACACCGCGCTGCTTTTCGGGAGTATCGGCCGGAACACAGCGCCGCAAGGCCGGCCGATCTATAACATCGCGATTCTTGCCCATCAGGGGAAGGTGGTGGACGTGGTCCGCAAAACCCTGCTTCCCACCTACGATGTCTTTGACGAGTTCCGGTATTTTGAGCCGAACAAGGAGATCCATGTGACCGAATGGGCCGGCAGAAAATGGGGAATCACCATTTGTGAGGACATCTGGAACAACCAGAACGAGTACAACTACCATACCTACGATATTGAGCCGGCTGACGAATTGCGAAAACAGGGAGCCGAGGTCCTGATCAATATTTCAGCTTCGCCCTTCACACGTCGCAAGCCAGAGATGCGCGAGGATATGCTGCAACGCCACGCCCGAAGGCTCGGTATTCCGGTAATCTACTCCAACCAGATTGGAGCCAACACGGAACTTGTTTTTGACGGTATCAGCTCGGTGATATCGGCGGATGGCGAGGTGCTGATGCGGCTGGCAACGCTGGAAGAGGACCGTGGGGATATCCGCTGGCCGGAATCGGGGCCGCCGGTGCCCTTGGACAGCGAATCTGCCTCCAACAGCAAATCTGCCTCGGACAGCGAATCTGTCTCCAAAAACGCATCCACTTCAGAAACCGCAGATACCTCGGACAGCACAGCGGCATCAAAGACCCCCTCCGGCGAAGCGCTGTCGACAGACACTACAAGTCAGACTCACAAGTTGGTACCGTTTCCGGGAACCGAGGAGCGGATTTTCAAGGCACTGGTACTCGGCCTGCGAGACTATGTATCAAAAAGCGGTATGTCCGGACGCGTGGTTCTGGGCCTGAGCGGCGGTATCGATTCAGCACTGACAGCCGTAATCGCAAAAGAAGCCCTTGGTCCGGAACAGGTACTGGGCATCACCATGCCATCCCAATATTCTTCAAAGGGAAGTGTCACCGATTCGGAAAAACTTGCCGGGAACCTTGGAATCCGGATATACAACCTGCCAATAACATCCATTTACGAGTCATTTCTTCATGCACTTGCTCCTGTTTTCGTTGATGTGGAATTTGATGTAGCCGAGGAGAACATCCAGAGCAGGAGCCGTGGTGCCTTGCTTATGGCCGTATCCAACAAATTCGGGCACATGCTGCTCAATACCGGTAACAAATCAGAACTGGCGGTCGGATACTGCACGCTCTACGGGGATATGGCCGGGGGGCTTTCGATACTTTCGGATGTCTATAAAACCGAGGTTTTCAGGGTATCGCGCTGGTTGAATGAGTCTTATTTCCAAAAAGAGGTAATTCCCTCAAGTACCATCGAGAAACCGCCTAGTGCCGAATTGCGGCCGGATCAGAAAGACACCGACTCGCTGCCTGATTATCACATACTTGACGGTATCCTTAAATCCTATATTGAGGATCTGCTCCCGGCAGAGGCTATTGTCGAAGCCGGTTATCCCGCAGATCAGGTGCGGGATGTGATCCGGATGGTCGATCGCAACGAATATAAGCGGAGACAGGCGGCACCGGGGTTAAGGGTCAGTTCCAAGGCGTTTGGATTTGGCCGCCGGCTGCCTATTGTTCAGCGCTGGACAGAAATGAGGTAACAGCTATAAGTTCTTTCGATTGTCACACNTTTACTGTAATTTAACAAGATGTGTCCGGCAGCATTGTATCTGCTGTGTTCGCTTCCACAAATACGTTCATCCATCCGGGTTCCATAACGCAGAATAACATGATTTTCAGAGTATTGTTGACGGTATGTGCTGTCATCCTTGTATCCGGGCCTTTATTTGCCCAGGAACGTGCAAGAAGCATAGAATTCCAAACCGTGGAACCGCTAATGCTTCATGTAAACCGCGCTGAATTTGTGCAAAGTCCCTTTTTCGATCATTCAGAGTCGTATTACCCTCCTTCGATACACCCGGAGCTGACGGAGATGAATAATGAGCGCACCGCTCTGCCGACGGAGCTGCTTCAGCGGCTTGCATACATCTACCGGGTCCATCTGCTCTCTATGGAAGCGCAGATCAATGATGATCCGGTTACTGCCGAGGATTATATCACCGATGCCCTTCATGCCATTCAGACCTTGCTGGATGAACACCCAGAAATCCGCAATAGCCGTCAGTTTGCCGAACTCTACCGCACGGTAATGACGGAATACCAGGAGTTCTATGGCATTACGGATTCGATCGTTGATGTTCAGGGTGAAATATTCGAGGTTCACCGGGAACTGATGATGGCAGAGCAGGAGGATTGGTTCGACAAGCAGATGTTCGTACTTCCGGAAAACCTGGAGATAGGAAAAACGCAAGTCCCTCTTATACGAAACCAGCAGGTGAACAATCACATTGCCTATCTTACAGTACGCCGTCCGGAGATCATGGAGCGCTGGCTTGAGCGTTCGGCCCGCTACTTTCCGATGATGAGGGAAATATTCCGGGAAGAGAATGTCCCGGAAGAGCTTGTGCATCTCGCCATGATAGAAAGCGGACTGGTTCCAACGGCACGCTCCCACGCACGTGCCGTAGGGATGTGGCAGTTTATTTATGCCACCGGTTCCGTTTACGGGCTGGAAGTGAACTGGTGGATTGATGAGCGGCGCGACCCGGTGAAAGCGACACGCGCAGCTGCCCGCCACCTGCGCGATCTGCATGAATACTGGAATGGAGACTGGCATCTGGCGCTAGCAAACTACAATGTAAGTACCAGACGTATGCTCAGTTCGGTCAGGCGCGCCGGCGGTATCCGCAATTACTGGGAAATCTATCCCTTCCTGCCCAGAGAAACCCGGGGGTACGTGCCGGGATTCATAGCCGCCACGCTGGTAGCCATGAATCCGGAAGATTTTGGATTTGAAAAACACTATGATGTCGAGCCCTATGCATTTGACATTGTGGAAATTCAGGGGTCGGTGGATTTGAGTATCCTTGCCGAATGCGCAGGGATCACCACACAAGAGCTGCGGTACCTGAATCCGGAACTGCTCCGCTGGGCAACCCCGCCGGGGAACAATCCCTACCCGCTGAAAATACCGAAAGGATCAAAAGAGGCCTTCATGCTGGCTTACAAGGAAATCCCTGAGGAGAAACGAATTAATAACATCGTGATTCACAGCGTGAGGAGAGGAGAAACCCTGGGCGTAATCGCGAACAGGTACGGTACAACGGTACGCGCTCTGTATCAGGCAAATGAGGGTCTTAGCAGTATCATTCATCCCGGACAGGAACTGGTTATACCCGTACCTGGTGGAAGCAACATTGCCATACGCTCCGATGAACCGTCACGGGCTCAGACAGCGCGGCTGCGTGCGGCATCACAGGCTCCCTCAGCCAATCGGCCCGCCAATTCTGCCGCTGTCACCTACGTGGTAAAATCCGGAGATACAGTTGGCCATATTGCAGAATGGTTTGACACCCAGGCGTGGCGCGTACGCTCGTGGAACAATATCGGCAACCTGATTCGTCCCGGACAGCGTCTTACTATTTATGTGCCGGCGCATCTGCGCGATCAGTATGCCCAGCTTACCAACATGAGTCGGGCTGAGCGCAACAGCTTCTCTGTTTCATCTGCCTCCACAAGAGTAGCCGTCAGCGGCGACGGAGACTACCGGGTCTACACTGTTAGGCCCAACGACAATCTTTCAGTGATCGCTCGCAGTTTCAACACCACTGTTCAGGCCATTCAGAGCCTCAACAACCTTCAATCAACAAGAATCTACGTAGGACAGACGTTACAAATTCCTAACTGATGTATGTTTCGTTTCACCATGACGCCTGTCTTTGATCCATATGCATTTTAACCCACGTTTTGTTCTTATCATGCTGGTTGTGGCAGGTATTGCTGCCACTGGGTTTATCCTGCGCCCGGATCCGTATTTTCTGATCCAGAAAAACTTCAGGATATTCAGCGAAGTTTTCGAAAAAGTCTCCGATTCCTACATTGAAGAGGTAAATCCGGAAAAACTTATCCGAACTGGCATTGACGCCATGCTGAGTGAGCTGGATCCCTACACCGTGTTGATAGACGAGACTGGCAGCAGGCAAATGGACATCGTCACAACCGGTCAGTATGCCGGTGTCGGCCTTGAGGTTGGTGCCCGCGGAGGACAGCTTGTCGTTATAGCACCCATTGAGGGTTACTCTGCAGAACGGCGTGGCGTCCGTGCAGGCGATATCATCAAAAAAGTAGATGACATCGATGTCACAAAAATGACGACAGAGGATTTGCAGAGTCTGCTGCGAGGTGACCCCGGAACCTCGGTGGTTATCACCATCCTAAGGTACGGTATCGAAGAATTGCTGGATTTTGAACTGACCCGGGAGACCATTGAGGTCAAAAACGTAACCTATTACGGGTTGCTTGAATCCGAATCGCGTGTTGGCTATATCCTTTTGAGAAGATTCGCGCAAAATGCCGCCGAGGAAGTTCGGGAGGCGATCCTGGATCTGCAGGGAGATCAGCCTCTCGACGGCCTGATTCTCGACCTCCGGAATAATCCGGGTGGTTTGCTGGACGAAGCCGTCAAGATTATTGACAAGTTTGTCCCTCCCGGAGAACAGGTCGTCTGGACCGAAGGACGTATGTCCCGCGCAAACCAGCAGTACGAGACGTCTGAAGAGCCGGTTTACCCCGAGGGCCCGCTTGTGGTGCTCCAGAACAGCGGGAGTGCCAGTGCCTCTGAAATTGTCAGCGGAGCGTTGCAGGATCTGGACCGTGCCGTGGTGGTTGGAGACCGGAGTTTCGGTAAAGGCCTGGTACAGATCGTTCAGCCGCTATCCTACAACATGTCACTGAAAATCACTACTTCCAAGTACTATATTCCCAGCGGCCGGTCAATTCAGACCACACCCTACCTCACCAGTGAGGAAGCCATGGCTATGGATGAGGTCCCTGACTCGCTTCGCACCCGGCATACTACCCGTGGCGGCCGTACTGTCTTTGAGGGAATCGGCATAGAACCCGATCTGATCGTTCCCCAGCGCTCGCACAGCATGCTGGAAATTGCCCTCTTGCAGAACAGTCACTATTTTTTCTTCGCCAATGAATACACTGCCGGTCTGGATGACCTGGATCCACAACTCGGTCCGGATGATTACTTTGAGATTTTCCTTGAGTACCTGGAAGAACGGGGATTCGAGTACACTACTCGTGCCGAACGACATCTTGATCGATTTAAGGAGTCCCTTGACCCGTATGTCATGGAAACCTCGACAGATCACGTGAATGTGATGCAGGAACTGGTGGCCCTGGAAAAGAAGCGGGAAGAGGAACGATATTCTGAGTATATAAAAAGAGAACTTTATCTCGAGCTGGTTTCCCGGTTCAATGGCAGCCGCGGAAAGATGAAAGAACAATTAAAAACAGATGATGCAGCTCTCAAAGGTGTTGCAATTATTGAAAACCGGGAAAGATATCTTTCCATACTGGAACCCTGAAAAGCATTGCTTAAAGCTGATTTACATATCCATACAACGGCATCGGACGGAAAACTGACCCCGGTTCAGGTGGTTTCACACGCACTTGGCACCGATCTTGACGTTATTGCCATCACCGACCATGACACACTGGCAGGAATTGAAAGCGCAAGAAAAGCTGCTTTGGGGACGCGTCTGCGTATAGTGCCTGGCGTGGAAATCAGCACGCTTTACCATGGACGTGAATGTCATATACTGGCCTATGCCTTTGAGGAAGTGAGCGTACTCGACAAGCTTCTTTCCGAACAGAAAATCAGAAGGGTTGAACGTGCGCGGAACATCATCCAGAAGCTTAATGCCATGGGTTTCAACATCAGCTATGATGAGGTACTTGGCGAAGCCGGCCGTGCATCCATCGGGCGTCCGCACATAGCCCGTGTGATGATAAAAAAGGGATATGCAGCGGATCCTCAGGAAGTATTTATCCGATATCTGGGGAATGAATCAAGCGCATATCATAAAATCGACTATCCCGATGCTGCGGATGTTATCGAAAAGATCCACCTTGCCGGAGGGATTGCGATACTAGCCCATCCCGGAAACTCATACAACTTCATAGAAATTAAAGAGTTGAAGGATTTCGGCCTGGATGGGTTGGAATGTTATCACTCGTCGCATACAAGTGCTCACAAACGGCGCTATCTGACCTACTGTCAGAGCCATGGCCTGATTGCAACCGGAGGTTCCGATTTTCATGGCACCGTTCAGGATTATTACCAGTTCGGGGTGCTTCATATTCCCCTTGAGTCGGACTCACCGCTCCTCCGAAACTCCAGCAACGGAGCCCGCGACCAAACTGAAACATATTCACAAACACTATGCAAGTGAACAAGATAGAAGGTACTTTCAACGTTAAAGGTGTCAAAGTCGGGATAGTGGTATCCCGATGGAACAGTTTTATTACAGAGCGGCTCCTCGAGGGTGCGCTAGACATGCTTAAACGCCACGGGGTTGATGAGTCGCAGATAGATGTCGTATATTGCCCAGGTTCTTTTGAAATTCCCCTGGTTACCTCCAGGCTGGCCGAAAAAGGCAAACATGATGCTTATACGCGGATCCACTCCTCATTTTGATTTCGTTGCCGGAGCAAGCAGCAGGGGTATAGCCGATGTCATGCTGAAGTACCAGATTCCCGTTGGATTTGGCGTATTGACCACGGACTCTATTGAGCAGGCCATAGAGCGTGCAGGTACCAAAGCCGGCAACAAAGGAGGAGAAGCCGCAATGACCGTACTCGAAATGATTTCTCTTTCCGGACAAATTGATTCTCTGTAAGTTCGGAACAAGACAGGCACTACCGTTTGTAAACGAATTATTAAACGATTTTTCTTTGAATACCGAAGAACGAACATCACAACAGCAGACCGCTGAAGACAAAAAGAAGCAGGAGTTCCTCCAAAACAGAGGAGAAATACCCCGACACATCGCCGTTATCATGGATGGAAATGGCAGGTGGGCAAAAAGCCGGGGTAGTGTCCGGATTGCCGGCCATAAAGCGGGTGTGGATTCTGTAAAGGATATCGTGGAAGCTTGCGGTCAGCTGGGGGTCCGGCATCTGACCCTTTACGCCTTTTCAACCGAAAACTGGGGGCGTCCCAAGGGTGAAATAAGTGCACTGATGAAACTGCTCGTACAGTCACTGCGATCGGAAACCCGAAAACTCCACGAAAACGAAATCAAACTGACTTCAATCGGTGATCGTGACCGTCTTCCACCAACCTGTCGTCGTGAGCTCGAAGAGGCTATCTCGTTAACTGCGGAAAACAAGACCATGGAATTGTGTCTGGCACTCAGCTACTCCGGGAGATGGGACATTTGTCAGGCTGTCAGCAGGATCTCACAAAAAGTAAAGGACGGCGAGCTATGTCCGGAAGAGATAACCAATGATGTCATCACAGACCATCTTGCCACAGCACATATCCCGGATCCCGATCTGATTATCAGAACAAGCGGTGAATTTCGGCTGAGTAATTTTCTGCTCTGGCAATCAGCCTATTCGGAACTTTATGTTACCAAAACATACTGGCCGGATTTCCGGAGAGACGAACTGTACAAGGCCCTGGAGTGCTTTCAAAACAGAGAACGTCGATTTGGCAAAGTTTCACCTCCTTTAGAACTTGAGGAATCCCCTCTGGTCATACGATGACAAAAAGTGTTGCGCCATCAGAAATAAAGATTTTGACAAGACGTTCATATACCGTGTTTATTTTTATCCGTACCATATTACTCTCAATTGGNTTTGCCACCCTGCTCAGTGTACCATCTGTGCCTGCGCTCCATGCGCAGTCACTTTCCGGTTCCGAGACAGAGGATTCGGATAGACCCCCTGTGTTTCGTCCGGTGAACCCTTTGGATATGCAGCCAAGGCTCTTTGAGCTGGTTGAGGTCACTGCAACGGGAAGCCAATTCTACAGTCAAACCTTTATTGTAAACGCATCCAACCTGAATGTGGGAAGCAATATCCGGATTCCGGGTGACGACATTCCACAGGCCATCAAAAGACTGTATAACACAGGGCTGTTTTCCGATGTGAAAATCTACAAACGCGAGGTGGGACGGGATGGCATAATCCTGGATATCGAAGTAACGGAACAACCGCGGCTGGAACGCTACACCATTGAGGGTACCAGACGATCCCAGAGAAGGGACCTGGAAAGGAAGATACCATTGTCGCGGGGATTTGCAGTAACCGAATCTGCGAAAGCACAATCTGAAAAAACCATACTCAGGTATTTTGAAAACCGTGGTTATCGCGGAACAACGGTTGAAACGGTAGCATCTGAAACCGATACGCTGCGCAACCGTGTCTCGCTTACCTTCCACGTTGACCGCGGGGAGCGAATTCAGATTCGTACTATTGAATTTGAAGGCAATGAAAGTTTCTCTGATCGCAGACTTCGCAGAAATCTGGGTGATGTCAAACGAAATCGGTGGTGGCGCATTTTCAGCCGGCAGACCTACAGCAATGAAGAGTTTGTAGAAGGAAAAGATGAGTTGCTGGCTTTTTACCGCGAGAACGGTTTCCTTGATGCCCGGGTCGTAGAGGACTCGGTCCATGTGTACTCACGGAGAAGGGACAAGCAGGCGATAGGTGTTTTTCTCAGGATTGATGAAGGACCGCAGTACCGGCTTAGAAACATCGAATGGGAAGGAAATACCGTATACACGGATGAACAGCTGTCCACAGCTCTCGACATGGCCACCGGTGATGTCTTCAATGAAAGAAAATTTGAAGAAAACCTCAGACAGAACCGGCATGAAACCGATGTCACGAGTATGTACCACAATATCGGGTACCTCTTTTTCAATGTGCAGCCCGAATTTGAGCGGGTGGAAGGAGATTCGCTGGATATCACCCTTTTCATGATCGAGGATGACATCGCGACGGTTCGCAAAGTTGAATTTATGGGCAACACCAAAACCCATGATGATGTGGTCCGGCGCACCCTCAGAAACCTTCCCGGTTCCAGATACAACCGTTCGGCGATCATACGCTCCATCAGGGAGCTTGCTCAACTCGGCTATTTTAATCCGGAAGCCATACAGCCCGACCTTGACGTTGACTATGAGAACAAGGAAGTAGATATCATCTACCTTCTGGATGAGTCCATGAGTACCGATAATTTCGAGTTTTCAGGTGGTTATGGCGGACGGCAGTTCGGGCTCATCCTGGCTGCAAGGGTGAATTTCAACAACTTTTCCGCACGGAATATCTTTAACGGTTCCGCCTGGCGGCCACTGCCCAGCGGCGACGGGCAACGTCTCTCAATGGGTGTGCAGTTGACAGGCCGTGGTTATCAGAATTTCAGTTTCGGTTTCCAGGAGCCATGGTTCCTGGGAAGACCCAACTCCTTCGGTATCAATCTTTCCTACAGTCTCTTTTCAGGTGGAAGCGGGACCTTCTTCGGAGCTTCAACTACCCGCCAGGAGATGTTTTCTGGGTCCATTGCCTATGGAAGACGATTGAACTGGCCGGATGACTTCTTCCGCCACATCACCCGTTTGCGCTACCAGTACTTTGATGTGACTGGTTTTGAAAGACTGTTGGGTGGCCAGGCGAGTATCATTTCGATTTCTCAGGAACTGGAGCGTAACTCAACGGACAATCCAATATCACCCAATATGGGGTCTCGCTTTTCCATCAGTGGTGAGGCCGCTCCAAATCTGCCGGGCTTCTCCCAGTATTTCAAACTGGGACTGGACTATCAGTATCACATTCCGGTTGTTGGCAAACTAGTGGCAACATACGGCATGGAGTTTGGTTATATGAGCTGGTTCAGCAGATCCAACCGAAGCCAGTTCCAGCGATTCTACCTCGGTGGCACCCCGCTGCAACAGCAGCAGGTGTTTACCCGTGAAAACATCGATATGAGAGGGTATCCGGGAGGCTTTGAGGGCTCCATTTCACCCTATCGTGATGGTGAAGAGATTGGGGGTACCGTATATAACAAGTATATGGCTGAACTGAGATATCCCCTCGTCAGAACCGAACAGGTGCAGCTTATCCCCTATGCGTTTGTTGAGGCCGGTAATGCGTTTCTCGGCTATAAGGAGTTTGATCCATTTAATGTCAAGCGCTCCGCCGGATTCGGTGCACGTATTTTCATGCCTATTCTCGGTCTCATCGACCTGAGTTACGGCTACCGCTTTGACGGCCTTGAGACACCGGGTGTTAACGCCAATGAATGGCAGTTTTTGTTCAATATTGGAGCCCCGTTCTGATCATGAAAAAACTGTTGCCCATCTTCATCCTTCCACTTGCTCTTGCCTTCTTTGCGGCACCCTCCGCATCGGCACAGCAGAAAATCGGATATATCGATTCCGATATCATCATGCGTGAAATTCCGGAGTATACTGGAATCAGACAGCGGCTTGAGACGATCGCGCAGAACTGGAAACAGGAAATTGATGAAATGCAGGTGGAAATCGAACGCCTGCAACAGGATTTTGAGGCGCGTGAGATCCTTTTTACACCGGATATCAGAAGGCAACGCCAACAGGAAATCGATCAGAAGATTCGTGAACGGGAACAGTATATAAACCGGCGTTTTGGTCCCGATGGCGACTATTTCCGACAGCAGGAAGAGCTGCTGGAACCATTGCAGCAGCGCATCCTTGAAGCAGTTATTAAAGTGGCGGAAAGACAAGGGTTTGATCACGTTTTTGACCGGGCCGGTGACTATCTGTTCCTCTATTCACGCAGGCGCTGGGATATCAGCCGTGATGTGCTGGATGAAATGGGGATTTTCCTGGACGATGATTCGCTTTGATGCCTGATGACACAATTATTGGGTATGGACTTTCGTATTCTATTATGACGTTTTGCAAAAGCACCCGTATTCACCTTATCTTATCAGACTTTTTACGTTAACTGCAAACACACCATGATGAAGTTTTTCACAACAACCATTATTCTCCTGTTCGGACTTACTGTTGCTGCCAGCGCTCAGATGAGGGTGGGATATATGGATCCGCAAGTGGTCCTTGACAACCTTCCGGAGAAAGAGGCCATCGAAAGACAGCTAAACCGGTTTCTGGACAGCAGAGAAGCAGAATTTGAAGAAAGAGCAATTTCCTTCCAGAATATGCTGGCGAGATTTCAGCAGGAAGCACCCAACCTCTCAGAAGAGGAAACCAGACGCCGGCAACAGGAACTGCAAGCACGGGACCGGGAGCTGGAAGAGTTCCAAATGAGAGTGCAACGGGAACTGGAGCAGCGCCAGGCCGAACTGCTGGGACCCATACTGCAGGAAATGAATATCATTATCGAGTCCCTTGCCGCAGAAATGAACCTGGACTACGTCCTCAATGAAGCAACAAGCGAAGGGGAGATGTTCCTTTTGTTCATTTCGGATGATGGCAGGGAGAATCTCAACCTGACTGACCAGGTCATCGCAAGAATGTTACAATAACCATTAAGCAGACATACCTTACAATGAAAAAAGCTTGGATTATTCTCGGATGTTTCCTTTTTATCGGACTT
>SL_3KL_010_SEDDRAFT_10004896_pt1 | contig 12060 bp, 6 predicted proteins | sample SodLakKL_010_SED_2_FD_10381 | JGI IMG/M metagenome (IMG submission 10381)
ATCGACGTCCACGAAGTGCTGGATGCCGCCGCCACCAAGCCGTTCGGCTTCATGAAATTCACTCCAGGTCCCGGCCTGGGCGGACACTGCATCCCCATCGACCCGTTCTATCTGACATGGAAGGCGCGTCAGTACGAACAGAACACCCGCTTCATTGAGCTGGCCGGCGAGGTCAACACCGACATGCCGCGCTACGTGCTGCGCCGCACCATCGAGGCGCTCAACGCGCACAAAAAGTCGGTCAATGGCAGCCGGATCCTGCTGATCGGGCTTGCCTACAAACCCGATGTGGACGATGACCGCGAGTCGCCGACCTACAAGCTGATGGACCTGTATACCGAGATGGGCGCTGATGTGGCCTATTACGATCCGTATGTGCCGGTGATCAAACCCAGCCGCGAGCACGGACACTGGGCCGGCACGCCGTCGGCAACCTGGGACGAGCAGACCGTCTCCGGCTTCGATGCCGTGGTCATTTCCACCAATCACACCGAGGTGGATTACGACGCCCTGGCGCGGTGGTCCGAATGCATCGTCGATACCCGCAACGCCATGAACGGACGTGAGGGGCTCCGGGAAGGGCAGGTCTGGAAAGCGTGACGCCGCAGCAGGGATTCCTGATGGAACCGATGCACTGATCGAATCCTTGCTTCGATCGAAGTTGCCGGCGTTTGCATTTCACTCCGTTTTTTTGATATACTTGGCGGAAGTGAATACAAATCACGCTATCACATCTATAATGACGTCCAAAATACCCCACTTCAGACACAATTCGCTGGCGGCTATTGCCATGGCGGCCCTCATGCTTTTTTCAGCCAGCTTCACGGCGCACGCACAGCAAGCCGGCCACAGGGATGCCCTTCCGGACCTGAATCGCTGGAACGTGCAAATTGTCACCGGCACCTACATGGGCGTGACCGGCGCCGGGCTTACTCCCTATACCGGGTCCCTTGCGAGCAAATCACGCTATTTCAATCCCACCTTCAGGTTTGGAGTCGAGTACATGCCCTCGCTGAATATCGGGATCAAGGCTGCCTATCTCTTTTCCACCATCGAGAACAAGTGCGGCGCCTCGCCATTCAGGAACAATTACCGAATGTTTGACCTGGGAGTAAATATCTATCTGTTCAAGCTGTTTGACGTCACATTCCTCACCGAACGCATCAACCCCTACATCACGCTTCGAAGCGGATATACCTGGAATGATCTGTCCGACATGCGCGAGCGTAGCGATTACAGCTCCCGGAACGGACACTATGGCCTGGGGGCCGGCACCCTGTACCGCATCAACGATCGTATCGATGCCACCATTTCCTATCACCACACTTTCTACAACCCGGGTGTGAATGTGGATGGCCAGCGCACCTCCGGCTCCTATGAAACGCAGCGCCTGGCAGGTTTCATGATTGGAATCTCGGTAAACCTTGGCAGCTCTGACCGGCAAAGTGCCCGCTGGTTCCGCCGGGTGCGCCAGGGGCCCCAAAACCTGATCTTCATCTGAGGTGACAGCGTAATATCGGTGCGAAATCCCTTCTTTGCATGCCGGAAACTGCCATAAAACGTTGTTACGGCACGCTTTTAATATCAAAGTATTCAAACACTGCACGCTGCCGCCCTGGCGCTTTTTTTCCACTCCCGCCCGTTTGTTATTGTCTCATCGTCATACTATATTCTGGTGAGTCGTACGATATTCAGTAAAAACGTAATTGAAGTGTCACTCACTTTGATTTTTAGTGTCATAGAGATTGTCTGATTGCTTTGTTGTAGTTTGTAATTGAGCTGGATTTGCCGAAAACCCGGCTTTAGCGGGTTTTTCAAATACACATTACCAAACCGGAACAAGTGTTTAGAATTATTTTATAGCTGCGAGCACTCACTCAGGAACCGACATTTTCCATACTAACTCCACAGCCATGAATATTTCAATGGTATCACATCCTATGATATCACATCCTGCGGTATCCCGCCTTTCCTCCCGCGCACTCAGCATCATGCTTGCACTCACTCTTGCCGCGATAGTTGTTCTGCCTGCAGAAGGATTTTCGCAGGACCGCGACCAGGTCCCGCCGCGGCCCGAGCTTCGCAACTGGAGTCTCCAGGTGTATGGCGGATCCTTTGTGGCCCGCAACGGCTCGGGATTCACCCCGTTCTCCGGCACAACAGGAGTCAATTCCGGATGGATCAACCCCGCATTCGGAGCCGGTATCGAGTACATGGTGACACCATCACTCGCCATGAACCTGCGCTACACCTATGCTATTGTGGAAAACGACGAGGACTTGTTGTCTTATGAGAACACATACCAGTCGCTGTCCGCCGGCCTGAGCGTCTATCTGCTCAACCTCACCATGCTGGACAGGGGGCACTCCTGGTTCAATCCGTACATGTCCCTGAATATCGGCTATGGTCAGACGGAATGGTCCAATCTTGACGGCTTGCCGGACAGTGACGTTACCCATGGTCACTATGGGTTCGGACTTGGAACGCGCATCCGGCTCAGCAGCGCCCTGGATCTCTCCCTGGACTACATGTACCAGGTCTTCAGCCCCGGCCACAATGTCGACGGCTATCCCAATATCACCGGATCGTATGATAAGGACCGTTTGACCGGCTTTATGGGCGGACTCGTATTCAACATGGGCAGCTCAAGGCGTCCGCACGCCCGGTGGTACTCGCCCGTACCGGCCACGCAGGAGTGGCGGAGAAGTGTGGATACGGCCGTTGCCGGACGCGAAGATGACTGGGACCAGATTCTCAGCGACCTGGAGCGGCAGGATGCCCGTCTTTCGCAACTCAACCAGGAGATGCAGGAAAAAGCCGGCCAAAGAGATGTGGACCAGATCCGCCGCACCCTGCAAATGCTGGAAACCCAGGTCAGCGAAATGGGATCGCAGTTTGACCGGGACATTCAGCGCATAGATCGCATCCACGATGCGGCCGGCATTGCGCACCTGACCCGGACCCTCGAGCCGGGCTTCTATGTTCAGACCTATGCGGCAAGAAGTGCATGGCGGACCCAGCGCGCCATGGAAATGACACGGGACGGCCTCGCACAGCGCGGTTACGAAATCGACCAGCTCTCATTTTTCGTCTACCAACTGATGAACGGGCTTTACACCGTACAAATCGGCAATCTGAACAGCTTTGAGGAAGCTGATGACGTACTTACAGGCATTCTCGGTGTTTTCGACGACGCATTCATCCACCAGCACGAAATCCGGCGTTAATCTTGCGCAACCCGCCAAGCCACAGCACAAAACAACCCGGTAATCAACAACACGAAGCTCCATGAACATTCTGGTTACCGGCGCTGCCGGTTTTATCGGCTTTCACCTGTCCAGACGCCTGCTGGATGACGGTCATACCGTCACCGGCCTCGATAACCTCAACGACTACTACGACCCCCGCCTCAAACGGGATCGCCTCAAACAACTGGGGGTGGATGCCGGGGGGGATGCGGATCCCGCCGATACCGGCGCCGCCTCTGTTACCGCCGGAAGGTTCCGGTTTGTGCGCATGGACCTGGCCGACCGCGATGCCATGACAGGCCTGTTCGAAGAGAGCGGCTTTGAGGCCGTGGTCCACCTGGCCGCCCAGGCCGGCGTGCGATACAGCCTGCAGAACCCGTATACGTACATTGACAGCAACATCACCGGCTTTCTGAATATCCTGGAAGCATGCCGCCACCATCCCGTTTCGCACCTGGTCTACGCCTCATCCAGCTCGGTCTACGGCGCCAACACACGCATGCCGTTCTCGGTGCATGACAATGTCGACCATCCCGTATCGCTTTACGCCGCAACGAAAAAGGCCAACGAGCTGATGGCGCACACCTACAGCCATCTCTACGGCGTCCCGTCCACCGGACTGCGGTTCTTCACTGTTTACGGCCCCTGGGGACGGCCCGACATGGCGTTGTTCCTGTTCGCCGAAGCCATGACCTCGGGCAAACCGATCGATGTGTACAACCATGGCAATATGGAGCGCGATTTCACCTACATCGACGATATTATCGAAGGCATTGTCCGCCTGATTCCCCGTCCGCCCAAGGGCAACTCTGATTGGAAAGGGGATGCTCCCGACCCGGCAACCAGTTTCGCTCCGTACCATATCTTCAATATCGGCCACAACAAGCCCGTAGCCCTCATGGATTTCATCGGCGAGCTGGAAAAGCAGCTGGGCGTGACCGCCGAAAAGAACATGATGGATATCCAGCCCGGTGATGTGCCGCGCACCTGGGCCGACGTGAACGACCTGTTCGAATACACCGGCTGCCGGCCAAAAGTGGCCGTTCCCGAAGGCATCGCCGCGTTTGTGGCCTGGTACCGGGACTACTTCGGAAAATGAGCCGTGCACGTTTCGGAAAAGGAGCCTTACAAGTGTTTTTTTGTGATTTTTTTCGCAAGTTAGGTTCAGTTTCATTCAACCCATCAGGACTTTTAACCATCAGGACTTTTAATACATTGGCTCATGAAGTACTCATGCAGATTCCCGAAGCGATTGCCCTTCCCGAAAACGGACTATAAAGGCTGGTCGCATTCCACACTTGTCGTTATCACGGCCTGTATGGTACTGGCCGGATTTGTTTCCCTTTTGCCGGCGACCTCTTCGACCGTTATTGCCATGCCCGGCACCACGAACACGATGGCCCAGAACCTGCCCAGGGGCGAGATAAGCCATCCCGCACCGTCCCCATCCAACCCCGACATCATCGCTTACACCAAAAAGGACGGCAACCGGCACTATCTGCACCTGCATCATGTAGCGACGGGAGTGGATGAACGGATTGTCCACCAGACGCGGCGCGAGCAGACCATCCAGAGCCGGATTCGCTCGGTAACGCGCAACCGGGTGGAATCGTTGATGCAGGAAGCAGGCCTGCCATCCGGTTATTTTGAGGGGGATTTCGTCTGGCGGCCGGGACTGGATCAGTTCGGTTACCAGTGGTTCGCTTTTGTTGCCACACAGGCAGGGAAAATACAGCTGCACCTGGGCTACATCACATCCGGCGAAACCCTGCGCACCGTGGTTTTTCCGCTCGGATTTGGCAATGTGGTCACCAACCCCGCCTTCTCTCCGGATGGAAGCGCGCTCGTCTTCTCGGTCGATGGGCAGCTGCATATTGAAACGGATATCGGCAAGGTAATCCGAAAACGTGATTTCCGGCGCATGCAGCCCCGGCGAATAACGGGCCATACCAGCGGCAGCTATTTTCCGTCATGGTCGGCCGATGGCAGCATGATCGCCTACCAGTCGCGCCCCATCGACGGCAGGCGTGCCGGGTATGAATCCATCTTTGTGATGGATGTGACCTCTCTGACCGAAGGACGGCTGCCCTCTTCGTTCCGCGTGTCAATAGATGACGAGGATGGAGGGCTGTTCCACCACTTGCGTCCGTCATGGGACCCGATCCGGTAAATTCCTGGCATGGTATGAGCAATCAGAGCTGGCAGCGGAGCTGCCCGAGGAAGAACCCGAAGCTGAAGCCGAAACAATCCGGAGCAATGAAGATGAAATCCCGCTGCAGACGTATCCCGAAATAAGGATTCGCCTGGTCCGTGTTGAATTCGACAGCAACCGGAACGCCTGGGTCGGCTTGCCCCTGCAACGGGCGGCACGGCGATTTTTCGCGGAACCGGTATACGCTTTCCAGAGGAGCGCTCCTCACTGGACTACCATCGAATACGACCGGCGTCCGGCAGATGGCATCATCTGGGTACGGTACGCTCCCGACCTGGATCATCCGCTGCATTTTTCCCATCTGGACTACTACTCCGACAACCGCCAGGATTTCAGCTTTAACATGTTCAGTTTCAGCAACCGGTTCCAATGGCTGGAACGCACGAGCCGGAATCGCTATCCAGCAGCTGCCCGGGCCGGAGGTCATACCCGCTATGTCTATGTCGCGGAACACGACGGTCGCAAGGAACTAATGGTGGCTGACCGGCAGGCCACCGAAATGAGGCCGGTCATCCGCAAGGAATTCAACGAAGTTTCGGCTGTGATCCGCGGCGGATTGTATCCCGGACTGGGCCACTTCCATATCGGTGAAAATCGCAAAGGCGCCTGGCTTACGTCCACCTTCAGCGTCCTGGCAGGGGCCACCGTCACCACTGCGGTGCTCCGGTACCTTAATGATGAGGCCAAACCCGACAATAACATTCTTATCCCGCTGGGAGCTGCCACGGGAATCACGTGGACCTTCGGCATCCTGAATCTTCGAAGCCAGTTTCCCGCATACCGGGAAGTGCCCGTTCTCAGTACCTTCGAGGGGTATCGGGAGGATATCATCCATGATCATCCGTATGGTTATGACCGTATAAATGCTCCTTCCAGAAGGGATGCCATGATGCTTTCAGCCCTCTATCCCGGCCTTGGACAAATCTATATCGGCGAGCGAAACAAAGGTTACGCGTTTGCCCTGACCTTCACCGCACTGGCCGGATCCAGCCTTGCAGGTGCCGCATACAGGTATCACTACCCCGGGCAGACTCCCTCGAACGAGGTGCTTATCGGCTTGGGAGCTGCGACTGTCGGAATCTGGATTCTCAACCTGGTCGATCTTCAACAGTCGTTCAGCAACTCGTTCTTTGCCGCAAATGTTCCTGTGGACGGGGCTGGTTCCACATCGCAGACATCTGCCAGAAGAACGGAGATCGCAGTGGCTCCGCGAGTTGAATACTTGCGGATTGGAAATGATGCTTACAGGGAGTACGCATCGATAGGATTATCGTTCTCATTTTGATAACCGGACAATCTGGTAACCGGGCAATCTGGCAACCGGGCAATCTGATAACCGGACAATCTGGTAACCTGATAATCTGGTAACCTGATAACCTGATAATTTGAGCGCAGAGAGCAGGCAGCTGGCTCGCGTTCGCACATCAGCGAACCTGACGGACTGTGAGCTGAAAATTGGCGGCGTTATCTGCATCTGCGGAGACGGGACAGTCTGAAGTCAGTACCTCAGTAAGATGCATTGCCCCACCGGACACCAATCAGGAAGCCGGTATGCCGTGCCAATTGTCCCGCATCCAGGCTGAGGGCAAGCGTCAGGCGCAGATCGTTCAGGGGGGATTGCGGGTCGGAAGTGAATCTGCGGTCGAACCAGGGGAGACGTCCCGAGAGCTCCAGCATGGTATGGTACTGTACCGGCTTGTCGGCAAACGGAGCGTCGGGATCGATGATCCGGTTGAAGATATCTATATTGTCGTAGGTTCCCTGGTGGCGTGCCCGGGTGACCATCAGCCGGTAACCCGTTAAAAAACGCCCCATTGCCGCAATGGGAGCTGCATCTGCATCCGACAGTCCCATAAGATCACCCTCCAGGCCGATGTGCCACGCCTGCACCCGGTTGCTCACAAACCGGCGCCAGGTGAAGTCACCGTCGGGATAGTAAAACCGTCCGCGCGCCTGCTGCAGCAGAAGCGGTGTGCCCATGCTGAAATCGCGGTAGGTCCACCCGTTGCGGTAGATGTAGTGGTTGTAGTACTGGTCGCGCCCGCCGAAATTGTAGGGATAGTCTGGTCCGAAATAGGGTTCGTCGGGATCGTAATACGGATCGTCAGGGTTTTCGGGAGGATCCGTCGGTCCGGGTCCGCTCTGCCAGATGGTGCCCAGATATTCCACCAGGATGGTGCGTATCCACCGGTTTTCACCGCTCCCGTACGCATTGCCAGCAACGCTGCTGCCGGCACCTCCATTAATACCGCCGGTACCATTACCGCCGGCACCTCCATTACCACCGCTCTTGCTGCCGATTCCACTGCCCGAGCCGTCAGGGACGGATTTACCAGAGCCGCTCGCGAGACGGCTTCCCGGCCGGATGCGCAGGCCATTCAGCCCGTCGCGGTTGTGGTAGAACCGCATTCCGCTGCCATCCTCAAAAAAGATCTGCCGGTAGGCGTCCCACTCCATGCCGAAGAGTTCCCAGCCAAGCCCGAACTCGATGACGCCGAGGTGATCCCCGATGGCATTGTCCACCCACTGCTGGAAATCGGTGGCGGATTCGTGAGAAGGATCGGCGCCGCGGCCGAACACCACGCGCAGGTAGTCTTCAAAACGGGCCGGGGCCGGACCCAGCTCGGGATGTGTGCCGCCCCACATGGCGAAGTGGGTGAACCCGCCCTGCAGGCGCACGGGCCAGTCGCTGCGGGTCCGCAGGAAGACCGCCTTCTCGTGCAGCCAGGGATCGGAGGTGAAGCGGTCATCATCCAGCCAGCCATGGGAGTAGAAGCCCTTGATCTCGAGGTGACGGAACGTGAACGGGATCGGGACGTAATGCGGGATGCCGGCCGTGACGCGCGGAAAAGGGGCGTAGTTTGGACTCATGCCCATGGATCCGGTCGAGAGCGGATCATAGGCGAACCCGGTGGTGTAGGATCGTCGTCCCCCCGTCACCTGAAACGGACCATATCGAAGCTGCACGAATGCCTCGTAAATGCGGGTTTCGCCGGACCCGGGTTTGGCGATGAGTTCAAGTCCTGCCCGGTAATCCGGCTTCCAGGTATACCATCGGGTGTAGCGGCGGGGTTCTTCGCGGTCGGGCGGACCGAAACCGGGGAGGTGGCTTTGGCCGGGGCCGGTCGCGTCCGGGACCTGATTCGGGGAGGTCGGTTTGGCCGGGTACCCTCTTCCAATTTGTCTGTTGGATGCGTGCCGCCAGTCGGTGACCAGCCGGGCGCCCATCCATCCGTCGCTCCGCTGGTCCAGAAGCCGTCCGCCGCGATGTGACACCATCCAAAAAGGCATGCGCCGGGCCGATCCCAGGGCCGCGGCCATATCCACCTGCCAGAACAGTTGCGGAATCAGGGATGGGGACGATGGTTCGGGATTTGTCGTTTCCGCACCTGCACTGGCCGCATCCACAGTAATCGCATCCACAATGGCCGTATCCACACTGGCCGTATCCACAGTAATCGCATCCACACTGGCCGCATCAGTAAAACTCGCATGCTTGCCGGTCCCGCTTGCATCAGACACCGCCGGGAATGTCAGAAGCGACAGCAGCAGCAGGGAAGACAGGGCAGACAGGGACTTCAGCAGAAAGTGGTAGCGCATGCAGAGTGATAAAGGGGATGAAATCAAAAATCAGGGCCCTTTCGCCGGGGCTTTGTGTGGAAACAGAATGAATTTTTGCAAATTACATGTTTTCGTTCAAAACTTCAGGCAATTTCAATGTCCTGACGCATTTTTCCTGCAAATATGATACCTTTGGAGGCATAGTCCGGAACATATTTTTTTCTAAATTTAGCAAAGTTGCCGTATGCTTGTTGATCTGATCGCTGGAGCGCGACCCAATTTCATGAAAATCGCCCCTGTAACGCATGCCATCCGGCAGGCGCAGCTGGAGGGGGCCGGCATTTCATTCCGCATTATTCACACCGGTCAGCATTACGATCAGAATATGAGCGGCAGTTTTTTCGAGCAGCTGGGCATTCCCGAGCCGGACCATAACCTCGGAGCGGGCGGCGGGACACAGGCCGAGCAGACCGCGGCCATCATGACCGGCTATGAACGGCTGCTGATGGAAGGTCCGCGTCCGGATATCTGCATTGTGGTGGGCGATGTCACATCCACCATGGCCTGCTCCATCACCGCAAGAAAACTGGGCATCCGCGTGGCGCATGTGGAAGGGGGGATACGATCGCGCGACTGGACCATGCCCGAGGAGATCAACCGCGTGGTCACCGACAGCATCACCGACTATTTTTTCACCACCTCGGAGGTGGCCAATCGCAATCTGGAGTCAGAGGGGGTGTCGCCGAACCGTATTTTTTTCGTCGGCAACACCATGATCGACACGCTGCACACGCAGCTGCCGCATCTGCGCGAGCCCGGACTCGTTTCGGAATTCGGGTTGCAGAAGGGACGCTATTTTGCAATGACGCTGCATAGGCCAGCCAACGTGGACCAGGAACAGACCCTGAAAACCCTGATCGAGAACATCATGGCCAGCACCGGCGGGCAGCCGGTCGTCTTTCCGGCACATCCGCGCACGCGGATCATCCTGGACCGGCTCGGGATATCCCATCCCGACCTGCACATGACCGAACCGCTGGGATACCTCGAATTCATCTGGCTGGTGCGTCATGCCCGGGCGGTGATCACCGATTCCGGCGGCATCACCGAGGAAGCTACCGTCCTGGGTGTGCCGTGCCTGACCCTGCGCGACAATACCGAACGGCCAGAAACGGTCACCGTCGGCACCAACGAATTGATAGGCACCGATCCGAAAGCCATTGCCCCTGCGCTGAAACAGCTTCTGAGCGGCAAGTGGAAAAAGGGAAAGATTCCAGAAAAATGGGACGGCAAAACGTCCGGACGCATTGTTTCGACGCTGCTGGTGCTGCACGGTTCCGGAAAGCTGGCGCCGTTCCGGCCTTTCCGCGACGATTCGCTGCTTTTCCGCCAGGACAAGTTTCAATGAAACTGATGCAGAAACGGATCTTCTCACATGGAGGTTTCACCCACTGATTTCTTTTTGTTGGCCGCGGGATAGTATAGCAGGTAGCGTTGATTGCAGCACTCCACATGGATGACAGGAATGATCCGGCTTAAAACCCGGTGCCAACGTTTTCTTTTGATGCGATCCATGACGTAACCGCATTGCCGACAAACACGTTGGAAAGTGAACCGGACCATGGGATGTATTATTGCGTTGCAACTGCCTCCATAATCAGAGCTGAGTTGCCTGATTCTCTATAATTTAACAGATTACAGCGAACCGATTAACCCGGATCGTTGTTAGAGGATACTACCTTTTTAGTTACATTTCAAAATATGTCGACTAACAGACCTGTCCCATGCAGAAGGATCATTCAACATTGACAGACCGGTTTCGTGCCGGCCATGTGCGCTTTCTGGTTTTGCTGTTGTTTTTGGCACTTGTGCTGCCGGCCGGATGCCTGCTGGAGGAGGCCCGCGAGATTTCGCAATCGGAACCGGATGCCCCCGAGTCGTTCCTGCTGTCGTGGCAGCGTGATCCCACATCCACCATGACCATCGACTGGTATCCGGTCCCCGGCTCGCAGCCTGACATGGATTACCGGCGGAGGGGAGGAGGGGATTGGACAGAACCCGGTGCTGAAGCGGCGGGCGCAGGTACGCATGCCGTGCTGGAATACCGACGGTTGGGGGAGGAGGACTGGACGGAAACTGCCGGAGAGTTTGTTCTGGTTCCCGGCACGGATTTCGGGTTCCGGCGCACCGAACTGACCGGGCTGCTCCCCGACCAGCGGTACGAGTTCCGCTTCAACATGCAGCCGCCGGTCTACCAGTTTCGCACCATGCCCGAGCAACTGACACGACCCATCCGCTTTGTGGCGGGCGGCGACGTGATGCATCACGCCGGGTGGATGGCGAGAACCGCGGCCAGCGTCATGCGCACAGAGGGCGCAGACGAGCTCGATTTTGCCGTGATCGGCGGCGATCTGGCCTATGCCGATGGCATCGTGCGAAAATTAGGCCGCTGGTACGATTACTTCCAGGTCTGGAGCGAGGAAATGATCACCCCGGACAATCGCGTCATTCCGCACATCGCGGCCATCGGCAATCACGAAGTCAGACAAGGGTATATCTACAACTACACCCCGGATGAGTACGAGCATCCCGAATTTGTCCGCCGGGAGGCGCCCTATTTCAGCACGTTCATTCCCTTTCCNGGTCCGGATGCCTACGGTGTGCTTGATTTCGGTGATTACCTGAGCCTGTTTCTGCTGGATACGGGACATGCCACGTTCATCGATGGCGAGCAGACCGAATGGCTGCGGCGCGAGCTCTACCAGCGTGGCCGGGTGCGGCACCTGATACCGGTCTACCATGTGCCGGCCTGGCCATCATTCCGGGATTTGGACGGATTCCTGGTCTCGAAAGTCCGCAGCAACTGGGTGCCTCTGTTTGAACAGTACGGCGTGCGGCTGGCCTTTGAAAACCATGATCACACCTANAAACGCACCCATCCCATCCGCGACGGCCGGATCGACGAGACCGGCATCCACTATATCGGCGATGGCGCCTGGGGCGTGCGCACCCGGCAGATCCGCACCTTCGAAGACGGCA
>SL_3KL_010_SEDDRAFT_10004897_pt1 | contig 12058 bp, 7 predicted proteins | sample SodLakKL_010_SED_2_FD_10381 | JGI IMG/M metagenome (IMG submission 10381)
CGGAAACACGGTGAACAACGACCCGGACCGGCTGGGTGTCTGGCTTCGTCAAGCCGATGGAACCAATGCCCTGACGGAAGCAGGGGCCAGCCATGGGGATCCAGGGGATCCCTTTCCGGGGTGTATCAAGGACGACTACTGGGACTACTTCAGGCCCAGCGTTCCCTGCGTCCGGACCAACACGGAGTTCCACTTCGGGAGTGACCCGGCGGCCCGGACCCACGATGGCCAACCCTTCGGTGCCACCCTCACCGGGATCGAGCTGGTGGGGGCGGAGCCCTACGATATCCGCTTCGACCTGGTGACCCGGTTCAGCCGGGTGACGCTGGCCAGCCAGGGGGACGAACACCCGGGAGGTATCTCCTCCTTCATCGTGGATGGGGAGGCCCGGGATGGGGATCCCCTGGTCATCGAGGCCGTCCCCTTTCAGCGCCTCGTGCTGGAGGCCCCGCCGGGGGAGGAGATTGAAGAAGGCGTCCGGGTGGGATTCCAGGGCTGGTCCGATGGAGAGGAGCGAATCCGGGAACTGGTCGTTCCCCTGACCGACACCACCCTCCTGGCCAGTTACGGGGAGACGGAAGTGAAGGTGAGCTGGACGGCCCAGGCAGAGAACGAGGTGGACGGATCCAACCAGGACGTGGCGCCCGGCCAGCTCAGCACCAACCCTTCGTCCCCTGACCTCTGGTTTCCCCAGGGGAGCGTGGTGGAGGTAGAGGCCCGGGCCACCCCCGGGTTCACCTTCTCCCAGTGGACCGGCGTCCTGGCCGGGCGTGAGAATCCGGTGACGCTGACCCTGGATGAGCCTGTGGCGCTGGAGGGAGCCTTCCGGTTCATCTACGCCGTGGAGGAGCCCGAGGGGCCCTTTACCCTTCCAGCCGCCGAGCCTGGAGAGATCCGACTCCAGGTCACCGACGGATCGGCCCCGGTCCAGTGGTCGGTGGTGGAAGGTGAGCTGCCAGCCGGACTGGTGTTGCGACAGGAGCCGCAGGCGGGAATTCAGGGTGTCCCCATGGAAATGGGAGCGACGACCCTGACGATCCAGGCCCGGGACGCCCAGGGGTTGGAAGCCCGGGCCCAGGTGGTCCTGGAGGTGGGGATCCCCCGGATCGGGGTGGGCGACGTCATGGCCCCCTTCCTGGGTGGCGGAGGTGAACTGAGCTCTGCCCAGAAGGAGTTCCTGGATCGGGAAGGGAACGCAGACGGAGCCTATGACGTAGGCGATGCCCGCCGCTTCCTCCGGGAGCATCCTGAGCTTCCTGAGACCCGTCCGGGCCCAGTGGCGGAGAGGGGGGCGGCCAGGAGCAACCCATGGCTGGCCGGTGGAGGCCCCACGCCCCCCACCCTCTGGCTTTCCTTCTCCGCGGCTGAGGAAAGGGCTGGCTCCCGAAACTCCGGGGACGGCACATCGAATCCGGAGGATGGCGCCCGGAACCCTGAGGACGGAATCCGGAACCCTGAGGATGAGACATGACAGGCGATCTCCGTTGCAGGAGAAGAAAGGCGGGCTCCGGGAGCCTGGGATTGGGATCCATGCTTCGCGCCATGAGTCTGGTGGCCGTGGGAGCAATCCTGCTGGCCCTGGGGGGGTGCGATGGGGATCCCTCAGGGGAAGGGGACTGGACGGTGGGGATCCAGGGGCCCGGGGAGCCCTATGGAGCCGCCGTGGTCATGGTGTCAGGGGAAGGGGTCCTGGAGCTCCGCGCCGGCCAGGGGACCCAGGTCTGGAGTCGGGAGGTCGGCGAAAACACCTTCCGAGCCGTAGTCATCCAGGACGACGACGGGGGGAGTGCCAGCTTCCGGATCCGGGTGCGGGACGTCGGTGGCGCCGCGCCTGCCATCACCCTCCTGGAGTTGGCGGACAAGGATGACGAGCCGGTGCCGGTCTCCGGCGAGCATCGCCTCCGCCTTCGGAGGTAGGACCGGCGTCCGGGTTGATTTCCCGACCCGGGAACCCGAGTTTACCGGCCAACTACGACAGTCAGGGGCCGTCTCCCTCAGGGGGGGACTGTACCCTATCTCCTGCCTGTATCCGGCTCGTGCATGAGCGGAGGCAGGAAGGACCGACAACCCTCCGGGAAGGGCGGCAGCCAATGACCACGGCAACCTGGATCACCATGATCGTCATCCTCACCTTCGTCTGGGGTGGCTGCATCCTGGCCATTGCGACGGCCATCCGGAAGGAGTCGGACAAGCCGAGTTGATCGGCAGACTCCATCTACCCCGACACTGCTCCACCCCTTCTGGATGACGCCACGTGCCTAGACGCGACGACCTCGACACCATCCTGATCCTGGGTTCTGGCCCCATCGTCATTGGCCAGGCCTGCGAATTCGACTATTCCGGTACCCAGGCGGTCCGAGCCCTGAAGGAAGAGGGCTACCGGGTGGTGCTGGTGAATTCCAATCCGGCCACCATCATGACGGATCCGGAGTTGGCGGATCGCACCTACATCGAGCCCCTCACCACCGAGTGGGTCACCCGGGTCATCGAGAAGGAGCGGCCCGATGCCATCCTCCCCACCATGGGGGGACAGACGGCCCTCACCATCGCCATGGAGCTCCACGAACAGGGAATCCTGGACACCTATGGAGTGGAGCTCATCGGTGCCAACGCCCGTTCCATCGCCATGGCCGAGGATCGGGAGGAGTTCACCGAAGCCATGGGGCGGATCGGGCTGGCCGTTCCCCACGGAGGGTTCGCCGGAACCTTTGAAGAGGCGCTGGAGATCGTGGAGGACACGGGCTATCCGGCCATCATCCGACCCTCCTATACCCTGGGGGGAACCGGTGGCGGAATCGCCTACAACAAGAACGAGTTCGAAAAAGCGGTTCGGAAGGGACTGGACGCTTCCCCCATCACGGAAGTCCTCATCGACCGATCGGTGATCGGGTGGAAGGAGTACGAGTTGGAGGTGGTTCGAGATGGTGACGACAATGTGATCATCATCTGCTCCATCGAGAACTTCGACGCCATGGGAGTCCACACGGGTGACTCCATCACCGTGGCTCCGGCACAGACCCTCTCGGATGTGGAGTACCAGGCCATGCGGGATGCGGCCATTCGCATCATCCGGGAGATCGGCGTGGAGGCCGGAGGGTGCAACATCCAGTTCGCCGTGAGCCCTGAGACCGGAGAGCTCCTGGTCATCGAGATGAACCCCCGGGTCTCCCGTTCGTCGGCCCTGGCCTCCAAGGCCACCGGCTTCCCCATCGCTCGGGTGGGCGCCAAGCTGGCAGTGGGATACCGGCTTCACGAACTCCCCAACGACATCACGAAGACCACCCCGGCCTCCTTCGAGCCCACGTTGGACTACGTGGTGGTCAAGTTCCCCCGCTTCGCCTTCGAGAAGTTTCGGGAAGTGGATCCCACCCTGGGGGTCCAGATGAAGGCGGTGGGAGAGACCATGGCCATCGGCCGAACCTTCAAGTCTGCGTGGCAGAAGGGGCTTCGGGGGCTGGAGATCGACCGCCCCGGCTGGGTGCGGGGAGAGACATTGGAGGACGACGGTCTCACCGCCCAGGACCGGGACTCGCTCCTGGCTGCCCTCCGCCGGCCTACCACTGAACGACCCTTCCAGCTCAAGCGGGCCATGGAGGCCATCCTGGCCTGGACGCCCTCGGGGGATGAGCAGCAGGACAAGACCAACCGTCCCGCCACCATGGACGAGATCCACCAAGCGACCTGGATCGATCCCTGGTTCCTGGACCAGCTCCTGGAGATCGTGGAGATGGAGGTGTGGTATGGGGAGCTGGATGAGGTCACCCCGGAACACCTCCGGTGGATGAAGCGGCAGGGCTTCTCCGACCGACAGCTGGCCGACCTGAGGGGTGAGACGGAGGAGGCGGTCCGGGAACGGCGCTGGGAGCTTGGGATCCGGCCCACGTACAACGTGGTGGACACCTGTGCCGGTGAGTTTCCGGCAGAGACGCCCTACTTCTACTCCTCCTACGAGACGGAGGACGAGGCCGAGCCCTCGGATCGGGAGAAGATCGTCATCCTGGGAAGTGGTCCGAATCGGATCGGCCAGGGGATCGAGTTCGACTACTGCTGCGTCCAGGCGGTCCTGGCTCTCCGGAAGGCCGGGTACGAGACCATCATGGTCAACTCGAACCCGGAGACGGTATCCACCGACTTCGACATCTCGGACCGGCTCTACTTCGAGCCTCTGAGCCTGGAAGACACCCTGGAGATTCTCCATCGGGAGCAGCCCAAGGGGGTCATCGTCCAGCTTGGAGGGCAGACGCCCCTGAATCTGGCTGAAGGGTTGGAGGAGGCCGGAATCCCCATCCTGGGGACTTCGGTGGACGCCATCGACCGGGCCGAAGACCGGGAGCGCTTCGAGCAGGTCTGTCGGAAGATCGGGGCTCTGGTTCCCCCCAACGGGGTGGCCACCTCCCTGGACCAGGCGCTGAAGGTAGCCCGGGGAATCGGCTTCCCGGTCCTGGTCCGTCCCTCCTACGTCCTGGGCGGGCGAGGGATGGAGATCGTCTACGATGAGGAAGCTCTGGAGGACTACTTTGCCCGGGCGGTGAAGGCCTCTCCGGATCACCCGGTCCTCATCGACCGGTTCATCGAGGACGCTTTCGAGGCTGATGTGGACGCCCTGGCCGACGGTACCGACGTGGTCATCGGTGGGATCATGCAGCACATCGAGGACGCCGGCGTCCACTCGGGGGACTCGGCCTGCGTCCTTCCNCCGTATCGGTTGGAGCCCGAGGAGCTGGACAAGATCCGGGAGCTGACGCGGGCCTTCGCCCTGGAGCTGGGCGTCGTGGGGCTTCTGAACATCCAGTACGCCATCCGGGACGGGAAGGTCTACGTCCTGGAAGTGAACCCCCGGGCCTCCCGCACCGTCCCCTTCGTGAGCAAGGCCACCGGGGTTCCCCTGGCGCGGTTGGCCGCTCGGATCATGGCCGGAGAGAAGCTGGCCGACCTGGATGTCCCGGCCGAGCCCGAGGTGCCGGGAGTGGCGGTGAAGGAAGCAGTCCTTCCCTTCAATCGCTTCGACGTGGACATCCTCCTGGGTCCGGAGATGCGCTCCACGGGAGAGGTCATGGGATTCGACGACTCCCTGGGGATGGCCTATGCCAAGGCCCAGGCGGGGGCCTACAACGTTCTCCCCAAGGAGGGGGGCACCATCGTGGTCACGGTGAACGACCGGGACAAACCCACCGTTCTTCCCATTTTGCGCCGCTTCCACGATCTGGGATTCAAGATCCTGGCCACCCAGGGAACCTACGACTACGTGAACGGGCTTGGGCTTCCGGCGGAACGGATCTACAAGGTGGGCGAGGGGCGGCCCAACATCGTGGATGCCATCGTCAGCGGTGACGTGGATCTCCTGGTGAACACGCCTCTGGGGAAGCAGTCCCAGTACGATGATTACGCCATGCGCCGGGCGGCCATCACATACAAGATCCCCTACCTCACCACCATGTCCGCCACCAGTGCCGCCTGCGACGCCATCCTGGCGCTTCGGGCCGTCACCCCATCGGTCCAATCCCTCCAGGAACGGGTGGACGTCATGAAAGAGGAGCCGGTTGCCCCCACTGGAACGTCCACGTGAAGCCCACCGGGTTCTTCCTCCATCCGTCGGCGGCCCTTCACGACCCCGGCTGGGGACACCCGGACCACCAGGGTCGCCTTCGGACCCTGGCCTCCACGGTGGGGAAGGATCTCCTGACCCTTCACGGAAAGGTTGAGCAGTACGAGGCTGGACTCGCCCTGGTGGACACGATCCTGGAGGTGCACTCCCGGGACCATGTGGGATCGGTCCGGGAGGCCTGTGAACGGGCTGGGTCGGGCCAGGTGGAGGTGGCACCCGAAACCTTCGTGTCCGGCGCTTCGTGGGACGCCATCCTGGGGAGTGCGGGGGCAGCCCTGGAGGCCGTGGAAGGCGTCTGGGACGGCCGGATCCGGAATGCGTTCGTGGCAACCCGGCCGGCAGGGCACCACGCCTCCCACGCCCGGGGGCTGGGGTTCTGCGTGGTGAACCACGTGGCCGTGGCTGCGCGCCACCTCATCCGTTCCGGCCGGGCCCGACGGGTGGCCATCGTGGACTGGGACATCCATCATGGAAATGGGACCCAGGAAATCTTCTACACCGACCCGGACGTGTACTATCTCTCCCTCCACCAGTCTCCGCTCTTTCCGGGGACGGGCTCGGCGTCGGAGGTGGGGAAGGGAGGAGGGCGGGGCACGACCCACAACGTCCCCCTTCCCAGCGGAACCGGTCCACGGGCGTACCTGGACCGGTTTCGGGAGGCCCTGGACCGGGCCAGCCAGGCCTTCGACCCTGATTTCATCCTGATCTCTGCCGGTTACGACGGGCTGGCCGAGGATCCCCTGGGCGGGTTTCTCCTGCGCCCGGTGACCTATCACACCCTGACCCAGATGGTCATGGAGTGGGCCGAGGGAAGTTGTGAGGGGCGAGTGGTGGCCTGCCTGGAGGGAGGTTATGCTCCACGTCCCACCGGCGATGCCGTGGTCGCGACCCTCCGAGGGCTGGCCGGGGTAGAATACCCCTGATCGGAGACGCTTCTCTCGACGGTCGGGGGGAGCACGACTTGAAGGCCGCCCTCCGGCTGGCGACATTACGAGTCGCGCCGGCCCCGACAAGGGACTTCTGGGGAGGTGAAGCCGATGCGTCACATCCTGAGTGCGATCATACTTCTGGGTTTCACGGCCGCTCTGGCCGGGGCACAGATTCCCGAAGGGGTAGAGGGCAGTTATCAGCCCCACCCCGAGGCTCGAAAGGCCATCGACGGACTCCTGTCACCCTACTGCCCCGGTCTCATGCTGGAGCAGTGCCCGGCAGAGGAATCCCGGATCCTGCGGGACTCCATCCATGCGTTGGCCCTGGAGGGTTGGACATCCGATGAGCTGACGGCCTGGATGCTGGCCAATCATGGCTCCGAATGGCAGGCCGTTCCTGACCGGAGCGGCTCGGGCCTTCTGGCCTGGCTTCTGCCCCCTCTGGCTCTCGTGGTCGGATTCGGGGCCGTCGTCTTCGTGGCTCGCCGTTTCACCCGATCCGAGGAGGGGCTGGAGGACGGCCGGCAGGACCAGTCCGGTCGGGGAGATCCGTCGCCGGAGGAGGAAGTGCGACTGAAGGAGGCCCTCCGTGAATTGGAGCTGGCCGAGGATCCTTCCTTCCAGTGATCCGGGCCTCCTACTGATGAGTTTCCGAACCAACGGTTCACCGGATCCCGGTGCCGTTCCCTCCATGCTGGACCTGGTGCGCCTCAGCTCCAGGACCCTCTTTCCCCCTGGCGGCAAGGAACTCTACCGGCAAATCGCCCTCCTCACCGACATGCAGGCCGGGGAGGAAGTCCTGGTCGCCGCATGCGGCGTCGGAGTGACGGCCCAGTACTTCGTCCAGGAGTTCGGCGTGCAGGGGTCCGGAATCGATGAGGACCCACACCTGATCGAGAAAGGGGAGGAGCGCGTTCGGGAGGCTGGACTTCAGGGCCGACTCCAGCTTCAACAGGGGTCCATGGGAAGCCTTCCCTACCGGGACGGGGTCTTCGACGTGGTGGTGGCCGAGCTGGGCCTCACGGCCACCGTGGAGCCGGACCAGGCCGTCCAGGAGTTGGTCCGGGTGACCCGTCCCGGTGGCCGGATCGCCCTGGCTCAGCTCGTGTGGAAGGCACCGGTGGATCCGGAGCGCCGGAAGATCCTTACGAGTCACCTGGGGGCTCGGCCGGTCATGCTGGTGGAGCTGAAGCGGAGCCTTCGAGCCGCCGGGGTGGAGAATCTCCACACCGAGGCCTGGTCCGACGAGAAAACGGCCTTCCGCCCTCAGGTCAAGAAGCCCTTTCCCGATTTTGCCGAGCTCTTCTCCATTCCGGAAAAGCTGGCCATTCTTCGTCGAGCCTGGCGGCGCTGGGGGTGGCGAGGGGTTCGGATCGTCCTGACCCGGGAGCGGGAGGTCCACCGTCTCCTGACCCGGGAACGGATCCTGGGGCTGGACATGGTGAAGGGGACCCGACAGGTGGCGGCTCCCGACGAGGACGCCCCGGAGCCCTCGGAAGACGAAGCCACTTCGGAGACTCTGGACGAACAGACCAGCTCGGAGACCTCGGAGAACCAGGCCACGTCGGAGACCTCGGAGAGCCAGACCACCTCGGAGTCCTCAGACGACCAGACCACTCCGGAGACCTCGGACGATGAGGCCACCCGAGACCTCCCCCTCTTCCGCGGGGGCGAAGGAGACGGAGGACGATGACCCAGCCCTCGACTCTCCCGACCACTGCAACCCTCCTGGCTCCCGGCCAGCCGGATCGCATCCGATCGCTCCTTCAAGAGATCGGTGCCCAGGGTTGGCTCCTCTACGACATGGGCAGCCACAACCCCCTGGCCCATCGACTCCTGGGATTGGGGAAGACGACCCGGCGTGCCTTCGCCCTCTTCCCCGACCGGGGACAGCCTCGCCTCCTTCACCACGCCATCGAGGCCTCAGCCTGGCGGAATTGGCCCTGGTCCCGTCGAAGCTACAGTTCGTGGGAGGAGTTGGAGACCGAACTGGCCACCCTCCTGGATGGGCTGGATCGGGTTGCCATGGAGACGTCTCCTCGGTCAGCGGTCCCCACGGTGGATCGGGTTCCGGCAGGGGTGGTGGAGCTGGTTCGGGAACAGGGGGTGGACGTCATGAGCTCCGGGGACCTGATCACTGCGTTCCACTCCCTCTGGGACGCCCAGGGCCTGGAGACCCACCTGCAGGCCTCGAGGATCCTGCGGGAGACGGCCATGGCCGCGTTTGGGCACGCGGCGGCCCAGGCCGGGACGGGGACCCCGGTCCGGGAGCGGGAGCTCATGAACTGGCTCCGGGAGGAGCTGGCCCGAAGGGGCGTCACGGAGCAGGTGGCCTGCATCGTTGCCAATGGCCCCCAGGCTGCTGATCCCCACTACGATCCCGACGGCCCGGGGGAGCCTCTTCGACGGGGCGCCCTGGTCCTCCTGGATCTCTGGGGTGGACTGACGGGAGGAGGCATTCCGGCAGATCAAACCTGGATGGGAGTCCTGGGAGGTCCTGAGGATGTGACCCCAAGGATCCAGACCCTCTGGGAGGCCGTTCGTGACGCCCGGGAGGGAGCCATCGCCTTCATGACCGAGCGGGCCGGGAAGGGAGAGCCCGTCCAGGGCTGGGAGGTGGACCGGGTGGCTCGCGACCTTCTCCGGGAGAGGGGCCTGGACGCCTGGTTCAGCCACCGCCTGGGCCACTCCATCGATGCCAGCCTCCACGGATCCGGACCCAACCTGGACCACCTGGAGACCCGGGATGAGCGGACGCTTCTCACCGGTGTGGGCTTCTCAGTCGAACCGGGTGTCTACATTCCAGGTGAGGTGGGGATTCGAAGTGAGGTGAACGTCTACTGGGACGAGGATGGACCCCGGGTAACCACCCCGGACCCCCAGGACGAGCTCCTCTTCTTCCCTACGGAGTGAGGTGACGGAGTGAAGCGCCACCTGGAGGTGGCACTCCCCCTTCCCCTGTTCCGGACCTTCACCTACCAGGTGGATGGCCCCCTCCCTCCGCCCGGTACCAGGGTCCTGGTCCCCTTTCGACGAGGGGAGCGGGTGGGCTGGGCCCTGGGTGAGGGGGACCCGGAGGGCATCCAGGGGATCCGTTCTGTCCTGGACATCCTGGAGCCTCGGCCCTCGGTGACCCCGGAGCTCCTGGAGCTGGCGCGCTGGATGGCACGTTACTACGCCGCTCCCCTGGGGATCGTCCTCCGTTCCATGCTCCCATCCGTCCTCTCCGACCACTCTCGGGACTTTCTCCGGGCGGTTCCCGTGGAAGGGGACGGGCAGGCGGGCCCTGGGTCGGAGGGGGCTCCTGAATCAGGTGATGTCGCGGCGGGGAAGACCCATGGGCTCGCGGGCCTCCTGGACCCACGCCTCCAGGAACTGCCGGGTCGCGCACGTCGGGTCCTGGCCGCCGTTCAGGATCGAGGTGGACCGGTCCGGGTGGGCCCCCTGAGAAAGACCCTGGGGATGGGTTCCATCTGGCCTGAGATCCGTCGCCTCCGAAGCGCCGGGCTGGTGGAGCACTGGACCGAGCCGCCAGCCGGACCGTCGGTCCAGACCCGCCGGGTGGTACGCCTGGTGGAGTGGTTACCCGACTTGAAAACCCGGGAAGAGACCTTCGGGCGAGCCCATCGACAGCGGGAGTGCTTCCAGCTCCTGGAGTCCTCCGGGGGCGCCCGGCCCCTCTCCACCCTGCTGAAGGAGGATGGGTTCTCCCGGTCGGTCATCGGCGGGCTGGAGGAAAAGGGGTTGGTGGAGCTGGAGGACGAGGAAGTGATCCGGGATCCCTTCCGATCCCGGGAGGTGGACCCTCCTCCCCGATTCCGTATGACCTCAGCCCAGGAGGAGGCCATCACAGCCCTCCGGGAAGGGTTGGACGAGAGCCGACCTGCCCCATTCCTCCTCCACGGAGTGACTGGCTCGGGGAAGACCCAGGTGTACATCCAGCTCCTCCGGGAGGCGGTGGAGGAGCGGGGCCAGGGCGCCATCGTCCTGGTACCGGAAATCTCCCTCACCCCTCAGACGGTGACCCGCTTCCGGTCCTGGTTCGGCGACCGAGTGGCAGTGCTTCATTCGGCCCTCTCCCATGGGGAACGGTACGACCAATGGCGTCAGATTCGAGCCGGAGACAAGCCGGTGGTGGTGGGTGCCCGATCGGCCCTCTTCGCGCCGGTCCCCCGGTTGGGTGTCATCGTCGTGGACGAGGAGCACGACTCCTCCTACAAGCAGTCCGAGGCGCCCCGGTATCAAGCCCGGGACGTAGCGGTGGTCCGGGCCCGGCATGCAGGCGCCGTGTGTGTCCTGGGGAGCGCCACTCCATCGCTGGAAAGCTGGGTCAATGCCTCCACCGGGAAGTTCCAGCGTCTGTCTCTTCCCCACCGGGTGGGCGGACGACCCCTTCCCCCCGTGGAGGTGGTGGACCTGCGCCGATTCCGGGAGGAGGTGAAGACGGAGGCGTCCTCCGGGATCCTCACGCCCACCCTGGCAGCGGCCATCCAAGCCCGGCTGGACCGGGGTGAGCAGAGCATCCTCCTCCTGAACCGTAGAGGGTACAGTTCCTTCATCCAGTGCCGGGGATGCGGCGAGGTCCAGGAGTGTCCTCACTGTTCTGTCTCCCTCACCTTCCACCGACGCCGGCAACGGCTACTCTGTCATCACTGCAGGCACGAGGAGGATGTTCCCCAGCGGTGCCCCGGCTGTGGGGACCCGGATCTGTCCTACAGGGGATTGGGGACCGAACAGGTAGAGCGGGTGGTGGCGGAGCATTTTCCCCGGGCCCGGGTGGCTCGAATGGATGTGGATACCACCACGGGAAAGTGGTCCCACGCTGCCATCCTCGAGCGGGTAGGGAAGGGGGAGGTGGATATCCTCCTGGGGACGCAGATGATCGCAAAGGGTCTGGATTTTCCCGGGGTCACCCTGGTCGGCGTGGTGAATGCGGATGTGGGCCTCCACCTGCCCGACTTCCGGGCCAGTGAACGGACCTTCCAGCTCCTGAGTCAGGTGGCCGGGCGGGCGGGTCGCGGCGAGCGGGGTGGAGAGGTCCTGATCCAGACCTCCCTTCCCGGCCACTACGCGGTGGCGTCGGCCATCACCCACGACTACCACGGGTTTGCCGAAAGAGAACTGGAGGAACGAAGGTCTCCCTCCTATCCTCCCGGGGTGCGCCTGGTGAACGTGGTGGTGAGCTCTCCCGACCCGGAGCTGGCTGCCCAGGGGGCGGAGAAGGCCAGTGCGTGGCTGAGGGCCCGGATCTCGAGGCTGGGATCGGATGCCGGCGTGGTCGGTCCGGCGCCGGCCCCCATCGAACGACTTCACGGGCGCTGGCGATGGCACTTCTTCCTCCGAGGGGGTCGGGTCGGGCGGGTGAGTCAAGCCCTTCAGGCCCTCCTGGAGTCAGCCCCTCTCCCGGCCGGAGATGTCCGGCTCATCGTCGATCGAGATCCGGTGGCCCTCCTCTGAACCGGGTTCCTTGCAGCGGTTCCATATCGGCTCCCCCCCCGTCCCGTATCGGGGATCCTCAGGTACT